>Ga0209800_10003171_pt1 | contig 13401 bp, 11 predicted proteins | sample Higcelweek8metaG_FD_187174 | JGI IMG/M metagenome (GOLD analysis project Ga0209800, IMG submission 187174) | Freshwater pond sediment microbial communities from the University of Edinburgh, under environmental carbon perturbations - High... | ecosystem: Environmental > Aquatic > Freshwater >... | reverse complement strand
CGTGCTGGCCTGGAACGCCGAGGGCAAGAAATGGGACATCGACGTGGTTGACGGCGGCGGCGCTCCCGGCGCCATCCATCCGTTCATCATGCAGGTGGAGGGCATGGGCGCGCTCTTTGGACCCGGCCTGAACGACGGCCCCTTCCCCGAGTACTACGAGCCGCTGGAATGCCCGGTGAGCGCGCACCCGTACTCCAAGGTGCTGCACAACCCCACGGCGCTCAAGTTCGCGGGAGAGAAGCACAGCGTGTGCGACCCGCGCTTCCCCTTCGTCTGCACCACCTACCGCGTCACCGAGCACTGGCAGACAGGCCTGCAGACCCGGCCCCAGGCCTGGCTGATCGAGGCCGAGCCGCAGATGTTCTGCGAAATGAGCGAAGAGCTGGCGGAGCTGCGCGGCATCAAGAACGGCGAAAAGGTCTGGCTGGAGAACAGCCGCGGCAAGCTCTGGGCCATCGCCATCGTGACCAAGCGCTTCAAGCCCTTCACCGTGCAGGGGCAAACCGTCCACGAAGTGGGCATTCCCTGGCACTTCGGCTGGCGCTGGCCCAATGACAAGAGCGGTGGCGACGCCGCCAACCTGCTGGTGCCCTCTGTGGGCGACCCGAACACCGGCATCCCCGAGTCGAAGGCCTTCATGGTCAACGTCCGGAAGGCTTAAAGGAGGCGCGTCATGAGTAACGGAAAGAGCTTCCTCGTGGACCTGACCAAGTGCACGGCCTGCCGTGGCTGCCAGATCGCCTGCAAGCAGTGGAAAAAGCTGCCCGGCGAAAAAACCAAGAACACCGGCACGCACCAGAATCCGCCGGACTTCAGCTACAATACGCTGCGCGTGGTGCGCTTCAGCGAAAAGGAGGTGGACGGCAAGCTCAACTGGTTCTTCACCCCGGACCAGTGCCGCCACTGCCTGGACGCCCCGTGCAAAACCGCGGCCGAGCAGCCCGACTCCATCATCATCGATGAGCAGACCGGCGCTGTCATCTACACCGAGAAGACCGCCAAGGAGAGCTTCGAGGCAGTGCAGAGCATCTGCCCCTATGACGTGCCGAGAATGGACGCCAAGACCAAGCTGATCCGCAAGTGCGACATGTGCAACGACCGCGTCAAGGCGGGCAAGCGCCCGGCCTGCGTCACCTCCTGTCCCACGGGCTGCATGAACTTCGGCGACCGCGACGATATGCTGAAGCTCGCGGAGGTTCGCCTGGCCGAGGCCAAGAAGAAGCACCCCAAGGCCCAGTTGGTCGATGCGGACACGGTCCGGGTCATCTTCCTTACGGCGGATGCGCCCAACCTGTACGCCAAGAACCTGGTGGCCGACGCCTCGACCGCTCCCGCGGGCGTGCGCCAGTACACCAGGCAGGAGCTGTTCGCCGCGCTGAAACGGCCGGTGAAGAACATCCTGGGATAACATTGCGAGACGGTACGCACCTCTAGATAGGAAGCCGCCGGTCCGGACGGTCCGGGCTGGCGGCTTCCCCATCCATGACGAGGGCGCATGCCGAACCGCGCAAAGTGATTGCCCGCAGGCCACAGCACGCAAACCGCACGGAGCCCGCATGAACAAACTGGCCGCACCTCTCTTGGCGCTTTTGCTCCTTGCCGCCTCCATCTTCACCACCGCCGCACTGGCCGCCAACCCCAAAGCGGGCGACATGCTGCCGGACCAGGAGGTGAAGGCCCAGCTCTCCCCGGCCGAGGCCGAATACCTGGGCCTGCCCGCGGGCACCCGGAGCTTCCGCCTGTCGCAGATCAAGGCCGAGGCCCTGCTGGTGGAGATTTACAGCATGTATTGCCCGCGCTGCCAGGCCGAGGCCCAGGCGGTGAACCGCGTGTTCGCCAGGCTCGCGGCCTCGCCCGAGGGCAAGCGGCTCAAATTTCTGGCCATCGGCGCGGGCAACTCCCCCTTCGAGGTGGAGTTCTTCCGCAAGAAGTACCAGGTGCAAATGCCCATGCTGCCCGACGCCAACTACACGCTGCACAAGGTCTTCGGCTCCGTGGGCACGCCCTCGTTCTTCGTCCTCAAGCCTGGAGCCAAGGGACTTGGTGTCGCCTTCTTCCAAGAGGGCGCGTTTTTGAGCGAGGATGACTTCTACGCCCAAGTGCTGCGCGCGGCCGCCTTGCGCTAGGCCCCGGCTCTACACAGGAGGAAAGTCATGCGCACACGCTTCTTCGCCACAGTGCTGCCCGCCCTTGCCCTGCCCCTGTTTTTGGCGTGCGCGCTGGGTCTGGCCCTCGCCCTGCCGGCAGCCGCCCTGGCCGTGGACCTTACGGACATGATCCTCGACCCCGGCCCGCTCAAGCCGGTGGACAGCGTGCTCAAGGTGCACCCCGGCGACATGGCCCCGGACTTCACCCTGCCCGGCGTCATCATGAACAAGGGCGGCAAGCGCTCCGTGCGCCTTTCCGACTACCGGGGGCGCAAGAACGTCATGCTCTCCTTCGTGCCCGCGGCCTTCACCCCGGTGTGCTCCGACCAATGGCCCGGCTATAATCTGGCCAAGGACCTTTTCGACGAATACGACACCGAGATCCTGGGCATCAGCGTGGACAACCTGCCCAGCCTGTACGCCTGGGCCGTGGAGATGCGCGGCCTGTGGTTCCCGGTGCTCTCCGACTTCTGGCCCCACGGCGGCGTGGCCCAGGCCTACGGCGTGCTGCGCACCAGCGGCACGGCCGATCGCGCCATCGTCATCATCGACAAGAAGGGCGTGGTGCGCTTCGCCGAAATCTTCAACATCAACATCCGCCCGGACCTGGGCCTCATCATGGCCGAGCTGCACAAGCTGGAGCCCCAGCCGCCCAGCGGCGCGCCGGGACCGCGCTAGCGCCGGCCACCCAATTTCATCAGATTGAGGGCGCGACATGTTTTGCCGCGACCGTCCCGGCCGCTTAAACGTGGTCGCGCCCGTCCCTGGCCGAGCCGAACATGGCCGAGCCGGAACCGGCCGCGCCGCACCTGGCCGAGCCGAACATGGCCGAGCCGGAACCGGCCGCGTTGACGAGCCCGCGCCGAAGGGATAGAAAGACCCCGCTTATTCTCAGGGCGGGGTGCAACTCCCCACCGGCGGTATCCCGAACGCGCTTCGGGGAGCCCGCGAGCGCCTGCTCCATCGGGGAGCGGGGTCAGCAGATCCGGTGCGATTCCGGAGCCGACGGTGACAGTCCGGATGGAAGAGAATGAGGCAGCCGACCCGCCGGTTTTCCCGGCGTGCCACCCGCATGGCGCTTTTTGCGCGTCCTTGCGGCTGGCGTCTGTCTTTTACGCCCTGATTCTGGTCCCCTTTGCCACGGAGGCAAACCATGAATCAGTCCCTGCTTGAACGCTTCGGCAATCCCAAATCACGCGTTGAAAGAGCTCTGGAAAGTCTGCGCAGCGGCAGCGGCGTCCTTGTCGTGGACGACGAGAGCCGCGAGAACGAGGGCGACCTCATCTACCCGGCCGAGAGCGTGAACGAGGAGCAGATGGCCCTGCTCATCCGCGAGTGCAGCGGCATCGTCTGCCTGTGCCTCACCGACGAGCACGCCGACGCGCTGCGCCTGCCCCCCATGGTGGAGCACAACACCAGCCGCAACAAAACCGCCTTCACCGTGACCATCGAGGCCGCCCAAGGCGTGACCACGGGCGTTTCCGCCGCGGACCGCGTGACCACCGTGCGCACCGCCGTGGCCAAGAACGCCAAGGCCGAGGACCTGCACCGGCCCGGGCACGTGTTTCCCCTGCGCGCGCGGCCGGGCGGCGTACTGGAGCGCGGCGGCCACACCGAGGCCACGGTGGACCTGATGCGCATGGCCGGGCTTGCGCCCGCGGGCGTGCTCTGCGAGCTGACCAACCGCGACGGCAGCATGGCCCGCCTGGCGGAGGTCACGGCCTTTGCCGAACTCCACGGCTTGCCGGTGCTCGCCGTGGCCGACCTGGTGCGCTACCGCCAGGAATTCGTCGCCTAGGACCGGACTACCACAAGAAAAAGGGCCGCCAGGAGATTGCTCCCGGCGGCCTTTTTTTCGCGCTGTTGCTGTGCGGGCTACTGCGGCCCGTGCTCCTGGGCAGGCGCGCCCTGGCCGTTGCCCTGCCCGCCGTATTGGCCGCTGCCTTGGCCGCTGCCCGGCTGTTCCAGGTCCAACGTCGGCTGGCCCGGCGATAGCGCATCAGGCTGCTGGCCGGCGGGCAAAAGGCCCATGGCCCGGCGGCTGACCAGAATATGCAGCTGGCCGGGATTATTCATGCGCCCTGCACAAAAATCTGCATAGGCCCCAAATCCAAAGAACAGATCGACATGGTTTCCCTTGATGGCTCCGCCCGTATCCTGGGCCATCATCAGGCCAGACAGGCGTGTGGGGCCACCGCTCTTAGGCACGGGCAGAGGCACGCTCATGGCTAAAGTCGCTCCAAGGGGGACACGTGAGGGATCTACTGCAATGGAACTCATGGGAGTAAGCGGCTTATTCATTGCTCCCACAATCACTGGTACATCCGATAAACGAAAAAACACATAGCTTTTATCCACAGCGAGTAGTTCTTGAGCTAACTGAGGGTTCTCTCGCACAAACTGTTTAATTCGCGGTGCACTGGCCTCATCGCGGGTCAGATAACCACGGTTAATGAGTGTCCCTCCGAGCATATGTAGGTCGCGGCCATTTTTGTTTGCATAAAGAATTCTCTTTGTCGCACCGTCTGGCAAGAGAAGACGACCAGATCCCTGGATCTGCAAAAAATATAGATCAACACGATCCTTAACCCATGCTAATTCCAGACCTCGCCCCTTTAATGCACCCTTGAAATCGATATCCTCACGAGAGAAGTACGGCTTAATACCGTTTTTTGTCATACGGTAATATAGCTTATTCTTTTCATTTTTCCAGCGTAAATTGAAATCGCTAAGATCAACTTCGAGGAGATCGGGAGGATAGCGATAAAGAGGATAGGGGTACCTTGGATCCGGCTCCAGACTGCCTTCCAGCAGTGGCTCGTAATAGCCCGTCACCTGGGTGTTCTGCTCCAGCGGGAACCAGGCGAAGAGCTGTGCCAAGAGCGCCGGGTCCTCGTCCAGGTACGGCAGTGCCTGGAGCAGGTCCTCCAGGGTCTGGCGCATGGCCCCCCAGGTGAGCTTGAGACCCGGGCGCTCCACGGCGTAGGCCCCGGCGGGCTTGCCCGAAACATAGGCCAGATTGGCCTTGAGCCCGGGCTCCAGGTCGCGCCAGGAGCGCAGGCCCTGGGTGGAGGCATGCATCTGCCGCGCGCGCTCCAGCGCCTGGGCCGCGCTCAAGGGCTCGAAGCTCGGCTTCTCCACCACTGGCGGCGGAGGAGGAGGCGACGGGCGGGGAGGCGTGACCGGACGGGCGCAGCCGAAGCTGAGCAACAGCACGCAAAAAAGCAGGCCGCACAGGCGGCGCATGGAACGCGACGGACAAGGCCGGCGCGCGGCAAGGCTGTGGATCATGGTTCGTTCCTGTATTCGCTGTAGGCGGAGCGCGAGGTCAGCACGTCCTTGTACTCCTCGCCGTAGATTTTCAGCATGACCATGAGGAAGGTCAGGATCAGCGGGCCATAGAAGATGCCCAGCGCGCCGAAGGCGTTGATGCCGCCAAGGATCGCCAGGAAGATGTAGAAGGGCGAGACTTCCGCGGCCTTGCGCATGAGCATGGGCCGCAGAATGGTGTCGATGTTGGTGACGATGAGCACGTTATACAGCAGAAAAAACAGCGCCCACTGCCAGTCGCCGAAGAAATACAGGTAGGCCGTGGCCGGTATCCACACCAGGCCGGTGCCGATGATCGGAATCAACGCGGCCAGGCCCATCATGGTGCCCCAGAACAGCGGCTTGATACCCACGATGTAGAGCCCAAGCGCGCCCACAAGCCCCTGCAGCACGGCGATGAGCAGGCTGCCCAGCATCACCGCGCGCGAAACGCGCTGCAGACTCTCGATGATGATGTCTTCCTGGTGCGTGCGCAGCGGCGCAAGATACTTGAGCTTCTGCACAATGCCGCGGCCCTCGCGCAAAAAATAGAAAATCATGAAGATCATGAGGAAGAAGCGCAGCACCAGCTTGGCCATGTTGCCCACAAGGGTGGCGCTGGCGTTCAGCATCGACTGGGTGGAATTCCGCGCGATGGTGAGGATACGCGCCTGGATGCTCGCGTCGTCAATGGTCACAAAGGGCAGGCGCTCGCGAACCCAGTTCAGGAACGGGTCCAGCCTGTGGCCGCGCAGGATCTCGGCGAAGTCGTTGCGGTCGGCCCAGGCGCGGATGGTCATCATGGAGTCCAGGCCCTCGGTCACCAGCCCCCACACAAGAAACGCCGTGGGCAAAAGGATGAGCACCACCACAAGCAGGGAGGTGATGCCCGCGGCCAGGTTGGCCCGCCCGCCCAGGCGGTGGAACAGCCGCGAGTTGATGGGCGAAAAGATGATGGCCAGCGCGGCCGAGAGGATCATCGTGTTCAGGAACGGCTCCACCAGCACAAAGCCGAAGAAGAACGCCACGACCAGAAAGAAGAGCATGAAATAGGCGAAGATTTTGTTGGAGTGCGGCTGCGACAACGGGGTGTCCGGCGTCTCCGGTGCGCTGTTCATCATGGTGCGTCCGCCCCCTGGCGGTCAGTTGTTCTACTCTCGATAAACGATCGCCTGGCGAGCAATTCCGCCAAGCGTTCCACGCACGCGCCGCAATCCTCGGTCTGCGCCAGCACATCGTCCATGCCCGCGTCCAGGCGTCTGGCGCGGCCAAGCTCGCTCTCGCTGGCGATGACCCCGAGCACGGGCGTTCCGGCCACGGCCTTGGTGCGGCGGTCGCGCAGCACCCGGGTCAGGGCGGCCGCGGTCTGGCCCTCTAGCGAGGCCGTAAACACAACGGCGTCCACACAGCCCTCCGTCAGTACGTTCGCAGCGGCCGCGCCGCCGCAAGCGCGCAACACCTGCGCCCCGGCCAAGGCGAGGGCCTGGCACAAGGGCGAGGCCGACGCAAGCTGCCCTTCGGCCACAAGCACCCGCGCCCCGCTGAGCGGGCTTTGCCGGACAGCGGAACCGCCAGGCGCAACCGGCTGCACCGGCATGCGCAACGTAAAAACACTGCCCTGGTCTGCCGTGCTTTCCACGCAGACACTGCCGCCCAGGCATTCCGCAACCTTGCGGCACATGGCGAGCCCCAGCCCAAGACCGCCCAGGCGGCGGGTCATGAAGTCCTCGCCCTGGGTGAAGCTCTCAAAAATCAGCGGCAGCTGCTCGGGCGCAATACCGCAGCCGGTGTCGGCCACGCGCAGCAGCAGCATGAGCGACCCTGGCGTGGGCGCGGGCTCGGCCGAGGCGGTGACGCGCACACAGCCTTTTGCCGTGTAGGCCACGGCGTTGTCCAGCAGATGTTCCAGGCACTGGCGCATGCGGTTTGGCGCGCCCACGACCGTTTGCGGCAGTCCTGTGGCCGAGAGGACGAAATCGAGCCTTTTTTGCGCCGCCTGAGCGCGGTACCGCCCAACGACGCCTTCAATGAATTCCCTCAGATTGAACTCCTGCGTGCCCAGGTCGCAAACGCCGGCCTCCAGGGACGAAAAATCCAGCAGCTGGTTCAAAATCCCGGTGAAGCTCTGGGCGCAGTTCTTCAAATGCGCCACGGTCTCACGCTGGTCATGGTCCAGGTCCGAGAGCAGCAGCAGCTCGGCCATGCCCAAAATGCCGTTCATGGGCGTGCGCAGCTCGTGCGAGAGCGTGCCGAGGAACGCCGTCTTGGCGTGGTCGGCCTCCTCCGCCGCGCGGCGCGCCCGCTTGAGGTCGCGCTCCGCCGCGTGCTTGGTCAGGGCCAGCTCGATGGCGCCGCGCAGTTCGCGGTCTTCAAAAGGTTTGATGAGGTAGCCGAAGGGCGAGGCCCCAAGGGCCCGGCGCATGGTGTCCTCATCGGAATAGGCGGTGAGGAAGACCACCGGGACATCGCGGACCTGGGCGATGCGGACGGCCGCCTCGGTGCCGTCCATGCCGCCCGCCAGGCGGATGTCCATGAGCACCAGGTCCGGCGAGGCCGAAGCGGCAAGGGCCACGGCCTCCGCGCCGCTGGCGGCGCAACCGGCCACACGGTACCCCAACCGCGAAAGCGCGCTCTGGATATCCAGGCTCACGATGCGCTCATCATCGACGACAAGAATGCTGGGCTCGGTCATTTTCTCGGCCCCGGTCGGGTTGCGGTGGGCGCAATAAGGCAGCCCAGCCCCGATGCCAGGGCCTGACGGACCGCCTCACCTGCGCTTTGTAAGCCGCGCCGTCGGCATGGTCAAGCGGCGGCGGCGCATGCTGCGGCTTTGAACTCCGGGGCCGCAACGCACTGGCAAATGCCAATTTCGTGAAGCCACCAGCGCGGCGTGCACGGTGCGCAAGACATGAAGCTTCCCCCACCTCCGCTTCCACCTGCTCGGCCGATGCCGCCATAAAGGATAAAAGAACTGCGCAGGCCGTGTTTGCGGTTCTTGTAATTTGTCAGGGATGTGTCTAAAGGAAATGCCAGTGCCGTGCGGTGATGGGTTTGTCCGCGCATGCACCTGATTTCTTCCCGGCCTGAGAGCGCTCAGGCGCGCAGTCCGGGACGTCGTGTTTTTGTGTCTGCCCGCAAATAATTTTCAACTGGAGGAGTTCGCATGAAACGCCTGTTCAAATCCATCGTCATCGCCGCCGCGATGAGCGTCCTCGCCCTCGGCGTGGTCGGCTGCGGCAAGAAAGAAGAAAAGGCTGCCGAGCCCGCTGCCAACGCCACTGCGGCTCCCGCTGGTCCGAAGACCATCGTCTTCGCCTCCGACGCCACCTACCCCCCGATGCAGTACACCAACGAGCAGAAAGAGATCGTGGGCTTTGAAGTCGACGTGATCAAGGCCGCCGCTGAGAAGGGCGGCTTCAAGGCCGAGTTCAAGAACGTCGCCTGGGACGGCATCTTCGCCGGTCTCGCCACCGGCAAGTACGACGCCATCTCCTCCAGCGTCTCCATCACCGAAGAGCGCAAAGCCACCATGGACTTCTCCGATCCCATCATGCCCATTGAGCAGATCCTCGTGGTCGCCAAGAACGACAAGGCCACCGACCTCGCCGCCCTCAAGGGCAAGAGCATTGGCGCCCAGATCGGCACCACCAGCTACCTGGTCATCAAGGACGTGAAGGGCTTCAAGGCCATCAAGACCTACGACGAAGTGGGCCTGGCCATGGAAGACCTGGTGAAGGGCAGCATCCAGGCCGTCGTGGCCGACAGCCCGGTGGCTGTTGAGTACACCACCCATAAGTACACCGACAAGATCAAGATCGCCGGCACCCTCAAGAGCGACAAGGTCGAGAACATCGGCATCGCCGTCAAGAAGGGCAACAAGGACGTGCTTGATCTGATCAACAAGGGCCTCGCCGCCATCAAGGCCGACGGCACCTTCGACAAGATCAAGGAACAGCACCAGATGAAGTAGACCGGACCGCAACGGACCGATCTTAGAGATTCTCCCGGGGGGCCGCCATTTGGTGGCCCCCCGGCATTCCAACAGCAAAGGCCTCACACATGACCGAATCGCGAAAAATCGACGTGGGCGAAGGGGCGGCCATCCCCAACAAGAACGATTGGGGACTCTTCAACGCCTGGATGATCAGCATCGTCGGCGCCATCGTCGCCATCATTTATTTGCTGGTCGCCTATCCCGACCCCTACATGCGGCTGCTCAAGTACCTGGGCGATGGCATCGTCATCACCTTCGAAGTCACCATCACCTCCATCATCTGCGCCTGCGCCATCGGGCTCATAACCGGACTTGGCCGCGTTTCCAAAAACAAGGCCATCAACCTCGTGGCCTCCACCTACGTGGAGATCATCCGGGGCATTCCGCTTCTGGTGCAACTTTTCTACATCTACTACGCCCTGGGCCGCTTTTTGAACGTGCACGACCTCACCGCGGCCATCATCGCCATGAGCGTGTGCTACGGCGCCTACATGGGCGAGGTGTTCCGCGCGGGCATCACGGCCATCGACAAAGGCCAGAGCGAGGCCGCGCGGTCGCTGGGCTTCAACGGCAAGCAGACCATGTTCCTGGTCATGCTGCCGCAGGCCTGGCGCACCATTCTGCCGCCGGTGGGCAACGAGTTCATCGCCCTGTTGAAGGACACCTCGCTGGTGTCCATCCTGGCTGTTTCCGACCTGCTGCGCCGGGGCCGCGAGTTTTCGAGCGAGACCTTTCTCTACTTCGAAACCTACACCATGGTCGCCCTGGTCTATCTCGTCATCACGCTCCTCCTGTCCAAGGGTGTGAGCATCATGGAAGCGAGGCTCAGCCATTATGTCCGCCGCTAGTCAGCCCATCGTCGATATCCGCCACGTGCACAAGAACTTCGGCGCGCTCAAGGCGCTGAACAACGTGTCCATGTCCATGAGCCTGGGCGAAAAAGTCGTCATCATCGGCCCCTCCGGCTCCGGCAAGAGCACGCTTTTGCGCTCCATCAACAAGCTTGAGACCGTCGATTCCGGCACCATCATCGTGGACGGCCAGGACATCAACGACCCGAAGGTCGACATCAACAAGCTGCGCATGGAGCTTGGCATGGTGTTCCAGAGCTTCAACCTGTTCCCCCACAAGACCGTGCTGGAGAACCTCACCCTGGCGCCCATCAAGCTGAAGGGCATGAGCAAGGACGAGGCCGACACCATCGCCCTCAAGCTGCTGGACAAGGTCGGCATCAAGGACAAGGCGCACGTCTATCCTTCACGCCTTTCCGGCGGTCAGCAGCAGCGCGTGGCCATTGCCCGGGCGCTGGCCATGTCGCCCAAGATCATGCTGTTCGACGAGCCCACCAGCGCGCTTGACCCGGAGATGATCGGCGAAGTGCTCGACGTCATGGTGACCCTGGCCAAAGAAGGCATGACCATGGCCGTGGTGACCCACGAAATGGGCTTTGCCCGCGAAGTGGCCGACCGCGTGGTGTTCATGGACCACGGGGCCATCATCGAGGAAGGCACGCCCGAGCACTTCTTCCAGAACCCGGAAAACGACCGCACCAAGCTCTTCCTGAGCCAGATCCTGTAGTCCGCGCGCAACCGCCAATCCCCAAAGGCCGTCTCCCCGGAGGCGGCCTTTTTTTTGCGCCCCTTGCGCCCGGCCGCGCCCCGGCGTAGAGCATTTTCTCGAAACTATCGGAGGATTCCCATGCGCACCCTCGCCCGTCTCGCCGCGCCCCTTGCCCTTTCGCTGCTCCTGGCCGCCTGCGCCGTGGAGCGCCCGGCCGCACCGGCCCCGGAACCCGCAGCGGCCCCCGCTCCCCAGGCCGCTGCCGCGCCGGCCGTGAGCGAGCAGCAAATTCTGGACGCCCTCAATGTTTTGGTGAACGACACCGAGCCCGGCTCGGACGATTATGAGACCAAGCGCGCAGCCCTGGCGCTGGCGGCCAAGTCCGCCTCGCTCGGCCAGTCCCTGCGCTGGACCGTTGCCCAGGTGCTGGCCTTCGATCCCCCGCGCCTGCGCGAGCGCTGGCAGCAGCGGCAGGAGGCCGAGACCAGCGCCGCCGCCCTCTACGCCGCCAATCCGCCGGAGAACTTCGCCGCGCTCAAGGGCGCGCGCGTGGTGCACCGCATCGGCGCGGCCATCTATCTGGTGCGCCTGCCCGGCGGCGACACAGCCCTGCTGAACACCAAGCGCCGCCTCAAAAACGGCACGCTCATCAAGACCCTGCTGGTTGCGGAGGTGCAGCGCCCCCAGCCGGATAGGAGCAAGGGCGACCTGGTGGACGAGCTGACCGACCAGCCCCGCGCCTTTGTCGAAATATCCAAGCAGGAGGCCCAGCGCCGCGAGTCGCTGCGCGCCCCGGCCCTGGCGCGCCTCAAGACCCTGGAGAGCCAGGGCGGGCAGATGGAGCGCGCCGTTGCGGCGGATCTGGCCCGGCTCGACACCCTGACCCGCGACGTCAACGCCGTCATCAGCACGGGCTATATCGTCAAAAGCAACGCGCCAGCCCCAGCCAAGCTCATCCGCAAGGTGAAGCGCGTGGCCAAGAGCTACAGCCGCGAGCAGTACTACCGCTACGCCCTGCCCGTCACCGGCAAGCCCAAGGTGGACGCCATGCTCAAGGGCTATCTGGACGAGCGCAAGGCCGAGGTGCAGAGTCTGCTGCGCACCACCGGCGTGGGCCGCGGCCATGCGCGCGCCAATGTGGACCGCATCGCCTTTTCCGCCTTCACCGCCTCCTCGCGCCTGTTGTCCATCCGCTTCGAGGAAATGCGCGACACGGGCGGCGCGCACCCCAACACGGCCTTCGCCACCTTTGTGTTCGACATGAAGCGCCAGGCCAAGCTTGAACTTGCCGATGTCTTCACCGATGTGCCCGCGGCCCTGAAGATCCTCTCCGAACTGGCGGCGCGGCGCATGGAGCTCGTGCTCGACGGCTCCGTGTTCCCCGAGGGCCTTGCGCCCAAGGCCGAGAACTTCGCCGTGTTCCTCTTCGACGGCGCGGACATCGTGTTCACCTTCCCGCCGTATCAGGTTGCCAGCTACGCCCAGGGAAGCCAGATTCTGCGCGTGCCGCTGTGCCACCCGCGCCTGCGCCCGCTTTTGACGCCGGGCCTGCATGAAGCGCTCCTAGGGGTCCTCGCGGACGCGGGGGTGGCATTGGCAGAAGGCGACGAAGCAACAGCACTCCGACTGGCCACTCCGCTGGCCGAAGCAGGCGACAGTTATGCCCAGATAGTTATTGGAAATATTTATGCCAAAAACATTGAGAGCTTGCCAACAGGACTGTACTGGTTCGGCAAAGCCGCAGATCAAGGTAATATTTTTGCCCAACAAATCATCGGAATATATCAATTGTTCCAGGGCCTTTTTGGAAAAGACCTTGGCGCCACCCCAAGGATTGCTCTGGGACAGCGAGCACCGGCCATAGCTCCGGCCCGCTAGGAGGCGGGAACTCGTCAGTCTTGCTGGGAGCTTTGTCGCTAGGAAATTGCTTCAGATACATTAGATTAAGCGGGTGGGAGATTCCCATGACGCAGAGGGCCTCGGGCCCTTTGGCGGGGGTGCCGGGGGCGGAGCCCCTGGATTCTTCAGGCGATGCAGACGGGGGAGAGATGGAATGCCTCCGGCGGCCGGTGGCTGGCCGCCCCCGGACCCGGCGATATGGGGAATGGTATTGTTGCCCTGCCCGAGTTGCCAAGAGCGGGACTGCCGTCGCTTGATCAGGCCCGGTCCGCGAACGCCGCGTTGCGTAGGCGGTCAGAGGCTCCGCCTGCCTCTTTTCCTCTGCCTTTTCCGGCAACTCCCCCTTCGGCTTATTTCCCTTCCCTGCGGTCGTGGATGTTCTTCATGGTGACTCCGGCGAGGCAGCCGCACAAGAGCCCAAGGCCGAGCATGCGGCCCATTTCAACGCCGGGGATGAGCCAGCCGGCGATGACGGCGACGGAGCCGCCAATG
>Ga0209800_10003170_pt1 | contig 13403 bp, 7 predicted proteins | sample Higcelweek8metaG_FD_187174 | JGI IMG/M metagenome (GOLD analysis project Ga0209800, IMG submission 187174) | Freshwater pond sediment microbial communities from the University of Edinburgh, under environmental carbon perturbations - High... | ecosystem: Environmental > Aquatic > Freshwater >... | reverse complement strand
CAGCCACACAAGGCCCCCGTTGGCGTGCTTGGCCGGAAACTCCACGCCGGAGACCACGCCCTCGCGGTCCAACCGCTCCAGCACGGAGCCGCGGCGGTCCGGCTCGGCGTACAGGTCCTGGCCGATATTCTGAACCTGCGCCATAAGCTCGCGCGGCTCGGCATAGCCCAGAATCAGGGCCATGCTCCTGTTCGCGTCGCGGATGCGGCCATCGGGCGTGGCGCGGAAAATGCCCGCTACGGAGTTCTCGAAGATCTCGCGGTACTTCAGCTCCGCGCTGGTCAGCTGCGCCGTGCGGTCCTCCAGCACGACGGCCATTTGGTCGAAGGCCAGGGCCAGTTCGCCCAGCTCGCCGCCGCCCGTGGCCCCGATGCGGTAGCCGTAATTGCCCTCGCTGAGTTTTCTTGTGGCCAGCCACAACGTCTTTATGTGCCGCAGCACCAGCCTGTTGCCGAAAAACCAGGTGGAGAGGAGTACCACCACGGCCATGAGGCCGATGAAGCCGAGATTGCGCGCGAGGTTGCGCTTGGCGGCGCTGAAGACCGCCTCGGCGGGCATGCCCACGCGCAGGAACAAGGTCTGTTCGCCGCCGCCAGCCAGGTGCGAGAGAAAATAGATGCGCCGCACGCCGTCCACGCCCTCGGACTCCCAGGTGTCCTGTCCCTGGAAGCGCAGATCGGGCAGGAAGCCTTCCGCCCCCGGGGCGTTCTTGCCCACGGCGGCCGCGCTCCAAGGGAAACGCGCCAGAATGGTGCCGCCGCTGTCTATGACCGATGCGGCCGCGCCTTCAGGCAGGGACTGGTCGTCAAGGAAATCCTCGAGGCTCGAGAGATTGAGCGACAGGCAAAGCACGAAGCGCGCCGTTCCGTCCGGTCCGGCCAGCGGCATGGCCAGGGGCAGCGCGCCCGCGCCGTCCGCGGTGTTCTGGTAGCGGCCAATGGTGAAATCTTTGGTGCGCAGGGCATTGCGGAACCAGTCGGCGCGGGAGGGAGAGACGGCGCGCGCGTCCGGCATGGCGCCGGAGAAGCACAAAAGCCGCCCGTCCAGGTGATAGATGCTTGCGCCGCGCGCAAGGCCGCGCGGAAAAGTCAGCGCGGCGGTGATGCGGCGGCAGGCCTCGGCGTCGAGCCGCGCGAGGCCCGGAATCTCCGCGGCCTGGCGCATGAGCAGGCGTGTGCGCTCGATGAGCGCGTTGCCTGTGGCGGCATAGGCGATCGTGAGGCGGCGGGAGTTCTCCAGCGCGCCGTTCTTGGCGGCTTTGTAGTCATCCACCGCCATGTACAGCGCAAGGCAAAGCACGGGCAGCATTGCCAGCAGCACAATGGCGAACAGACGCGCCTTGAGGCCTTTCAGCTTTACGAACGGCACAAACCGACCCCATCCCCGACGCGGGCGGACACGTCTCCAGCAGACGGTCCACGCAGGGCGTCATGTAACAACGGCAACAAGCGCAAAGCGGGGTGACGAAGAAGGGGGAACGCGCCGCAACCCGCGCGCCGAAAACGCGTGGATTCCCTCAACGCCGCAACGTGCGGCGCAACGCTCCACGCGCGTCGCCAGCTCCTTGCCCTGTGCGGTTATGTCACAGAATCAATAGGGATCGCAAGTAATTGTATTGAAAAGTGTGCGATGTTTACAGCCATGCGCCACCAGCCAGACGGCTCTGCGGACGGGCAACCCTCTACTGCGGCAGCTCCGAGGTGCAGTGCGGGCAGCGCACCGCCTTGATGCTGATGGAGGAGGCGCAGAAGGGGCAGTCGCGCAGGGTCGGCGCGGCTTCGGGCTCATCTTTTTTCTGCATGTCGCGCAGGCGGTTCATGGCGCGCACCACCAAAAAAATAGCCAGGGCCACGATGAGGAAATTGATGACCGTGTTGGCGAAGAGCCCCAGGTTCATGGTCACGGCGCCGGCCTTCTTGGCCTCGGCCAGGGCGGCGTAAGGCCCAGGCACAGCCCCCTCGCGCAAAATCAGGTACAGGTTCGAAAAATCCACCCGGCCGAGCAAAAGCCCGAGGGGCGGCATCAGCACGTCGTCCACAAGCGACTTGACGATGCCGCCAAAGGACGCGCCGATGACGATGCCCACGGCCATGTCCACGACATTGCCGCGCATGATGAACTCTTTGAACTCCTTGATCATCTCGCCCCCCTGTTGCGCTTTTGCGCGTGCATTGCGTTGCCCAAAATACGTAGCATAAGGTTTCCGCCCGCGTAAAGCCGGGCGCGCCAGGCCGAAACGCCGTTATTGCATTCGGCGGCGGAACTGCTAAACATTTTTCAACGCTTCCTCCAACAAAATGGGAATGTATGCGCCCAAAAAATCCCCCCGATGTGCACAAGCCAAGCACCAGCGCGCACGCACTCCAGCGGGAAGCGCTGGCACGGAAGCTTGAGCCCCGCGACTACGAACGCATTCTGGACACCCTGGGCCTGCCTGTCTTCGTCACCGGCGCGGACAACCGCTTTGTCTTCGCCAACCAGGCCGCCCGCCATCTGCTTGGCGTCCCGCGCGAGAAGCTGCTGGGCTCGCAGGACGCCGTGTTTTTGCCCCAGGCTCCCGACGACGAGTGCAACCAGCCGGAGCGCACCGTGGTGCTGAACGGCCGCGAACACGTGGTGGCCGTGGCCCGGGCCAAAGCCCAGCAGCAGCGCCAAAAGCCCCTCACCATCGGCCATCTGCTGGACGTGACAGCCCTGCGCAACACGGAGCTGGCCTGCGCCCTGGGCACCAAACGCCTGGAGCTGCTGGTGCGCAACCTGCCGCTGCTCATCCACGCCCACGACGAGTCCGGGGCCATCGTCTTCTGGAGCCGCGAGTGCGAACGCGTCCTGGGGTATCCGGCCGCGGAGGTCATCGGCAATCCCGGCATTTTCGAACGCCTGTACCCGGACACGGAGTACCGCCGCCGCGTGCAGGAGGGCCGCATCGAGCCCAACAAACACGGTGCGTTGGAGGTCGTCATGCGCGCGGCGGACGGCGGCGAGCGCACCATCGCCTGGACCCCGCTCGACCAGGCCATGCCCATGCCCGGCTGCACGGCCTGGAAGACCGGCGCGGACATCACCGCGCAAAAGGCAGCGGAGGCGGCCCTGCGCGAGGCCGAGCGGCGCGTCAGCGCCCTGTTCCTGGCCTCGCCCATGGGCATGCACATATACCATTTGAATCAGGCCGGGGAGCTGATCTTCATCAAGGCCAACCCCACGGCCGACACCATTCTGCACCGCGACCACTCGCACCTTGCGGGCCAGCCGTTCGAGGCCGCCTTTCCCGAACTTGCCGGCACCGAGGCCGCGGAGCGCTTCCGCCGGGCCTGCCGCTTCGGCGAAGCGTGGAAGACCGAGCATTTCGAGTACCACGACGCGCAAATCGCCGGGGCCTATGAAATGCATTGCTTCCAAACCGTGCCCGGCGCGTGCGCCTGCATGTTTCTGGACCTGACCGAGCACAAGCGCCTGGAGTCGCGCCTGCGCCAGCAGTCCCTATACGACACGCTCACCGGCGTGGCAAACCGCGCGCTCTGCGTGGAGCGCATTGACGCGGCGCTGCAGCGCGCCAAGCGCCGCCCGGACTACCGCCACGCGGTCATCCTCATCGACCTGGACCGTTTCAAGAACATCAACGACACCCTGGGCCACACAGTGGGCGACGCCGTGCTGATGGAGGTGGCCGCGCGCCTGCGCGGCGCCGTGCGCGAGCTGGACACCGTGGCCCGCATGGGCGGCGACGAGTTCGTGGTGCTCATGGAGGAGTTCGACTCCTACAAGCGGCCCATCCAGGCCATCCGGCGCATCCATGAGGCCTTGAGCGCGCCTGTGCAGGCCCATGGGCAGGAGCTGGCCGTCACGGTCAGCATCGGCCTGGCCCTGGGGCAAACCCCGGCGGAAAGCGCGGAGGAAGTGCTGCGCAACGCCAACCTGGCCCTGCACCGCGCCAAGGCCATGGGCCGCAACCGCGTCAAAAGCTTCACCGAGTCCCTGCTCAACCAGACCGTGCGCGTGGTGCGCCTGGAAAGCGAGATGGACCGGGCCATTGCGCGCGGCGAGTTCTTTTTGGAGTTTCAGCCCATCATCCAGCTTGGAGCGCAATTCGGGGCGGGGCGGGGCGAAACGCGCAACCTTTTCGGCTTCGAGGCCCTGGCCCGCTGGAACCACCCGGAGCGCGGGATCATCATGCCCAACGAGTTCATTCCCATCGCCGAGGACTCCGGCAAGGTGGTGGAGCTGGGCTACTGGGCCCTGCGCGAGGGCACGCGCATCCTGAACCAGTGGCGCGGGCGCTATGCGCACCTGGAAAACGCCATGATCTCCGTGAACCTCTCGCCCCAGCAGGTGCCCAAGCCGGACTTCCTGCCACGCATGCGCGAGATTCTGCAGGAGACAGGCCTGCCCGCCAGAAACCTCAAGCTGGAGATCACGGAGACCGCGCTCATGCAGAGCGGCGCATCGGTGCTGAACAAGCTGATCGAACTGCGCGACATGGGCGTCAGCTTCTCCGTGGACGACTTCGGCACCGGCTATTCCAGCCTGGCCTATTTGACGCGCCTGCCACTCGACCACCTCAAGATCGACCTGTCCTTCGTGCGCATGCTGGAGCACGGCAAGGAGAATCTGGAGATCGTGCGAGCCATCATCCAGCTGGCCACCAGCCTGCGCATGGATGTGGTGGCCGAGGGAGTGGAGACCCTCGCCCAGCAGGGAATCCTGCAAGGCCTGGGGTGCGAGTACTTCCAGGGGTATCTTTTCGCCCGGCCCCTGCCGGAGAACAAGGCCGAGGCGTTTCTGCGGCGCTTCGGCCCGCAGCCTGGCTCCTCTCCGTCCTGCCCCGGCCAGCCCCTTACGGCCTAGAGTTGTTGATGATGCTTGACGCGCAGCTGACCGCCGCACTTACCGGCGCGGCCCTGGGCCTCTCGGCCGGGCTTTCGCCGGGGCCGCTCATGGCGCTGGTCATCGCCCAAACCCTGGCCTACTCCGTGCGCGAGGGCGTCAAGGTCGCGGCCGCACCGCTGCTCTCCGACCTGCCCATCGTCCTTGCCGCCCTGGCCCTGACCGGACTGCTGGCAGGCCACCCCGTGCCGCTGGGTCTGCTGACCCTTTGCGGCGCGGCATACTTGGCTCACTGCGGCCTGGCCAGCCTGCGCTTCAATCCACAGGCGCAAACCGAGTCCCCGGCACGGCCCCGCTCGGTGCAAAAGGGCGTGCTGGCGAATTTCCTCAACCCCAGCCCGTACCTGTTTTGGGGCGGCGTTGGCGCGCCCCTGCTGGCGCGGTATTGGAGCGCCGGGGCAAGCGCGGCCCTGGCCTTTCTGGCCGGGTTTTACGTCTGCCTCGTGGGCTCGAAGGTGCTGGTCGCGTGGGTTTCCGGCCGGGCTGGGCCGGTTGTGGGCGGCCCGGCGTACGCGCTGGTCATGCGCGGGCTGGGCCTGATGCTGCTGGGCTATGCGGGCTGGTTCGCCTGGGAGGCCTGGGGGCTTCTCTCTGCATAAGGAGCTTTGCGGCGGCCCGCATGGGCAACGCCGAGAGCCCGTCCACCCACAAGACGCTTCACACCCTGCTCCAGACGCCGCACCCCCAGCTCCAGACGCTTCACAGCCTGAGCCAGACGCCCCGCCTGTCCAAGCCTTTGCCTGGCCCCTGCGAAACGGCGGCCCGGCGGAACCTGTAGCGGCCGCGCCTACGTGAATGGCGCAACCATCACAGCGACCATCACAGCGGCCATCACAGCGGCCAGCGCAGCGGACAGCGCAGTGGCCAGCGCTGCGGCCATCACAGCGGCCAGTGCAGCGGCCAGTGCAGCGGCCAGCGCAGGCGCAGGTAGCAGCAACGCGTCCAAGCAAATATCCAGCGGCAACGCGCCACACCGCGGCGGGCGCGTCCAATGGACATCCACACAATGGGCAATCCCCCCCAAGGGACAACGCGCCCAATGGACAATACGTCCAAGGGCAACTCGTTCAAGGGCAATTGGCAGCGCGTCGAACGACGCCCCGTCACACCGCTGCGGGCGGCAGATAATGCTCGCCGCCGGGCATGCGCTCGCACTCGCGGAACACGCGGGCGTGGCAGCAGGCGCAGCGCTCCGGGTCGAGCCGGGGCACCATGTGGGCGATGGCCTGGGACTCGGACTCGAAGATGTGCTCGCCGCCAAGGCGTTTCAGGCACATGCCGCGCTTGAGCACCTCCAGCACATCCGTCTTGAGCGAGCAGAAGAACATGTCCCGGCCGGAGAGCTTGAGGCTCAGCGCCTCGTTGAAAAGCATGTGGCAGCCGCTGGCGTCGATGAAGTTGATGCCGCCGCCCACGATGAGGATGTGGCACTGCTCCGGGAAGGTGTCCATGATGCGGTGCAGCTCCTCTGAGATATGCGCCACAGCGCCGAAGAAAATGCTGCCGTCCAGGCGCAGTATTTTGAGCTGCGGACATTCCAGCACCGTCTTGCGCTTCACGTTCACCAGCGGGCGGCGCAGGTTGGAGGCGTCCGGCGCGAGCACGACGAAGTTCGGGTGCGAGGTGCGCTTGAGGTACATGAGCAGCGACAGGATGACGCCGCTGAAGATGGCGAACTCCAACTGGACGAAAAGCGTGGCCATGAAGGTGACCACGAGCACGCCGGCCTCGTTTTTGTCCGTGCGCAGAATGTGCCGGATGCCGCTGATGTCGGCCAGGTTCGCCGCCACAAGCAAAATGACGCCGCTCATGGCCGCCAAGGGCAGATAGGCCGTGAGCGGAGCCACCAGCAGCACAATGGCCGCCAACATGAGGGCGGAGAACACGGCCGCCAGCGGCGTCTTGGCCCCGGACTCGAAATTGAGCCCCGTGCGCGTGAAGGACCCGGAAGAGGCATAAGCCGAGAAGAAGCTGCCCACCACATTGGCCAGGCCCTGGCCCACAAACTCCTGCGAGTTGTCGAGCATTTGCTGCGAGCGCACGGCCACGGCGCGGGCGATGCTGACCGCCTCGGCCAGGCCGAGCATGGCGATGGCCACCGCGCCGGGCACCAGGTGGCGCACTTCATCAAGCCCCGGCACCGGCAGGGAGAGCGGCGGCAGGCTGTCCGGCAGCGCGCCCATGAGCCGCACCCCATGGCTGGCGCCGTCGAGGAGCAGATTGGCGGCGCTGGCCAGCAGCATGGCGATGAGCATGGCCGGAAGCCTGGGCCAGAAGCGGCGGACGATGATGGCCGCGAGCATTGTGCCCGCGCCGACGCCCAGCACGTAGAGGTTGGCCTCGGGCAGGTGCTCGTATAAATGCTCCCAGGTGCGCACAAAGGACCCGCCGCGCGGCAGCGCAATGCCGAAGAACCCGCCCAACTGGCTGGTGGCGATGAGAATGGCCGCGCCCGCGGTGAAGCCCGTGACCACGGAATGGGACACGAAATTGACCAGCGCGCCCAGCCTGGCCAGGCCGAGCCCGAGTTGGAACAACCCCGCCAGAAAGGTCAGGGTGAGCACGAGCCGCACGTACTCCGCGCTTGAGGGCTCGGCGAAGTGGCTCACGTTGGCGAAGATGACGAGGGAGATGGCGGTTGTGGGGCCGGAGACAAGATGAAAGGACGAGCCGAAGAGCGCGGCGATGATGACCGGCACCATGGCCGCATACAGGCCGTATTGCGGCGGCAGCCCGGCAATGGCCGCAAAGGCCACGCCCTGCGGCAGCACGATGACGGCGCCCGTGAGCCCGGCCCAGAGGTCGGCCTTGAGGGTGCGCCGGCCCACCTGCGGCCACCACGACAGCATGGGCAGAAAACGCGGCGCGGCGTCGCTCAGCTTTTTCCAAGCCGTTTTCGGCTGCGGCACTTCACACTGTTCCATTGGCGCTTCCCGGAAATGGTTGCTCTTCTCAGTAGCAATTTGGGTAGCGCAATCGTCAGGAACACGCCAGCGGAATTTCATCCATTCCGGCCATGCCCCTTGCGATTGTCCGTAATTTCGGACAAACTGGCCCCACCAAGGGTGAAGCCATGCCCGGAGAAGCATGACGCACTGCCCGATTTTTCGGACAATCTTTGCCACTCGCCGCGCCTTCTGGGCCTCCGCAACAGCAACACCCTTAAATTATTGCGTCAAATTGTGTGCGTTCTCTTTGGCACACAAGTTGCGAAGTCTTTCATTTTGAACTAGGTCCAGAGATACGCTACCAACATGTCCAAACCTTCCATCTGACAAAGAGGGATAAGAACATGGCGAAGAAAATGAAGACCATGGACGGAAACTCCGCGACGACGCATGTGGCCTATGCCATGAGCGAAGCCGCGGCCATCTACCCCATCACCCCGTCGTCCACCATGGGCGAGATTGCGGATGAAATGGCCGCCAAGGGCATGAAGAACATCTTCGGCCAGGTCGTGAACATCCGCCAGATGCAGTCCGAGGCGGGCGCGGCGGGCGCCGTGCACGGCTCCCTGGCCGCGGGTGCGCTCACCAGCACCTTCACGGCCTCGCAGGGCCTGCTGCTCATGATTCCCAACATGTACAAAATTTCCGGCGAGCTACTGCCTTGCGTGTTCCACGTCACGGCGCGCGCCATTGCCGCCCACGCGCTGTCCATCTTCGGCGACCATCAGGACGTCATGGCCTGCCGCCAGACCGGCTTCGCCATGCTTGCCTCCTCCAGCGTGCAGGAATGCATGGACCTGGCCCTGGTGGCGCACCTTTCCGCCATCGACGCCAGCGTGCCCTTCATGCACTTCTTCGACGGCTTCCGCACCAGCCACGAGATCCAGAAGATCGAGGTCATCGACTACGCGGACATGGCCAAACTGGTGAACCACGACAAGATCGCCGAGTTCCGCAAACACGCCATGAACCCCGAGCACCCAGTGCTGCGCGGCACGGCCCAGAACCCGGACATCTACTTCCAGGGCCGCGAGCGCTCCAACCCGTATTACAACGCGGTGCCCAAGATCGTCATTGAGAACATGAAAAAAGTGGCCAAAATCACCGGCCGCAAATACAAGCCCTTCGACTACGTTGGCGCGCCCGACGCCGAGAACATCGTCGTCGCCATGGGCTCCGCCTGCGAGACCATCCAGGAAGTCATCAACACCATGGCCGACAAGGGCAAGAAGGTCGGCCTCATCAAAGTGCGCCTGTACCGCCCCTTCGATGCCGCGAGCTTCTTCGCCGTGCTGCCCAAGAGCGTGAAGAAGATCACCGTGCTCGACCGCACCAAGGAGCCCGGCGCCCTGGGCGACCCCCTGTACCAGGATGTCTGCTCCGCCTTCATCGAGCGCGCCACGGCCATGCCCCAGCTCATCGCCGGCCGCTACGGCCTGGGCTCCAAGGAGTTCCGCCCCAATGCCGTCATGGCCGTGTACAAGAACATGGAAAAGGGCAAGGCCAAGAACCACTTCGTGGTCGGCATCGAAGACGACGTGACCAAGACGAGCCTGCCCGTGGGCCCGGCCCTGGCCACCACCCCGGCCGGCACCGTGCAGTGCAAGTTCTGGGGCCTCGGCTCCGACGGCACCGTCGGCGCCAACAAGAGCGCCATCAAGATCATCGGCGACAACACGCCGCTGTATGCCCAGGGCTACTTCGCCTACGACTCCAAGAAGTCCGGCGGCATCACGGTTTCGCACCTGCGCTTCGGCAAAAAGCCCATCCAGTCCACCTACCTGGTCGATACGGCGGACTTCATCGCCTGCCACAATTCGAGCTACGTGCACACCTACGACGTGCTTGAGGGCCTGAAGCCCGGCGGCACCTTCTTGCTGAACTCCACCTGGAGCTCCGTTGCGGACATGGAGGCCAACCTTCCGGCCGCCATGCTGCGCACCATCGCCACCCAAAAAATCAAGCTCTACACCATCGACGCGGTGAAAATCGCCGCCGCCGTGGGCCTGGGCAACCGCATCAACATGATCATGCAGACGGCCTTCTTCAAGCTGGCCAAGGTTCTGCCCATCGACAAGGCCATCACCCTGTTGAAGGACTCCATCCACAAGACCTACGGCAAAAAGGGCGACAAGATCGTCAAGATGAACGTGGACGGCGTGGACCAGACCCTGGCCAACCTGATCGAGATCAAGGTGCCGGCAAGCTGGGCCAAGGCCGCGGACAAGACGGTCAAGGGCGACAAGGTTCCCGCCTTCGTGTCCGATGTCATGCGCCCCATTCTGGCGCAGAAGGGCGACACGCTGCCCGTGTCCGCCTTCACCCCGGACGGCTCCTTCCCCGTGGCCACCAGCCAGTACGAAAAGCGCGGCGTGGCCATTCTGGTGCCCGAGTGGATCAAGGAAAACTGCATCCAGTGCAACCAGTGCGCCTTTGTCTGTCCCCACGCCACCATCCGCCCGGTGCTGGCCGACGCGGCCGAGATGAAGAAAGCCCCCAAGGCCTTCGAGGTTCTGCCCGCCCAGGGCAAGGAGCTCAAGGACCTGAGCTTCCGCATTCAGGTGAACACCCTGGACTGCATGGGCTGCGGCAACTGCGCCGACATCTGCCCGGCCAAGACCAAGGCCCTCGTCATGAAGCCCCTGGACACCCAGACCGCGGTCCAGGTGCCCAACCAGCAGTTCAGCGAGACCGTCAGCCACAAGGGCGACCTGGTGAAGCGCGAAAGCGTCAAGGGCAGCCAGTTCCAGCAGCCGCTGCTTGAGTTCTCCGGCGCGTGCGCGGGCTGTGGCGAAACCCCCTACGTCAAGCTCATCACCCAGCTCTTCGGCGAGCGCATGATGATCGCCAACGCCACGGGCTGCTCCTCCATCTGGGGCGCCTCGGCTCCGGCCGCTCCTTATTGCGTTAACAAGAACGGACACGGCCCGGCCTGGAACAACTCCCTGTTCGAGGACGCCGCCGAGTTCGGCTTCGGCTACACCATGGCCATGAACCAGCGCCGCGCCAAGCTTGCCGACCTGCTGACCCAGGTTGCGTCCAGCTCGGCCAGCGCCAAGATCAAGGAAGCCGCAGCCGCCTGGCTGGCCGGCAAGAGCGACGCCGTGGCCTCCAAGGCCGCGGGCGATGAACTAAAGGCCCTGCTCAAGGGCGCCAAGGATCCCCTGCTGGCCGAGATCGCCGGCATGGCCGACCTGTTCACCAAGAAGTCCATCTGGGTCTTCGGCGGCGACGGCTGGGCCTATGACATCGGCTACGGCGGCGTGGACCACGTGCTGGCCAGCGGCGAGGATGTGAACATCTTCGTCATGGACACCGAGGTTTACTCCAACACCGGCGGCCAGTCCTCCAAGGCCACACCGCTCGGCTCCATCGCCAAGTTCGCCGCCAGCGGCAAAAAGACCGGCAAAAAGGACCTGGGCCGCATGGCCATGACCTACGGCTACGTGTACGTCGCCAGCATCAGCATGGGCGCGGACAAGAACCAGACCCTGAAGGCCCTTCAGGAGGCCGAGGCCTACCCCGGACCGTCCCTGGTCATCGCCTACGCGCCCTGCATCAACCAGGGCATCCGCAAGGGCATGGGCAAGAGCCAGGAGGAGGCCAAGCTGGCCGTGCAGTCCGGCTACTGGCCGCTGTACCGCTTCAACCCGCAGCTGGCCGCCCAGGGGCAGAACCCCTTCAAGCTGGAGTCCAAGGCTCCCGACGGCACCCTGCAGGCCTTCCTCTCCGGCGAGAACCGCTACGCCGCCCTGGAGAAGGCCCTGCCCGAAGAGTCCAAGCGCCTGCGCTCCGGCATCGAGACCGCCTACTACGAGCGCTACAAGCAGCTGAAGCTCATGGACGATCCCAAGCTCGCCTGTGTTGAGGGCGGCCTGGACTTCACGCCTCCCGCCGCGCCGACAGCCGGTGCCCCGGGCAACGCCAAGCCCTGCGCCATGTCCGACAGCGGGAACTCAAGCAAGCCTTGTGACGACGGCCGCGGCGGCAAGTAGACCGCAGGCCGGAACGTCTTCTTTAAGGGCCCTGGAGCGATCCGGGGCCCTTTTTTATTGCGTGCGCGGAAAAGGACGAAAAATACAAGCGCATGGAGAATCAAAAACGCCGCCCCTTGCCCCCCGTCCGAGGCCCGTGCCCTTCAAACAGGAATGCCCCAAACGCAGGCGCGTCCGGGGCTGTCCCTATGAGCTGAGGAGGAGCGGACCGCCGCCCTGGGCCCAAAGCATCCGCTTTGATCGGCTAGGCCTTGAGCCCCTGTCCGAAATCGCGGCCAAAGGCGCGGCACTGCTCCAAGGCGTCGCCATCGGGGTTCCACATGGCGCGGATGCCCTCACTGGCCACCTCGAACCCGCATTCCTTCAGCTGCGCGGTGAGCATCTTGACGGATTCGCCGCTCCAGCCATAGGCTCCGAAGGCCGCGCCCTTCTTGTTCTTGAAGCCAAGGCCGCGCACCATCTCCAGCAAGCCGCCCAGAGAGGACAAGTACCCCCGGTTGATGGTGGGCGAGCCGACCAGCAGCGCCTTGCTGCGGAATATCTCGGTGACGATGTCGTTCTTGTCGGCCTTGCCCGCGTTGAACAGCTTCACGGTGAGCGTGGGGTCGGCCTGGTTCAGGCCCTCGGCGATGGCCTCGGCCATGCGCCGGGTGCCGTTCCACATGGTGTCGTAGGCGATGGTGGCCTGGTGCTCCTGGTAGTTGTCCGCCCACTCCAGATACTTCGACACGATCTGCATGGGATTGTCGCGCCAGATGGTGCCGTGGCTGGGACAGATGAGCTTGAGCGGCAGGCCGAGCCCCGCGAACTCCTCGATCTTGCGCTTCACCAGCGCGCTGAAGGGGGTGAGGATGTTGGCGTAGTACTTTATGCACTCCTGCACGAGGGAGCACTGGTCGGCGAGGTCGTTGTACATGCCCTCCGTGGCCAGATGATGGCCGAAGGCGTCGTTGCTGAACAGGATCTCCTCGCCGGTCAGATAGCAGAACATGGTGTCCGGCCAGTGCAGCATGGGCGCTTCGATGAAGATGAGCTCCCGCTTGCCGAGGCTCAGGCGTTGGCCGGTTTTGACCACCTGGAAGTTCCAGTCCTGATGGTAGTGCCCCTTGAGGGATTTGACGCCGTTGGCCGTGCAGTACACGGGCACATCGGGTATGCGGCGCAACAGTTCCGGCAGGCCGCCGCTGTGGTCGCTCTCCGCATGGTTGGCGATGACGTAGTCGATCTTCGAGAGGTCGACCTCCGCCGCCAGCTGTTCAATGAACTCTGCGGCAAAGGGCGCCCACACGGTCTCGATGAGCGCGGTCTTTTCGTCGCGCACCAGATAGGCGTTGTAGGTGGAACCCTTGTGCGTGGAGTATTCCTCGCCGTGGAAGTGGCGCAGTTCCCAGTCTTTCTTGCCGACCCAGGTGACGCAATCGGTGATTTTGAAGCTCATGCTCTTTCTCCCATATTTTCGACGCCGGACGCGGCATCAGGTCTCGAAACATACCCCAATCTATGCATTAAACCCTGCGGGCTGTACAGCGTCCAGGGGCTTGTCAGGCCTGCTTTGCGTATTATCTTTTCTTCTTGC
>Ga0209800_10003169_pt1 | contig 13405 bp, 11 predicted proteins | sample Higcelweek8metaG_FD_187174 | JGI IMG/M metagenome (GOLD analysis project Ga0209800, IMG submission 187174) | Freshwater pond sediment microbial communities from the University of Edinburgh, under environmental carbon perturbations - High... | ecosystem: Environmental > Aquatic > Freshwater >... | reverse complement strand
CTACGGAAATGCCGTCAAAACCCAAGTTTTGTTCAACATCAATCTGACTTTCGAAAAAGAATCCTTCAATTCGATCATCGGGCAATCCGGTTCGGGGAAATCAACCCTTCTCAATATCATGGGAACCCTCGATCGTCCCTCTCACGGAACGGTTTGGATCAACGGAGTGGAAACATCCTCGCTTTCCAACAACAAACTCGCGGAACTCCGTAACCAAACGATCGGATTCATCTTTCAATTCCACTACCTGCTTCCGGAATTCACCGCCATCGAAAACGTCCTGATGCCGGTTCGGATTTCCGGCCAACCGATCACTCCGGAAATCGTCCAACGCGCCAACGAATTGATGGACCTGGTGGGTTTGACCAAAGTAAAAGACAATTTATCCGTCAATATGTCCGGAGGGCAGCAACAACGCACCGCCATCGCCCGCGCGCTCATGAACCGTCCCGAAATCATTCTCGCCGATGAACCGACGGGGAATCTGGACAGCGATACCACCGAACAAGTGTATGACCTGCTTCGGGAAATCAACCGCAAATTCAAGACTACCTTCATCATTATCACTCACGATCGCCGAATCGCCGAAAAAGCCGACCGAATCGTGGAAATCAAAGATGGGAAAGTCAATCTTGACCTTCGAAAATGAAAAAAAGAGATTCCTTCGGGAATCTTTTTTCGTTATTGCCGTTCTTTTTCCTTTCTCGGGAGACCGAAACCAGACCGTCCTTTTCACGTTGGATGCCTTCGATGAACCTTGGAAGGGCGGTAACGATCCATCGGAACCCGAAAAACACTGGGGTCTATTCCAAGTCGACCGAACCCCGAAACCATTTATGGCCAAACCAATAAAACTGTGGAAATGACTGTTTTATTTTTTCTTTTGAAACAGGGAAAGGTAGTTGCCATATCCCTCTTTTTCGAGATCATCGAGGGAAATGAACCGCATAGCGGCGGAATTGATGCAGTATCGCAATCCTCCCAGGTCCTCTGGTCCGTCATCGAAGACATGCCCCAGATGAGAGTCTCCCAGCGGACTTCGCACTTCCACCCGAATCATTCCGTGGGAGCGGTCCACTTTTTTGACCATCTGCGCGACCGGCCGGGAAAAGGACGGCCATCCGCAAGGCGAATCGAATTTATCGACCGAGGAAAACAGCGGCTCTCCGGAGACAATGTCCACATACAGACCCGGAACGCGATGGTTCCAAAATTCGTTTTGGAACGGGGGTTCGGTCGCTTGTTGCTGCGTGACGCGGAATTGGATGTCGGTCAGTTTTTCTTTCAAAGCCGTTTTGTTGATTCGTCGTTGTTCCATAATCATCCCTCCTCCCTTTCATTATACCATGGAGGGGAATTTTCTTTTTTTGACGCCTTCGTTTTAAAAAAAGCCTGGAGTCGCCCGATTAGGACGGCCTCAGGCCATTTTACTGAATCGGGGGTTTGGGCCCGAAATATTGATAGTAAACCACTTCGATGTTTCCATTGAATAATTTCCGTTGCCGGTCGGGTTTCCGTTGGAGAATATGCGAAAATCCATCATGCGAGGTGAGGATATACAAGGACCAGTGGTCCAGTTTCCCGAAAATCGGCCGCATGTCGGCATAGAGCCTTTGAATTTCCGCTTCATCGACGATTCGTTCTCCATAAGGCGGATTGGTAATGAGAATGCCATAATCCTCCTCATAAACCACGTGGCGAAAATCGTTTTCAGAAAAGGTGATGCAATCGTCCACCCCCGCCGCTTTGGCGTTTTGACGGGCGGCATCGAGATTATCGGGATTGATGTCCGAGGCAAAAATCCGGAGAGCGACGTCATGGTCGATGGCCAAACGCGCTTGGCGGAATTCGTTATTCCACACTTCCTCTCCGATCCAGGCCCATTGACGGGAGGCGAAATCGCGATTCAATCCCGGAGCGATGTTCCGACCGATCATCGCGGCCTCAATGGGAATGGTTCCCGATCCACAGAAGACATCGAACAATACCCGGTCCCTGTTCCAGTAACTGAGCTGAATCATTGCCGCCGCCAAGGTTTCTTTGAGTGGGGCGGTCACGGCTTTTTGCCGGTACCCGCGTTTGTGAAGAGCAACGCCACTGGTGTCGATGGTCAACGTCGCGACATCCTCCAGAAGGGAAACCAAAACGGTGAATTCGGCCCCCGTTTCCGGAAACCAGGAAACATGATACTTGTCACCCAACTTGCGGACAATGGCTTTTTTGACCAAAGCTTGGCAGTCCGAAATGCTGAACAGGGTGGATTTTACCGATTTGCCGTTCACGGTGAATTTTCCGTCTTCGGCGATGAAATTCCCCCAGTCCAAGGCATAGGTTTTTTCAAACAATTCATCAAAAGTCACCGCGCGAAACTCCCCGACCTTCAGCAAAACACGGTCAGCCGTCCGTAGCCATAAATTCGCTTTGGCGATCCCCGCGACATCGCTCAAAAAAGTGACTTTCCCGTTTTCGGTTTTCGTCACTTCAAATCCCAGGCTGATCAGTTCCCGTTTAGCGATCGCTTCCACCCCGAAGGTGGTGGTGGCAATTAATTCCAATTGTTCCATGGTTGCGCTCCCAGGACCGGCATGGTCTATCAAGGTCCTTTTCCATTATACCGCAAGTTCGGATTTTTGCCATCGATTTCGATGGACCCGGACCAATCAATTTTTTTTAAAAACAACTTCGAAATCTTCAAAAACCACCGGCATATTCGCTTCGAAAATGTATCCCAAGGCTTTTCCTTCCGCTTGGAAGAATTTTTGGTGGTTGTTTTGCCAAGTCTGCAGGCATTCATCCTCGCCCTCCCGGCGACAAATGTCAAAGGTCATGTCCTGGTAGGGAAGAATGGTCACTTTGGTGACACGAGTGACGCATTTGGGGGTTCCATGCCAATCCGTGAGGATGTTGAAATCCCCGACCTCGGGGACTTTGACCCCTTCCAAACGAAACGCCGCCAAGCTGCTGGCGGTGGCTTTTTTTCGGCCTTGTAATACCAAATCCAGGAGTTCATTGGCCCCGGTTTCCGTGATTTCAAAATGAAACGCCTCTTCGAATGTAATGGTGGAATCGCGATTCGTGGCGCGAAGAAACTCTTCCCAAAACCGGATTATTTCATTCATGTATTCCTCCATCGATCCATCAACGCTAGTGATGCCGAACTACCTCGAAACGTTCCATCTTATACGGATCGGTCTCGTTGATTCCACCCTTCTGCAAAGCAATTTTGATTTGCTCCGCGGGGGAGTCGATTCCTTCCAAGTTCGGCAATAACAATCCGCATCGTCCCTTGTAACGGACGATGACGCCAAATCGTTGGACATCCAATTCCGTCCGGGAAGAAATCGGTTCGGCCTCTCCCAACACATCGACACTGTAGACCAATCGGGACAATTCTTTCTCCGTCACCGGTTCAAAACGGGGGTCTTCGGTCCCGGAATGAATGGCATTGCGGATGATTTCGTCGGCGATGCAGGGGCTCGTCGGAGAAATGGTTCCGATGCATCCCCGAAGTTTCCCGTCCATTTTGAGCGAAACGAAAACTCCCGCTTTATTCTGGATCATTTCCTCGGGAAGGCCTTCGGGACGGGAAATCCTGTTCCGTGTTTTTACGAAAGTTTCCAAGGTTTTCCGGGCCAATCGAACGAAGGGATCTTCCTGATGTTGAATTTCCGAAATGCGTTTGGTTTCTTCTTGTTCGAAAAGGATGTCGAAATGACGGTTTTCATCCGCTTCCAAGGGAACATAAGCCGCGATTCCGTATCCCACTCCGAAAGGGCCTTCGTAGGACAAGAGTTCGGAACGGACCGCCAGTCCATCCAAGGCTCCGGACATCATGAGAAAGGACCGCAATCCACATTCCGCGGAAGCTTCGCAAAAATCTTCATCAAAACGCAAAAATTGGCCAAAATCTCCGCTGGCCATCGCTTCGGTAATCTTCCGGTCAAAGACGGGGCCTTCGGGGGACAAACCGTAAGGTCCGTCTTCCTTCAGTTTGTGGGATAAGTCTCCGCTGGCGATCCAAACAACACTTTTCCCGCTTTCCGCCACCGCTTTGGCGATACATTTTCCAAAACGGTAATGAATCAGGGAAGACATGCCGGAAATGGAAATCCGAATCAGGCGATACGAGGAATATTGCTGGTTGATGAAATAGAGGGGAACCATCGTCCCATGATCCAAGGAACGGTTCCTTTCCCCGAGGAACCCGGCGGAAATACCCGCCTCTCCGGCTTGACGAAGGATCGATTTGGACAGTTCCTCATCATAACGGACTTCCATGCGGATTTGGGGAGCCCCGAAGGATTTGAAATTCCCTTCCGCCCCGTTCCCGGGAGAAATGTGCAAATAATCGCCGTACAAAATCGAGTGCGGCGTCGTCAGGATGATCGTTTCCGGATGCAAACGGGCGACCCTTCCGGCAATATCGTGATAGGCGTCGATGGTTTTTTGAATTTTCCTTTCTTCCCCCTTCCCGATTTCCGGGACAATCAACGGGGGATGTGGAACGATGAATGCGCCGATGAGGGCCATAATCCCAACCTCTTTTCTTTCGATTTCCGGAATGTCTCCTCAGACATTTCCGAGGTGGATGGTAAGAATTCCCGCTTTTTCCCCCATTTTCTTGGCGGTTTCCAACGTTTTTAGGGGGGTGATGGGGGCATCGAACATTTTCCAAGCAGGGAAAAATCTGGTGATGTGCCAGGGAACGTTGGGGCCGAGCTCCTTGGCGAGGGCATTGGCAATGTTCTCGAGTTGTTCGGGACGGTCGTTGACGCCGGGAATCACCAGCGTCGTGACTTCCACGTGGACCCCGGCGTCTTTCATCCGGGCGATGATTTTCAGGACGGGATCCGCTTTCGCTCCGCAGAACCGTTCATACACGGCATCGTCGGGTCCTTTAAAATCCACGTTGGCCGCATCCAGGCACGGAAGAATGAGATCCAAAGTTTCATCGGTCATATAACCGTTCGTGACCCAGACGTTTTTTAAGTTCTGTTCCCGGGCGAGTTTCATCGTGTCGAGGGCGTACTCCAGAAAAACGGTCGGTTCGGAATAGGTGTAGGCCATGGAAGGGCATCGAGCCTCGATGGCTCGGGCCACATGTTCTTCGGGAGTGATGAACGTCCCTTGGATCGGTTTTTGGGGTTTGGGGCTTTGCGAAATGTCCCAATTCTGGCACCAGGAACACCGGAGGTTGCATCCGACGGTCGCAAAAGAATAGATTTTCGAACCAGGAAGAAAATGATAAAGCGGTTTCTTTTCCATGGGATCAATCGCCACCGCCACCGTCATCCCATAATTGAGGGCATAGAGAGTCCCCTTTTGGTTTTCCCGCACCCCGCAGATTCCGCGAGACCCTTCCCGGATCCGACAACGATGCGGACAAACCCCGCAACGAACCTCGGAATCCCGCCATTTTTCATACAAGAGTGCTTCTTTCATCCGTTTGCCCCTCCGCTTCGCTTTTATTGTATCACGGTTTTTTTGGCATGACCACCGATCCTCGGAAAAAGGGGAATTATTTTTCCATGATGAAAAACAGGTCGCCCGAGGGCGACCCGTATCTTAATCTTTTTATGGCAGAACCTAAAATCCGTGACGGGAAATCCAGTAGAACAAGAGCAGAAAGGTGATCCCGAAACTCACAAGGATGATCAGGAAGACCGGCAGATAGGCCAACAATCCTCCCCAAATCATCGCCCAGCGCTCTTTTCGGGTCACGCTTAATTGATTTAAAGCGCTCCTGCGGGCTTTGTCTCGGGCGTTTTGATACCAATGGAATCCCTCGACGTTCATGTCCGCAATCGTGCTTCCGTCGTCATCGAGGAATGGTTTTCGTTTTTCTTTGCGCCGACACATGGTCATTCCTGAGAGTAGAGATGGCAAGCGACTTTATGCCCGTCGCCATAATCCTTGAGGATCGGGGGGACAGACTTGCAGATGTCCATGCACTTGCGGCATCTGGTATGGAACTTGCATCCTGCCGGGGGGTTGACCGGGCTGGGGATGTCGCCTTTGAGAATGATCCGGTTCATCTTGACATTGGGGTCGGGAACGGGAACGGCCGAGAGGAGAGCCTCGGTATAGGGATGCATCGGCTTCCGGAAAATGTACTCCGTTTTCCCGGTTTCGACGACCGTGCCCAAGTACATGACCGCCACGTCGTCGGAGATGTATTGAACGACGGACAAGTCGTGGGAAATAAAAACATAGGTCAGCCCATATTGGTTCTGCAAATCTTTCAGAAGGTTGATGATTTGGGCTTGAATCGACACGTCCAAAGCGCTGACCGGTTCGTCGCAAATGACGAGTTCGGGATTGAGGGCCAAGGCGCGGGCGATGCAGATGCGTTGACGCTGACCGCCGGAAAATTCATGCGGATAACGGTCGAAATAGTAGGAGGGCAATCCGCATTTTTTCATGACTTCGACGACGTAATCATGGTATTTTTCTTTGGTGACCAATCCATGCTCGCGAACCGCTTCGCCGATGATCTCGCCGACCGGCATGCGGGGGCTCAAACTGGAATAGGGGTCCTGGAAAATGATTTGGATTTTCGGACGAAGGTTCCGCAATTCTTTGCGGGTCAGGGTGGCGATGTCGGTGCCGTCGAAATAGACGGATCCGGCGGTGATGCTGTTCAGACGCAGAAGGGTCCGGCCAAGGGTCGTTTTTCCGCATCCGCTTTCTCCAACAATGCCAAGGGTTTTGCCGCGTTCCAAGGCGAAACTGACGTCATCGACCGCACGGACGAACTGAGTGGGTCCCTTAAACCAGTTTTTTCCCAACGGAAAGTACTTTTTGACATGTCGGGCAATCAGGATTTTTCCCTCGGAATATTCGAGTTCGGCGTCATTCAGTCGCGAATGCGTTTCCTGAGCGGTTTCCACTGGGGCAACTTGAATTCCCGGGTTCAATTTTTCTTTGTCGGTCATTTACGTTCACCAGCCTTGCCTTTGGCATATTGATCCGCCAACTCGTCATACAGATAACACGAAACCGTATGGGTCGGGGAAACCTGTCGCAATTCCGGATATTTTCCATCGCACCGGTCACAGCGTTTGCTGCAACGGTCGCGGAAATAACAATAGTCGGGCATGTTGATCGGGTTCGGAACCGTCCCGGGGATCGTGTACAGGCGGTCGACTTTTTGCTGGATCTTCGGTTTGCTTCGTTCCAAACCGATGGTATAGGGGTGGAGCGGATTTTCAAATATTTCGTGGGCGGTGCCCTTTTCGATGATGCGGCCGGCATACATGACGACGACATAATCGGCCATTTCGGCGATGACGCCCAGGTCATGGGTGATCAGCATGATGCTTCCGTCGATCTTAGTCTTGATTTCGCGCAACAAGTCGAGGATTTGGGCTTGAATGGTGACGTCCAAAGCCGTCGTCGGTTCGTCGGCGATGATCAACCGCGGATCGCAGGCCAAGGACATGGCGATCATGACTCTTTGCCGCATGCCTCCGGACAATTCGTGCGGGTATTGATTGTAGGTGTTTTCGGGCATGGCCATTCCGACCAGCTTTAACATGGCGATGGATTTCTGTTTGGCGCCTTCTCTGGTAATTCCCGGCACATGCAAAAACGAAACTTCGTCCAATTGAAATCCGATTCGGAAAACCGGATTCAGACTGGTCATCGGTTCCTGGAAGATCATGGTCATTTCCTTGCCACGGATCTGGTTAATCGCGTACCGAGGCATTTTGGCAATGTTATACGCTTTTCCATCTTTGGCGTTAAACCGGATTTCCCCGCTGAAAATCTGACCCGAGGGGGCTTGAAGAAGGCGCATCAGCGATAAACTGGTGACGCTTTTTCCGCATCCGCTTTCCCCGACAACCCCGACGATGCTCTTCTTCGGAATATCGAAAGAGGCTCCGTCGACGGCTTTGACGACCCCGGCATCCGTAAAGAAATACGTGTGCAAATCATCGAATTCGACGATATTGTTCGGGTCATGCATCTTGGTGAGATACTCCGCTTCGGGAACATTTTTCCGATTCGCTTGTTTTTCCAGAGCACGGGTAATTTTTAGATTTTCTTTGGAAATATCGTGGATTTCTTTTCCGCTGACATAGTGCTTGGCCCGATCTTTCTTTTGGGCCAGCCGTTTTTCCTTCGATTGAAAGATTTTATCTGTGATTTTCATGATGGATCGCTATCTCCTCATCTTGGGATCGAAGGCGTCTCTCAACCCGTCGCCGATAAAGTTAAAAGCCAAAACCGCGAAGACGATGCAAACGCCGGCAGGAACCCAGATGTTCGGGTAGTTCTGCAGAATGTCGCGACCGGCCGCACCGCTCGTGGAGCTGATCATCGTGCCCCATGCCGCATACGGGAAGGGGATGCCGATGCCCAGATATGAGAGGGTGGATTCGCTGAGAATGACTCCGCCAAGACCCAGAGTGGCTGAAACGATGATTTGTGGCATGACATTGGGGATCAAATGTTTAAATATTTTGCGTTTGGTGCTCAATCCGGTCGCTTCGGCGGCGACCATGAACTCTTGCTCACGGAGACCAAGGATCTGTCCACGAACCATTCGGGCGATCCCTGACCATCCGAAGAAAGTCAAAATACCCATCAGGTAGAAGATGCGGACCCGGGGAGCCACCCCCCATCCGTCCAACAAGGACGAGGCGAGCATCAAAATCGGCATGCCGGGCAAGCAGTTGAAGATATCGACGACGCGCATGATGACCTGATCGACCCAACCGCCAAAATATCCGGCGAGGGATCCGAAGAAAATACCGACAATGACTTCCGAAAAAATGACGATGAAACCCAGAAGCAGGGAGACTCGTCCGCCATACATCAAGCGGGTTAGGACGTCATAGCCGAACTGGTCAGTTCCGAGGATGTGTTCCCAAGAAGGATAGGTTTTGGAAAAAACCTTATAGGGTTCGCTGACTTCATAAAAAATGTAGGTGACATTCTCGATCAATCCCGTGTCTTCGTTCAATTCTTGGACGACGATCTGATGGGGAAGAATCGAAGTGACCCATTTGTAATCGCCGGTGGGTTCGACTTCGCCCCACTCGGAAATGAGCGGGCCGACAAAGGAAAACACAAACAAAGCCGTCAACATGACCAATCCCAACAAGGATAGTTTGCTGCGGAAGAAACGTCGGATGACCATCTTGCCGGGACTGACGATTTTGACCTGATCGGCGAGCGAAATTTCTTTCTCGACGATCGGCTCTTGGTTTTCGGCACCCGGAGTGCATTTTGTCAAATTATTCTGGTTTTTTAAGTTGTCCATGATTTACCCCCGGGTTCCTCCGGTCAGTTTGACGCGCGGGTCGACAATGGCATACATAATGTCGGAGAACAAGGTCCCGATGACGGTCAAAACGGACAGGAAAATGTTATAGGCCATGACAAAGGGGATGTCCCCCATGGTTACGGCCTTATAAGCGGCTTTCCCGATTCCATCGATGCTGAAGATGGTTTCGGTGATCATTGCGCCGCCGAAAAGACTGGGTAAAATACCGGCCAAAATCGTTGCGACCGGGATCAAGGTGTTTCGGAAAGCATGTCGATAAATGACTTTATGCTCGCTCAAGCCTTTGGCGCGGGCGGTACGAATGTAGTCCGCATTCATGACTTCGAGCATATTAGTTCGGGTATACCTCATCAATCCGCCGATGGACAGGATGACCAAAACGGTCAACGGCAACACCAGATGATGAACTTTGTCCCAAAATTCGGGCAAACCGGAGTTAGGGTCGGTGAGTCCCGCATACGGGAACCACCCCAATTTGATGGAAAAGATTCGGAGCAGGAGGGCGCCGAAAAAGAAGGAAGGGAGCGAAATTCCCGTCATGGCAAGAAAAGCGACGGTATAGTCGACGATTCCATACTGTTTGGTGGCCGAAACGATTCCCAAAGGAATCGCGATGGCGAATTCCAACACCGTGGCGATCAAAGCGATCAAGAACGAAATTTGACACTTGCTGGCGATGATGGCGAGGACGTTCGAGGTGGAGACGGCCATCGTCAGTTGATTGCCATCCGCGTCAAGAATTGGAACCCCGTTCCCATCCACGAGATACTCCACTTCCCCGGTGCTCACCGAGAAAATGAAAGAATCTCCCCATTCGCCTTGCAGAATGTTGCCAAGCCACTTAAAATACCCCGTCAAGATCGGAGAGGTCAAGCCATAAATTTCTCTTTGACGTTCTACCATTTCCGCAACCGCGCCAGTATCGTCCAATTGCAATTGGGCGTAATATTTGGCTTGGATGAAGTCCAGACCTGGTTTGATGCGGATCAGTCCGTAAATGATCAGGGAAACCCCGAACAAAATAAGGACGGATAATGAGAGTCTTTTGATGATATATTTGAGCATAATTATCGATAATAGGGCTCAGTCTTGCGACCAAGCCCTATTTCTCCTTTTCTCTTTGTATGAACTATAGGCTTTTACATCGGTTCACGAAGCAAAATCAGATTATTCCGCCGGATAGGAGACGACGATGGTTTCGTTGCCTTCGGTTCCTTCAACAAAACGAACTTTCCAAATTTCCGCCATCGGTCCCCAATACGGGGTAACGCTGGTCGACAGAGAGTTGGCGTCGATGATGGTTCCGTCAAAAACGAACAGGTTCTTTCTTTGATAGGTCGGGACTTCGATGACCAATTGCGCAAGGATTTCGAGGGCCTTTTCATAAATCGGGGCTCTTTCTTCCGGCAACATGTACTTGACGGCTTCTTCAATCAATTCGCCAAGGTAGGCCAACGCTTCGGTCTGGTTCATCGTCACAGTGGATTCATCCAGTTTTACGACTTCAATGGTTCCATAATCGGATCCGCCGTTGGCATAGAGCCAGGCGATACCATTGGAGATGACGGATTCAGCTTGTGACAGATAGTGGTAAACTTGATACATGTCGGGGTCCTGAGAGGACTGCCAAGCCAACGCGTAAACGCCAACGGGGGCCTGTTTGATGTGGGCGATCAAGCTGGCATCGGTAACGATGTTCGCGGTGATGCCGATGGTGGCGAGCAAGGTCTGCGCTTTCAGGAAGACGCCGCCGGCGGGGTGAGAGTCAACAGCGCTCGGCAGAGTGAACGTGATGGCGGGAACATCGGTGAAGATCGTTCCGTTATAAGTATAACCAGCTTCGATGAAGTAGGCAATGGCGGTCGAGAGATCTTCGTCATATGCATAAATGGCTTCTGCGCCTTCCGGATATGCCCAAGAAACTTGCGATTGAGAACGATAAATGATGTCGGCCAAGCCGTTCGGGTAGTATTCAAGAACGACGGATTTGTCGAAAACGGTCGACAGAGCGATCCGGAAGTTGATGTCCGGGTAAACCTGCGGGTTGATGCAGATGTAGCCGTATCCGAGGTTGTCGACCAGAATGGCGACCAAGTCGGTTTGTTCGGCAATGTCGGACATGACGTCTGCGGTGGCGCTGACGGTTGCATAGGCAACGTCGCCGGCATCGAGAGCGTTATATTCAGCACCGGATTCAACGATCTTCAACGCCACATATTTAATGTTGGAATTGTAGACGTTTTCTCCGCCCATCGTTTCAAAGTATTCGTTTCTTTCGAAATAGACGGTTCCGTCGCCTTCGTCGACTTCAACAAAGAAGTAGGTTCCAGCGCCCATCGGAGCTCCATTGAAGGATTCCAGATGTTCCATGAACAACGGGTTGTTCCATTCGACACCATAGTTTTCAACCGCTTCGGCATCATATTCGAAACCGGAAGTGTAATAGTGTTGCGGAGCAACGGTGACGCCCAAGGACAGAATGGCTTTCGGGTTCTGTTCGGTAAGAATGATTTTGATGGTTTCGAATTCTTCGGTGCCAATGGTCTTCGTTCCTTTGATCAAGCCGGCGATGTTTTCGACGCTACCGACAGAGGCGAAGGAGGCGGTGAAATTTTCTTTGGCAAGAGCGACGAAGTCGGATCCAGCGCTTTCATAATCGCTGACGCCTTGATAATCAACGACGCCATCTACATCGGCGTTGGCAAGCATCATTTCGGCGAAATAGACTTCAGCGGTCAGGTCAGCAACGTTATAAACGGTGGTGGAAGGTCCGGTGAACGTCAGGCTGTCGGCGGAGATTTCGCCATAGCCCCACATTCCCATGCCATAAGCGACCTGCAGAGGAACAGAAGCTTGGATGTCCGCAACAGTCAAAGTGGCTGAGAAGTAGTTGGTGACGTACGTCTGGTTGAGGTACTTGGCGATGACATAGTTGACGATTTCTTGGCAGAAAGAAGCTCCAGCTTCGTCAAATGCGGCCCAGTAGTTGTTGAATTGAAGTTCGGTGTAGGCGCCGGTAGCGACATAGGCTTCGTTTCTGAGGTCGTCGGCGAGAATCGCATCGGCGATCGGAGCGTAGGAATCGGAGCTGGCGACTTGGGTTCTGTAGTCGATCAATCCGAGGATCGGCAGGGTGTACAGGGTCGAGGATCCTTGATAAGCAGAATCGAGGTAGACATAATAATTGAACAGAACGTCATCCGCATCGATATCCGTGCCATCGCTGAATTTGTCGCCGTTTTTGAGAACCATTTCATAGACGACATAATCGCCTTCTTCATAGTTTTCTTTTTCGGCAAAGGTGGTCAGGTTATCGGTGTAGAAGATGGAATAGCTGTCGGCAACGGTCGGATATTCGTCGCCGGCGACAACTGCGCCAGTCGGATCCGTGGTCAGCAAGCCGACACTGGTCAATCCAACAACATCTCCGTCATAGGCTGACGAATAGAAGAACGGGCTGAAAATTCCGTCCATCGTGGAGGATTGAAGCAACAACGTGTACGAGTTATTGACACCGGTTTCTTCAATGGCGGTAACGGTGGCAGTGGTCGTAGTCGTGGTCGTGGTCGTGGTCGTAGTCGTGGTTCCCGTGGTGGTCGTAGTCGTGGTTGCCGTGGTAGCCGTGGTTGCCGTGGTTGCCGTGGTCGCGGTCGTCGTTGTGGTGGTGCCGCAAGCGATCAAAGCGACTGCAATACTGATCGAAACAAGAAATAACAAAATCTTTTTCATCATTTTCCTCCCTTTTCTCTTTCTGTTCTATTTTTAGGTTGTTAACCGTGAAGCCTAATCTAGAGTTTCGACAATCAAAGTATCGGTGGTGATTCCCAGAATCGCGGAATAATCGATGTTGGAAGTACACCCGGTGATGGTGGCGAATTCCGCGCCTAAGGCGACGATGTCACCTACATAGACAGGGCAATTCAAAACGTTGGCGGACGTCGCTGTGAAAGTGACATCGACGCTGCAATTGGTGATGATGGTATTTTCTTCGCCTTCAAGGACGGTGCCGATCAGGGCGCCGGCTCCAAGGTCGCAGATCACGTTGGCGGCGGTGGTGGAAGTTTCCAAGAGCACCGTGACGTTGTCCAAGGTCACGCCATCGATGGTCGCGCC
>Ga0209800_10003165_pt1 | contig 13422 bp, 9 predicted proteins | sample Higcelweek8metaG_FD_187174 | JGI IMG/M metagenome (GOLD analysis project Ga0209800, IMG submission 187174) | Freshwater pond sediment microbial communities from the University of Edinburgh, under environmental carbon perturbations - High... | ecosystem: Environmental > Aquatic > Freshwater >... | reverse complement strand
GATATGCTGATGAAGGGGAAGATGGCGAGCTGAGATGTGTTAGACTTCAATGATCTTCCCTAATAATCCTGAAATTTTTTCAATTTTTAGAATTTTTATCAAACAAACGTCTTAACTATCACAGCAATCACTGCAATAAACAATGTGATCATGTAAAAGAAAGAGATGACCATGAATTTTCCGATCGTCTTTATATAACTTCCTCCGTAAAATTTCTTTAAAGCAACAACCTGGTAAACTGGTATCGTGAGCAAGAGTATGGTTGAGATAACTGAAATCCCCGAATTGAAAAGTAATGCATAACCTGCAATGATAATCAGTACAATGAACAGATAGGATTGAGTGTGCGTTGAAAAAATCAGGTGTTTGATGTACATCTGTTTATGGCGTATGTAGGTAAGCTTCAAAATAAGTGCAAGCACCGGGACCAACGCGAAGAATGCCCACGACAGTAGTTTCAATATTTTAGAGATCAAAATTTCAGGATTACGGCACATGGTTATCTTTGACCTGATATTTTCCTGTTCTTTCGGTGTGTTTGTGTTTACAAGGTCTTTTTCGTATTCTTCGGCCATTTTATTGAGATCATCGCGGAAATTCCCCGACAGCGTAAGTGTGATTCCTGAACTGGAATCTGCTTGTGTTGAAGTATCTCGTTTCTCAGAAAGTTTCTCAAGCTCCTTTAATCCTTCTTCATCGAGCGAAATAGGTAAAGAGTCAGTCGAAATTTCACTGGCAACGGTTTGGATTGAATCGGCTTCAATTGTTGAATCGGCGGAAAAATCTTTCTTCGAGATTTCTTTTAGTGACCGTTCTGAAAGTATCTGGAGCAGCAAGAATAAAATAAAACTAAGCACCATGAGAATTTGAAATGGTGATATATATCTGATTCTGCGGCCCTTAAAGAACTCGTTTGTAATAAACCCCGGTTTGGTGATAAGGTATTTTAACGTTTTGAAGGTTCGATTGTCGAAGGCAAAAGAATGCGATAGATAAAAGTGTAAAATATAGCCAATTGGACGGTTAAATTCATCGACTTTTTGTCCGCAATTCGGGCAGAATTTACCTTTGAATTCATGATCGCAGTTTTCACAGGTCTGGTTTTCCTGCTCCTCAATAGGAACTGAAGTTTTCGATTGGAATAACTTTGACGAAATTATTTTTTTGACTGACTTCATTTTCCTGCTTTTTTAACAAAAATAGAAAAGAAGAAATAATTATCAATAAAATATGTTTTTAAGATTTTTTTTTAGATTATTTCCTTTTCTCGCTTCTGCTTTTCTGTATCATCTGAAAACTGTTGAATAGGTTTTGCCACAATACATACAAGGCTGGAACCACAGATGAGAGCGGGTCTAGGTAAGTATGCGCCATCCAAATAGCCAATACCGTATTTTTTTGCCCAACCGACTGTCCGCCGGCAATTACATCGCCATAACGTTTTCCAATCCAGCGGCCAAATACAAACTGGGCTGCACAGATAAAGATCGAGAGCGCCGCCATGAAAATCAGTATCTCATTTTGAGAACTGTCCATCCTGTAGATGTATTCGATGGTGCTTCCAATCACAATGGTAAGGCTTAACGACCATAAATAGAACGAGATATTTTTCCGTTTGGTAATACCGGCATTGATTTTTGGGAGAAAGCGCTGTGTGAGCAACGCAAGGATCAAGGGCAGAACAATGAGTGGTGCAACTTTGGAAAGCACCATCCAGCTCGATTGCAAGAACGGTATATCGACATGATTTCCTGCCAGTGAAAAATAGAGAGGGGAAACAACCGCTATTGCAAGGTTACTTAGCAATGTGCTGGTAACCATCGTCGATAAATTTGCCCCAAGCATGGCTGCAATCACTGGCGCCGATATTGCAGTGGGTGCCAGCACAATAACCAAAGTCCCCTGTGCAAGCACGTCGTTGAAAGGGCGAAGTATTAAATACAATCCAAAACTTACAAAAACCTGAAAAAGTAAGATCCATACATGTAGCCAGGTAACTTTCATCTTTTTAATATCCACACTGCAAAGCGTGAAATAGAGCATCATAAAGATGAGCAGGGGCGTAATGGTATTGAACGTTGAAATAAAACGGTGGAAGAAGAAGCCCAGCACAATGGCCAGTGGCATTGCTAAATCCTTTATTTTTTGAATCATTTGAACAAGCTAAGTAAGGCTACGAAAATACATAAAATGTTTCCAACCCAATTTACGATAAAATTTTTCAAAACACTTTTAATATCATTCAGTGAATCACTTATATTCTCAAGAACATCATTTAAGTGAACCCTTCTTCATCCAATTTCACGGAAAATTTACATTGAAGGTCATTTTTTTAAATATTAGTTGCAATAGTCAACTAATATTTTATACTTTTGCTCTGTAATTTAATTGTTGAAAATGGAAAAAAAGAAAATGCCATTGGGAATGGTGGTTGGTCGTTTGATGCATGAATTGTTTCGGGTTTTAAGAAAACGATCAGCCGAAACATCTGAGGTTAAGCTTACTGGCGAACAATTTGGACTGTTGCATGTTATTAATCTGAAAGAAGGAACTTGTGTGCAACAAGATTTCGCCAATATGATGGGGAAAGACAAATCAGCCATTCTACGGTTGATTGATTCACTCGAAGAAAAAAAATTGGTGATAAGGGTTGTTGATTCAACCGATCGGCGAAAAAATTGTTTACATGTTACTGATTTGGGTAAAGAGGTTATCCAACAATACATCGAAATGGAAGCAATTGTTTCGCAAGAACTTCGGGTAGGTATTTCAGATTCAGATATGGAAACTTTTTACCGTGTAATTGCAACCATTCGAAAGAATGCAGAGCAACTCTAAAAAATTTAAAAAGATAGTTGATGTTATCAATAATTGACAAGCAATACAATTTTATGACAAAAACAACGAGAATTTACGGGGCAACATTGCTCTTGCTGTTTGGAAGTTTATTGGTTGATGCGCAGAAACCATTATCGTTGAAGGAGTGCATCAATTATTCCACGACCAATAACAGTAAGGTGAAAATTGCAAATTACGATGTCGAGGCATCGGAACAGAGAATCAGGGAGCAGCAAGGGATTTACCTTCCGCAGATAAACGGATCGGCTTCACTGGACGATAACCTGCGATTGACCACAACGCTGTTGCCGGGTGAATTGGCAGGGAAGCCGGGTGAAATGGTACCAATTACTTTTGGCACAAAGTACAATCTGTCGGGTGGGTTGCAACTAACGCAAAAAGTGTACGACCGGCCAAGTTTAATTGGAATCAAATCGGCAAAAATAAACAACGAACTGTCGGAGCAGAATCTGCAAAAAACAAACGAGCTTACGGCTTACAACATTAGCGTTGTGTACTACCAAACGTTGGTCATCCAGAAGCAAATCGACGTGTTGAAAACGACATTGAATGCTTCGGAACAATCGTTAAAATCGATTCAGCTGAAGTACGAGAACGGGATGGCCAAGAAAATCGACGTGGATAAAATTCGGGTAAGTTATAACAACACCCAATCGCAATTGCAGCAGGCTTTATTGAACTATTCTCAATCGTTAAATACGCTCAAATTCCAGATGGGTATGCCGGTTGAAAGTCAGCTCGCTCTTGCCGACTCAACCATCAGTGTTAGCTACGAAGAGTTTGAGAAGCTTGATGATACTGGTTTCTCGTTTGAAAACCTGATCGATTACAAGCTTCAAAAAACCAATTTATCACTTACCCAGATTGAGAAAAAGAGAAGCCTTGCTGCCTTTCAACCCATACTTTCGTTCTACAGTAATTTGAATGTGAGTGCTATGCGTAAAGAGTTTAATTTCTTTGAAGCGGGTCAGAGCTGGTATCCGAGTTATGGAATTGGTTTCAAACTGGCTGTGCCTGTTTTCGATGGTCTTCAACGCAATGCACGCGTTGCGCAAAGCGAATTGAACATTCAGAAGGCGAAAGAAAATGTCAAATACACCGAACAGGCCATTCAAGTTGACATTTCGAATTACGAAATCCGTTACAAAAACGCGCTGGCTAACATCAAGAAAGAGAAGGAAAACCTCGATTTGGCCGAAAGTGTGTTCAAAAACACCCAATTGGAATATCAGCAGGGAACTGGCACTGCGCTCGATCTGGTGCAGGCCGAAAGTTCGCTGATGGTTGCCCAAAACAGCTATTTCAATAAACTCCTCGATTTGTACGTGGCTCGCATTGAACAGGAAAAATCGAAAGGCACCTTGTTGGAATTTATTAACAGTCAGGACTAATTACTGAAATACTGAGATACTGAAATACTGAGATACTGAAATACTGAGATACTGAAATACTGAAAAACTGAATGACTGAGATACAGATATACTGAATGACTGAAAAACTGAATATGAACCCATTTAATATGAATTGCCGTGGTGCTTTAGCCCACGGATCAAGAATAGGATTCTACAAATTGGCTTTAGCCAAATTTCTCTTTGGGCTAAAGCCCAATTTGCATTTGCAATCAATAATCCACGGCATAATCCTCGATGGCTATCGGGACCGTGGCAATTCAAATCAACAATATATCCGATAATTCCGATTAAGAATATTTAGATCAAAATAAGAAAACAAGTAAATCAAAGCAGGATATGAAAAAATTTATAACCATAGCTGTAATCATCGCACTTCTGGCACTCATCGTGCTAAGGCTGGTTAGTAACAAAGAAAAGATTGAATCAACAAAAGACGTCAAAACTGATTTGACGTATGTGACAGTTAATGTTGCAACTGTTCAAAAAATGACGTTGAACGATAGCCTGAAGCTAATAGGATATCTCGATGCATTTACCGAAGTGGATATTGCTGCTGAAGCATCGGGGGTAATTACTTCGTTGAATGCCAATCTGGGCGATGTGAAATCGAAAGGGTCTGTTATTGCCACCATCGACGATAAACTGAAACAACTGGCAGTTAGTAAGGCGAAAATCGATCTCGACAAACTGCAGAAGAACCTCGAACGGTATAAAAACCTTTACAAAGGAGGAACGATAACCGAGCAGCAGCTCGATGATGCACAAACCATGTACGACAGCGCTGTTTTGCAGCTTGAACAGGCTCAAAAGCAGTTGGACGATGCCACCATCAACGCACCGATCACCGGGATTGTGAGCCGCAAATTGTTTGAAAAAGGCGAGTTTGTGAACATGGGCAGCCCAATGTTTACAATGGTCGACATTTCGCGTTTCAAAATCAAACTGAATGTTTCTGAAACCAATGTATATCAACTGAAGACGGGAGATATTGCACTTGTTACCACCGATGTTTATCCGGGTGTAAAATTGCAGGGTAAGCTAAGTTACATCAGCCCCAAAGGCGACGACACCCATAACTATGCCGTTGAAATTGAGATGGCTAACAGCAGGGAATACCCATTAAAATCGGGAACTTTTGCCAATGTTCAGATTCAGTTGCCAGCAAGGCCCGACGCGCTTTATATTCCGCGTGAATCGTTGCTTGGAAGTGTAAACGATGCCCATGTCTATGTGGCCGAAAATGGAAAAGCCAACCTCCGTTCAATTACAGTTCGCGAAGGGAACGACCAGTATTTACAGGTTATTTCGGGGTTGAGCGAAAACGAAAAAGTAGTGGTGAACGGTCAGATTAACCTTGCCGACGGGAAGGAAATTAAAATAATCAACTAATTCCGATTCCATGTCAATAACCGAAATTTCAATAAAGCGGCCAACGCTCATCATTGTAGTATTTACCGTGTTGGCCATTCTGGGTATAAACAGTTATACCAAATTGAATTACGAACTGATTCCAAAGCTCGATTTCCCTGTGGTGTCGGTAATTACCATATATCCGGGCGCCTCAGCCAACGAGGTGGAGAGTTCACTGACCAAGAAGCTGGAAGATGCGCTTTCGTCGCTCGAAAATGTGAAGCATATCTCATCAACTTCGCAGGAGGGTATTTCAATGATCACCATTGAACTCGAAGCAAATACAAATTCCGATAAGGTGGTTCAGGATGCGCAGCGGAAAATCAACGCGGTGCAATCGCAACTGCCAGTTGGGGCAAAAGCTCCGGGCATTAACAAATTTTCGTCAGACGAATTACCGGTTATTAAACTAGGGATTACCGGAAATATCTCTCCAACAAAATTGTATGAGCTTACTGAAAATCAGCTTACCTCTCAATTGGCAAAACTGAAAGGGGTAGGGCAGATTTCACTGGTGGGTGGAAATGAACGCGAGATTAAAATCAACATCAACAAAAGTAAGCTCGATGCCTATAAAATAACCATCAACCAAATTTATCAGGCAATTTTCGCTGCGAACATCGAACTGCCAACAGGTCGTATTGAAGGAGATACCAAACAGTACACTGTTCGTTTGCTGGGCAAGGTAAAATCGTTGGACGAACTTAAAAATGTAACCGTTACAAAAACCATTTCGGGTAGTTATGTGAAACTTTCAGACGTAGCCGAAGTGGTTGATGGCATTGCTGAACAAACAACGCTGAACAAGATCAATGGTGAAAATTCAATTGGTATGATCATCCAGAAACAGAGCGATGCCAATGCCGTTGATGTGTGCGATAAAGTAAAAGAAGAACTTGCAAAGCTCGAAGGCCAATATGCTTCGCAAGGGTTGAAGTTTACCATTGGTTCCGATAGTTCGACTTATACACTGGAATCGGCTAATGCGGTAATGAAAGATTTAATGCTTGCAATCATTATTGTGGCGCTGGTTATGTTTGTCTTTCTGCATAGTATCCGAAACTCGCTTATTGTGCTGGTTTCCATTCCAACGTCAATTGTTTCAGTGTTTATTGGAATGTATATTTTCGATTTTTCGCTCAACTTGCTTACTCTGATGGCGCTCTCGCTGGTCATTGGTATTCTGGTCGACGACTCCATTGTGGTGCTCGAAAACATTACCCGCCACCTCGAAATGGGCAAAGATAAACGAAAGGCGGCGCTCGACGGGCGTGCTGAAATTGGATTTACCGCCGTGGCCATTACGCTGGTCGATGTGGTGGTATTCCTTCCCTTATCGCTGGTCTCAGGGATGATAGGGAACATGCTGCGCGAATTTTCGCTGGTGATTGTATTTTCAACCCTGATGAGTTTGATTGTTTCGTTTACTGTTACGCCGCTACTGGCCTCAAGGTTTGGAAAGGTTCAGTTGATTTCGCGCGATACGATCATTGGAAGTTTCTCCGTTTGGGTTGAAGGGGCATTCAAAAGTTTGGTCAGGGTTTACGAACGAATACTTCGCTGGGGCTTGGGACACCGTAAAACAGTTTATACCGGTACTACACTTTTGGTGGTGTTGTCGTTTTCGCTTGTTGGGATGGGGTTAATCGGAACTTCGTTTATGAACAATGGCGATCAGGGCGAATTCATCATCAAGCTGGAAGGAGAACCACAAAGCACGCTCTATCAAACCACACAAGTTGCTCAACGTGTTGAAGAGATGTTGCTGAAGAAGCCCGAAGTGGTAAAAGTGTTTTCTAATATTGGTTATTCAGCGTCAAGTGGTGGGGTAAGCAGTAACGTAAAGAATAAAAGTGAAATTACCGTAACACTAGTTCCCAAAGAACAGCGCGCCATAGGGGTTGAAGCTTATGCCGCGAGAGTGAAGGCCGAAATACAGGAGATGCCCGGTATTAAAGTGACAGCAGAAGCAACATCCATGATGGGAAACTCAGGCAGTGCACCTATTCAGGTATTGCTAAGGGGGCCTAATGTTGACGATTTGTTCGTGCTGGGGGACAGTGTGAAAAAAGTTATGAAGCAGATTCCGGGCACCAACGACGTTGCTTTCTCTATCGATAAAAGCAATCCGGAAATGCAGGTAAAGATCAACCGTGAAAAGATGGATCAGTTGGGGCTGAACGTTCAACAGGTGGGTAGTACCCTGAACTTTGCCTTTGCCGGTAACACCAATCTCCTGTTTTCAGAAGGCGATCAGGATTACAATATCAACGTGAAGCTTGATCAGTTTAACCGTAAAAACATCGACGACATTGGTTCAATCACCTTCCTGAACAATCAGGGAAAAGTAGTTGAATTGCGGAATTTTGCAACCATTTACCAGTCGTTAGGTCCTAATAAACTTGAACGTTACGACCGAATTTCATCGTTGTATGTCAATGCCACAGTTTACGGACGGCCTGTTGGTACAGTGGGTGACGAAGTTAAAAAGGCTGTTAAAACCAAGATAAACCCCGGTAGTATAACCATCGACTTTAAAGGTCAAATGGAACGACAGTCTGATGCATTTGGAAGCTTGTTCGTAGCTTTGTTTGTAGCCATTGTGTTTGTGTACCTGGTGATGGTTGCGCTATACAACTCGTTCCTTTATCCGTTTGTGGTGCTGTTTTCTATTCCGGTAGCCGTTATAGGTGCTTTGTTTGCACTGGCGCTTTCAGCCGAATCAATGACTATTTATGCCATGATTGGGATGATTATGCTTATTGGGCTGGTGGCGAAGAACGCCATTCTGATTGTCGACTTTACCAATAAGTTCAGGGAAGAGGGTCATACAGTTGCCGATGCCCTGATTGAAGCCGGCAAAGAACGCCTCCGCCCTATTTTGATGACCACATTGGCCATGGTATTCGGTATGATGCCTATTGCCCTGGCAACCGGCGCCGGCGCCGAAAGTAAAAACGGTATGGCATGGGTCATTATTGGAGGATTGATAAGCTCTCTGATGTTAACACTAGTTTTGGTACCAGCCGTTTACATGACCATGGAGAAATACAAAGATAAATTCAACAAGTTGTTTTCAAGAAAGAAAATGGAGGCTATTGAAGTAAAATAACGATTTTAAATAAATGGATTATAAAAGCCGTTCTGCCCGGAAATATGGGGTGGGCCGGCTTTTGTGTGTGATTTTGTCGATGAATAATTTCGAATTAATTTTCTGAGCTACTCTGTGACTACTTTATGCAACTCTGTGTTATACCAAATGCACTTTCAAATCAGGCTAAAACCATTTTTCCTGATACAGAGAAACGCAGAGTAGGCAAGGCGTTTCTCTTAGAAAAACACTAATCTTCAAAAAAAAGTAAATTAATCTGTTTTTTCCGGGAACCTTTTTACATTCTGTCGTCTATTAAGTAGAAATGACTATTCATTTTGTTAATTTGCAGAAGAACTTAAAGAATCACCATTAACCAAATACTTATGAATAAATTTTTTTTACTCCTGATTTTATTGTGTTTAGTCTCTGTGTTACAGGCTCAAGCTTCAAAAATAGTGAATGTAACTGCCGGTGGGTTGTCCGCTGCATTGACTACGACAGAGAGAAGTACCATCACCGACCTTACGATTACCGGGATTATTGATGCCAGAGATTTCAAGACCATGAGGGATGAGATGCCGGAACTGGCCTATCTGGATATAAAAAAAGTAACCATTTCGGCTTTTCCCAGAACAGATATAGCAGCATCGGGACCCTATAATTATCCAGCAGATGAAATACCCATCCTCTCGGCAAGGGACATAATGGATTTCCTATTCTTCAAGTTTTACAAAGAAATGACCGAAGAACGGTTGCTTAGCCAACTAAAGGAATGCCACATAAATCGGCAATAAGATATAGACCTCTGTTATTCAAAACAATAAATGTGTCAAAGTAGAATTAATATTAAAATTGACTAATTATGAAAAGAATTGAAATCATTGTATTACTTGTATTCTTGAATGCTCTTGTAGCATTTGGGCAGCAATCAACTTATGTACTGAATATAAATACACCTGACAAGATTGAAGACACCGCTGTGGGATGGGGTCAGTCAGATATACGTGGAGTAAACCGTCAAGAAAGCAATGATGGTCAAAATATATATATTGATGCTATGGCATGGACATGGGATGGTATTCCAGGTATAAATAGAGCATTAATTAAATTTGACTTAGATCAATTGCCCGCAAATTCAGAAATTGTAAAAGCGGAATTGTCACTATATCATTATGAGATTGAGAATATACATTGGCCTATGTCCAATTTAAGCGGATCAAATGAAGTTTATTTACAGCGGGTAACTTCTGATTGGGTTGAGGATGAAGTGACATGGAATACACAACCAAGTACAACTGTTGAAAATCAGGTAATACTGCCCGGGAGCAGTTCGCGCACTCAAGATTATCTTGATATTGATGTCACTGAATTGGTTAATCAAATAGTTGTAAGTGGTGAAAACTACGGTTTTATGTTACAACTGGCAACGGAAGAGTATTACCGATGCATGATTTTTTGCAGTAGTGAATATGAAGATAGTACCCTGAGTCCCAAACTGGTTATTGAATATAAAATCAAAGAAAGTAATCAAGCTTTCATCTCCAATGTCCGCAAAATATCACAAACCCAGGGAGGGTTTACCGGACAACTCGACATCAACGATCAGTTTTCTGTTGGCACACCAATTGGCGACATCAACGACGATGGTATTGAAGACCTTGCTGTTGGTGCAATGGTTGATGATGATGGTACAACCGATGCAGGCGCAGTCTGGATACTGTTTTTAAACGAAGACAAAACAGTAAAATCACATCAAAAAATCAGTGCTACTGATGGTGGCTTTAATGCTCAATTAAATACCGACAGGTTCGGTTCAGGGGTTACTTCAATTGGGGATTTTGATAAAGACGGGATTGAAGATATTGCCGTTGGAGCCTATTACAGTGATGATGGTTATGGTGCAATTTATTTGATCTTTCTTAAAAAGGACGGGACCGTTAAATCGTATCAAAAGATTAGTTCTACTCAGGGAGGTCTCCAAAATTTAACCGCCAATCGTTTTTTTGGCTCTTCTATTTGTCCTTTAGGTGATTTGAATAATGATGGAACGATCGATCTTGCGGTTGGAGCCCCTAATTATGACAATGATGGTGGATTATATTGTGGAAGTATCTGGATTTTGTTCCTCAACCAAAACGGAACTGTAAAGAATCAACAGATCATCAGTCAAACACAAGGAGGATTTGACCAGTCATTAGACGATAGGTCTCGATTCGGTCGTATCGTTTCGAATATTGGCGACATCGATGGCGATGGAATCAATGATATTGCTGCCAGTTGTGAAGGCGACGACGATGGGGGAACGGATTCAGGGGCACTTTACATCCTGTTTCTAAATTCAAATGGAACCGTAAAAGGAAAACAAAAAATAAGTGCGACCCAAGGGAATTTCACCGGTACAATTAATTCGGGCGACAATTTTGGATGCTCATCGGTTGGGCTTGGCGATGAAGATGGCGATGGAATAAACGATATTGCAGTTAGTGCGCTCTGGTCTGATCAGAACGGTACCGACCGGGGAAAACTTTTCATTATAAACCTTAATATAAATGGTACGGTGAAAAGTTGGAAAGAAATTAATTCCTCTGCACCAGAATTAAGTAGTTTATTAGAAAATGGCGATTTATTTGGGAATGCACTATCGGCTTTCCCGGGTGTTAATCCCAATGGAAAAAAAGAATTGATCGTTGGGGCATGTGGCGATGACGACGGCTTTATGGATGCCGGTGCCGTTTATATACTCGATCTTGGTGTAACTAACTTCCTGACCCTTTCAAAAAGCTCGTCAACTTTTACTGCTGTTGGGGGGATAGACAATGTTACAATAAGTTCTGATGTGACATGGACCGCTTCATCTGACCAATCATGGCTCACAGTTAACCCTGCTTCGGGAACCGGAAACAACACATTGGTACTTACTGCCTCCCAAAATACAACTCCAGCTTCTCGCACAGCAACGGTAACAGTCACTTCTCCGGGGTTAGCACCGAAGACTATCACAATTACTCAACTAGCCAGTCAAACCAAATACCTGACTGTTGCCGCAACAGCTGTCAATATTGGATTTACAACAGGCAGTACGGTATCGGTTGCAGTAACTTCCAATACAACATGGACAGCACAGTCAGACCAGACATGGTTAACCGTTAATCCGACCTCAGCAACCGGAAACGGCAACTTGATTTTCGCAGCAGAAGCCAATACAGGAGACTCCATACGCATTGCAAAAGTAACCGTTTCAGCCACGGGTGTGGAATCAAGAACAATCACAGTAACCCAGTCGCGCAAACCATTCCTGAATGTATCGGCCAACACCGTTCCTATTGCCAGGGGATATGGTAGCATGGCCACAGACGAAGTAATTTCAAATATCGACTGGAATGCCTCGTCCAACCAGACATGGTTGAGGGTTAGTCCTAAAAGTGGATATGGCAACCAGTCGCTGGTTTTTACAACCACAAGCGCCAATCCGAAAATAACCCAGCGCTCAGCCACTGTGACTGTCACTGGTGAGGGTGTTTCGCCGCAGTTGATCACCGTAATGCAGGCCGCTGGCGATACCATTTTAACGGTGACCGACACAAACTTAAATATTGGTTATGCTGAAGGAAGCAAAGTTTGGACAGCCGTAACTTCGAACACCATCTGGCGTGTAGAGTCTGACCAGCCGTGGTTAACCCCAAATCCGGCCTCATCGGAAGGCAACAAAAACCTGATTTTCACAGCAAACGAAAATCCAAATGATTTCACCCGTACTGCCACAATCTCAGTAATGGCTCTTGGCGCTGAAACGAAAACGATCATGATCACACAAACGGCGAAGCCCGTGTTGAGCCTGATGACCGACACTCTGTTGATTGCTAAGGAAGAAGGTAGCACCGTAACATTAGCCATTAGCGCGAATGTAGGATGGAGGGCTGAGTCGGATGAGCCGTGGTTATCGGTCGATCCCGAGACTGGTTTTTTTGAAGATACACTCACCTTTACCGCCAACGCCAATCCTGGAGTAGGAAAACGTTCGTCGGTGGTCAGTATTTCCGGGGTTGGCGTGGGGATCAAACGGGTTACCGTGATCCAGGAGGCAGGCGATCCTATACTGGTTGTATCGGGAAACTCTGTTTTTGTGGAAAAAGAAGAGGGTAGTACTGCAACGGTGACAGTAACCTCGAATACGAATTGGAATGCAAGTTGCGACCAGTCGTGGTTGGCAGTGAGCCATTCAGCCTGGACAGGAGACGGGGCGCTTATTTTTACTGCCCAGGTGAACCCCACCATAAAGGAAAGAAAAGCAATTGTAACCGTTTCAGAAGTAGGAATTGAACCGCAACAGATCACTGTTACCCAGGAAGCAGGCGATCCGGTAATAAGCATTTCGGGTGAAGATATAAACATCGCCCCTGAAGAGGGCAGCAAGGCAACGATGGAGGTTATTTCAAATACCTCTTGGAGTGTAAGTACAGATGAACCCTGGTTAACCCTTGCCCCATCGACAGGTACAGGAAACGGGAGCATAATTCTTACTGCCAAAGCCAACCCATCAGCGATTAACCGTCCGGCTGATATAACGATAACGGATGGAGGAGCCATTTCACAAACGATTGTTGTTGTTCAGCTGGCTGGTCATGTTAGCAGCTCAACGATAAAAAT
>Ga0209800_10003159_pt1 | contig 13456 bp, 12 predicted proteins | sample Higcelweek8metaG_FD_187174 | JGI IMG/M metagenome (GOLD analysis project Ga0209800, IMG submission 187174) | Freshwater pond sediment microbial communities from the University of Edinburgh, under environmental carbon perturbations - High... | ecosystem: Environmental > Aquatic > Freshwater >... | reverse complement strand
GACCTCCAGCACCTGCACGGCGGAGAGTTCGAAGATGTCGCGGCGCATGATGTCTGCGGCCTTGAAGAGCACCTTGGCGCGCTCCAGCGGCTCCACGTCGCGCCAGGCCAGGTAGGCCGTCTTGGCCACGGCCAGGGCGTCCCGGGTCTCCTTGAGGCCCGCCTGGCAGACCTTGCCCACGATCTCGGCCGGGTTGGCCGGGTTGTAGGAGTCCAGCGTGTCTGCGGTCAGGACCTCCTTGCCGCCGATGACCAGCGGGTAGGTCCTGCCGAAGTCGCGGCGCACCTTGGCCAGGGCGCTGACCATGCCCGCGCGGGCGGCGGGGATGGTGAAGTCCACGGCGGGCTCGTTGGCGAAGGCCAGGGTGCCGCCGGGACCCGTTCTGGGCGCGGCCGGGGCCTTCCTGCCCGCCACCTCGCGCTCGCGGGTGGTGATGGGGTTCTCCAGCAGGTGCTCCAGTTCCGCGCCCTCGGCGAAGCTCTGGCGCAGGAAGCTCTCGTTGGCGGTGTTCTCAAGCAGGCGGCGCACCAGGTAGGCCATGCCCGGAATCAGGTCGCCATAGGGGCAGTAGAGGCGCACGCGCTTGGCCACGTTGCGCAGGCCTTTGCGCACGGGTTCGGCCATGCCGTAGAGCACCTGGAACTCGTAGCGACTGTCGGGCACGTTCAGCGCCTTGGCCGTCTCGATGACGTTGGAGATGGTGCGGATGTTGTGCGAGGCGCAGGCGAAGTGGCAGATGTCGTGGTTCTGCAGGATGAGCCGGGAGATGCGCTCGTGGGCCATGTCGCTCTCGGCCTTGATGGTCCACACCGGGACCTCCCAGCCGTTCTGCTTGGCCAGCACGGTCTCGGAATCCCAGTAGGCGCCCTTCACCAGGCGGATGGAGACGGGCAGGTTCTCCTTGCGCGCCCAGCCGAGCATTTCGGTCACGTCGGCCTCGGTGCTCCTGAGGTAGCACTGGAACACGATGCCCAGGTGCGGATAGTCGCGGTGCTCCGGGGCGCTGCGCAGGCGCTTGTAGAGCTCGATGGTGATTTCCTTGTACTTGAGCTGCTCCATGTCGATGCACATGAAGCCGCCCATCTCCTTGATCTTGCGGTAGATGGGCTCCACGCGGCGGTAGATGCCCTCCACCGAGCCGGCCACGTCCACGGCCTTGGCCTGGGAGTAGAAGGCCGAGGGTTTCACGGCCACGTTGACCTTGGGCGCGTTGCCCCAGTCCAGGTCGCCTGTTGCGTCCAGGGCGTCCCACTTCCTGTATTCGGCCTGGATGCCGTTCAGCACCTCCATGTAGCCGTCCAGATACTCGTCGCATTCCTTCTCGTTCAGCGGGGCCTCGCCCAGCAAGTCGATGACGAAGGCGAAGCCGTCCTTTCGCAGTTGGCGGATGCCTTTCACGGCTTCCGAGGCCTTCTCGCCGATGATGAACTGCCGGGCCATGCCCTCGATGTTGGTGCGGATGGCCTTGTTCAGCACCATGGCCACGAGCCCGCCGCCGAAGCCGGTCTTGCCCGCGCCCCACTTGAGCACGTCCGGGATGTTGGCGTCCTTGTCGCCGAAATACTCCTCAATGTGCCGGGACAGGGACTCGCTGGTGGTGAGGTAGGGGAGCACGTCCACGAAGCGGAACATCTGGACCTTGAAGTCCTCGTTCTTCATGGCCCAGTCCATGACCTTGCCGGTCCACCAGCCCTTGTTGAAGATCGACGGGGCCTCGCCTGCGATGCTTTGGAAGAATTCCTTGCCCCGCAGGACGATCTTCTCGTCCAGCGCCTTGATTTCGATGCTCATTCTCCGTCTCCTTGCTCGATTTCGGTGGGGGGTTCGAGGGTGCTGATGTCAAGCGGCAGGACGCGGGTCTCCTTGAGGGTGCTCAGGACGACCGTGGTCCGCGTGTCGCGCACGCCGGGGATGGCCCCGAACTGCTGCAGGATGTTTTGCAGGTGCTCGGTGTCGCGGGCGCGGACCTTGGCCAGGTAGGAGTCCTGGCCTGCGGTGTAGTGCATCTCCAGCACGCCGGGCACCTTGGCCAGGGCCTTGCCCGTGTCCATGGCGCCCACGCTTTCCTCGACGCGCACGAAGGTGAACGCCGTGAGGGTGAAGCCCACGTCCTTGGGGCGCAGCACGGCCTCGAAGCCCTTGATGATGCCCTTGCGTTCCAGCTTGCGCATGCGCTCCAGCACGGCCGAGGGCGCCATGCTCACCTGGCGGGCGATTTCGGCGTTTGAGGTCCGGCCATTGTCCTGAACTATCGTCAATATTTTTCTGTCGATCTTATCAATCATTCTGTCCTCCGGCGTTCAGCCGAATAAAGTTCGTTTTAGGGAAAATGTCAAGGGGTGGTGCCGCAGTCGACCTTGCGGAATTCCATGTATTTGATATGTCCTGAATACTTCAGGGAGGAGACCCCATGCGCCGTTTCATCCAGGTCGCGTTGCTCACATGCCTGCTTCTTGCCGTGGCGGCGCCCGCCGGGGCCGAGCGACGCATCGCCCTGGTCATCGGCAACGGCGCCTACAAGGCCGCGCCGCTGAAGAATCCCGTCAACGACGCCCGCGACATGGCTGCCTCCCTCAAGCGGCTCGGCTTCGACGTGACCCTGCTGACCGACGCTGGCCAGCAGCAGATGGACGCCGCGGTGCGCGAGTTCGGTCTCAAGCTGCGCCAGGGCGGGGCCGGGCTGTTCTATTACGCCGGGCATGGCCTCCAGGTGGCCGGGGAGAACTACCTGGTGCCGGTGAACGCCAACATCCAGACCGAGAGCGACGTGCGCTACACCTGCCTGCCTGCCGGGATGGTGCTGGGCAAGATGGAGGACGCACGCAACGATCTGAACATCATCATCCTGGACGCCTGCCGCAACAATCCCTTCGCCCGCAGCTTCCGCGGCGCGGAGCCGGGTCTGGCCAAGATGGATGCGCCCACGGGCTCGCTCATCTCCTACGCCACGGCGCCGGGTTCCGTCGCTTCCGACGGCCAGGGCAAGAACGGGCTGTTCACTCAGCATCTCCTGCGCAACATGGCCACGCCGGGCCTGCCCATCACCGAGGTGTTCATGCGCGTGCGCCAGAGCGTGGTGGCGGAGACCAAGCGCAAGCAGGTGCCCTGGGAGGCTTCCAGCCTCATCGGACAGTTCTATTTTTCCGGCACGGCGGCGGACCAGCCGCCATTGCCGGCCACTGTTGCGGCCGTCGCCCCGGCCCCGGCCCCGGCCTTGGCCAAGCCTCTCGACCTCAAGGCCGAGAAGAAGCGCGTGGCCGAGGAGGCCGCCCGGCTCAAGCGCGAACAGCAGGAGCTGGCCCAGTTGCAGTCCTTGCAGGCGGAGAAGGACCGCCTGGAGGCCGAGCGCCAGAAGCTGGAGCAGGCCAAGCTCCTGGCCCTGGCCCCGCGCCCCAAGCAGCCGCCGCAAGCACCGCAGGCCGCTGCGTCGTCCGCACCCCAGGCCAAGGCCCATGCGGCCCAGTTCGCGCAGCTGGCCCGTGCCGGGCTGCCGGACGCCCGCGCCTATTTCGAGCAGGCCGTGCAGGCAAGGCCGGAGGACATGGACGCGCGGGCCGGGCTGGCCATCGCCCTGGTCTTTTCCGGCCGCGAGGCCGACGCCAAATACCAGGTCCAGCGGCTGAACGAGTCCGGCGCGCAGACTGCGGGCGTGCGCCTGGCCAAGGGGCTGCTGCTTGGCCTTGAGGGCACGGCCGACGCAAGCTATCAGCTCAACCGGGCTGTTGAGGAGGGCGCGGACCGGGCGCTGGCGCTGCTGTGCCAGGCTGCGGCGGCGGGGCGCAAGAAAGAGTATGGGGTCGGGCACAAGCTCATGGCCGAATATGCCACGCTGGTGGCCGAGAATGGGCGCGGGGAGTTCGCACTGAAACTGGCCCGCCAAGTGGACCTCTTGGGACGGCTGGCAGGAACATACCTCCATGAATTGGAATCAGGGTATAGTGGCGATACGGTCATCACGTTTTCCAGGAACGGCGATTCGCTCACAGCCGCCACAAGCGGTGGGAGTGTCGGCGGGAACGTCCCAGTTGATATCACCAATCTCACGCTCAAAGGCGATATCCTGTCCTTCCACTATAACTTTTTAATCGGGTTGTTCGGCATCGGTGGCAGAACCGTTAAAGTCTTCACTTGCGACATCTCAGGCGCCTTGGAGATGATCCCCTGTACCGTCACTTTCGCGGGGCAATCTTCCAATGGTGACAAACTCGTCCGCATGGCCGCGTCGCAGCCCTGACATCCACGCCATGCCCAAAAGCGTCAACCATTGCACTATTCCTTGCAAGTCCAACAGATTTCTGACCGCCATCTTGGCGGCGGAGGGTAAGTGCTTGCCTCCTCATCGATCGGTGCTTCGTGGCCAGATCCCCTGAACTTCGAGCGTACAGGAGCGAGCCAAGCTCACCGCGTCCCCTTTGCCTTTCCCGCCCGATTGCGCTAGCCAGTGCACATCATGCGGCATGTCTCCAAACCTGATGTCCTGCCCGAGGGGCTGCTTGTCAGCGAGGATGCGCCCGGCGTCCTGGCCCTCGCCTTTTCCGGCGACCTGAACAGCACAACCGTGGCTCGTCTCTGGGAGCCGGTGCTGGCGCGCGTGCGCGCCGCCGGGCCGGGGGTGCGCCTGCTGTGCCTGGACCTTGCAACCGTTGGCTACATCGACGGGGCCGGGCTGGCCCTGCTGGTGAAGCTGCGCGCCGAGGCCGAGGCCAAAGAGGCGCGGGTGGAGATCCTGGGCCTTTCCGGGAGCCGCATGCACCTGCTGAGCCTGGCCGGCGACGCCGAGCGCGAGGCCGAGAAGGAGCCCCAGGAGCGCCGGGGACTCAAGGCCCTGGCCGGGGTCGGCATGGCCGATGTCCTTGTCGGCATGGCCGATGTGGTGTCCTTTGTGGGCGAATGCTCCCTGGTTGTCTGGGAGTCGTTGCGCCACCCGGAGCGCGTGCGCTGGAAGGACGTGTTCCTGGCGGCCATGGCCGTGGGCGTGGAGTCCATGCCCATCCTGCTGCTCGTTGGCTTCCTCATGGGGCTCATCATGAGCTTTCAGTCGGTGATCACCCTGCAGCGTTTCGGCGGGGAGATCTTTGTGCCGAACATGCTGGGCCTGGTCATGTTCCGCGAGATGGGGCCGCTGGTGACGGCCATCCTTTTGGCCGCGCGCTCGGGCTCGGCCTTTGCGGCGGAGATCGGCACCATGCGCGTCAACGAGGAGCTGGACGCCATGACCACCATGGGCATCAGCCCGGTGCGCTTCCTGGTGGGGCCGCGCATCCTGGCCTCCCTGGCCATGGTGCCGTTCATGACGCTGTTCTTCAACTTCGCCAGCCTGGTGGGCGGCGCGCTGGTCATGCTCTCCATCGGCTTTCCGCTGGTGACCTTCACCTCGCGCGTGTTCACCAACGTCACATCCGGGGACCTGGTGGGCAGCCTGGTGAAGATCACCGTCTTCAGCCTGCTGGTGGCCGGGGTGAGCTGCCTGCGCGGCCTGCGCACCGGCGGCGGGGCCAGCGCGGTGGGCCGCAGCACCACAAGCGCCGTGGTCAGCGGGCTCATCCTCATCACCATCGCCGACGGGCTGTTCGCCGTGCTGTTCTATTACCTGAAGATTTGATAGGGCTTGTGGAGTGGAGACGGACATGAACGGCGACGACACCGACGACATCATCATCCGCGTGCAGGGGCTGTCCTGCGCCTATGGCCCCGAGGTCGTCCTGAGGGACGTGGCCTTCGACGTGCGCCGGGGCGAGGTGTTCGTGGTCATCGGGCGCTCCGGCTGCGGCAAGAGCACGCTGCTCAAGCACATGATCGGGCTGCTTGAGCCCGTGAGCGGCGGCATTCTCCTGAACGGGCGCGACATAGTCACGGCCAACGGCGCGGAACGCCTTGAGATCTTGAAGGGCATCGGCGTCATGTACCAGGGGGGCGCGCTGTTCGGGTCCATGAGCGTGCTGCGCAACGTGGGCCTGCCCCTGGAGGAGTACACCGACCTGCCCCAGGAGGCCGTGGACGCCATCGCCCGGGTCAAGCTGTCCCTGGTGGGGCTGGAGCGCTTCGGCCACTTCATGCCCACGGCCCTTTCCGGCGGCATGGTCAAGCGCGCGGCCATTGCCCGGGCCATGGCGCTGGACCCGCCCATCCTGTTCCTGGACGAGCCCTCCGCAGGCCTGGACCCCGTGACCTCCGCCGGGCTGGACGGCCTCATCCGCAGCCTGGCCGAGACCCTTGGCATCACCTTTGTCATCGTCTCCCACGAGGTGCCGAGCATCCTGTCCATCGCCGACCGGGTCATCCTCCTGGACGACGCCGTGAAGGGCATCGCGGCCGAGGGCGACCCGCGCGAACTGAACGCCTCCAGCGTGGAGCCCGAGGTGCGCCGCTTCTTCGACCGCGAGGTCGCGCCGCGCGGCGCGCACCTGGCCCCGGCCCAGCCCGATGCCGTGTCCCTCACCCTGCCAGCCACCACGCCAGCTACCATGGAGGAAGCCCGGCCATGATCCGAGGCGGTGACTATTTCAAACTTGGCCTGTTCGTCATCGGCGGGGCGCTGCTGCTCCTGGTGGTGCTCTTCGCCCTGGGCGCGGGCCGCTTCTTCCAGAAGACGTACACCATCGAGACCTACATGAACGAGTCCGTGAACGGGCTGGAGCAGGGCTCGGCGGTGAAGTTCCGGGGCGTGCGCGTGGGCAGCGTCTCGGAGATCGGATTCGTGGCCGTGAAGTACGGCCGCAAGGCCGAGGGCCACCGCTACGTCTACGTGGAGTGCACGCTGGACAAGGACCTGTTCGGCGGCATGGGCACCAAGCCCGCCGAAAAGCAGGCTGCGGACGAGGTGGAGCGCGGCCTGCGCGCCCGGCCCGTGTCCCAGGGCCTCACCGGGCAGCTGTACCTGGGGCTGGACTATGTGGACCCGACGCGCAACCCGCCCCTGCCCATCAACTGGGAGCCCGGCCACATCTACATCCCCTCGGCGCCGAGCACCCTGTCCCGCGTGGAGCAGGCCGTCCTCGGCATCAGCAACACCCTGGGCGGCCTGGACGCGGCGGACCTGCCCGAGGCCGTGAAGAGCTTCCGGCGCTTCGCCGACAGCGCCAGCACCGTGCTTGAGGGCACCGACGCCCGCGAGATCGGCACGCGCCTTTCCGCCACCCTGGAGCAGACGCGCAAGCTGCTCACGCGCATCAACACCCTGCTGGCCGACCCGGCCGTGGACACCATCCTGCCTGATGCGGCCAAGACCATGGCCGGAGCGCGCAAGCTGGTGGAGGGCTCCGGCGGCGACGCCGCGACCCTGCTGCGCGAGGCCCGCGAAACCACCACCAGCCTCAAGGCCTCGGCCAAGGCCCTGGAGTCCTTCCTGACCAGCCCGGCCACGAAGAAGCAGTTTGCCGAGCTGCCCGGCGCCATGCAGCAGGCGCGCGAGACCGTGAGCGAACTCAAGAGCGCGGCCACGCGCCTGAACGCCGTGCTGGGCCGCGTGGAGAACCTTACGGCCTCGCAGCAGGGCAACGTGGAGGCCGTGCTGGACAACGCGCGCCAGCTCATCGAGAACCTGCGCGAACTCACCGGCGAGGCCAAGCGCTATCCCTCCGGGGTGCTCTTCGGGCCGCCGCCAAGCAAATCGCCCCTGGGCGGGCAGTAGGGGGCCTTATGCCGCACGGACATCGCTGGAAGATTTCTGTCTGGAGCGTCCTGGCATTGACAGTCGCGCTGCTTCTGGGCGCCTGCGTGAAGCTGGAGCAGAAGCCCCTGGACAAGCACTTCTACGCCCTGGAGGTGGCCCGGCCCGGCCCGGCGCTGGCCGCTTTCGCCTCCCCGGAGACGCTGCTCGTGCGGCGTTTGCAGGTGGCGCCGCGCGTTTCCGGCCGGGAAATGGTCTACCGCACCGGGGAGTCGACCTGGACGGCGGATTTCTACAACCTGTTCTTCGTGATTCCGGCGGACATGCTGACCCAGGACCTGCGTGGCTGGCTCGGCCGGGCAGGACTCTTCGCCAATGTCATCGACCCGTCGAGCCTGGTCCTGCCCGGCTACATCCTGGAGGGCAACGTCAGCGCCCTGCACGGGGATTTTACGTCCGGTTCCGGAAAGGGGCCGGCCCAGGCCGTGGCCGAGATGCAGTTCCTGCTGCTCAAGAACACCGCAGGCGGGCGCACGGTTGTCATGACCCGCGACATACGCAAGACCGTGCCGCTGGCCGCCAACACTCCCGAAGCCCTGGTGCGCGCCCTGCGCCAGGCCGTCACCGAGATCAACGCCGAGCTTGAGGTTGCGCTGCGCGAAGCCGTGGCGCGCAAGTAGGCGGCCTACCCGCCGAGCCGCCCCAGGCCGAGCCCGGCCAGCACGGCCAGGCAGGCCCAGAACAGGGCCTTGACTGCGCCCGCCCCGGCAGCGGAGAGCCGTCCCAGCGGCGGCGGGGGCTGATGGGGCGCCCCGTCCCTCTGGTCCTCGGGGCGAAACAGATACTGCACGAACCGCCAGCATTCTGAAAGCATCGGCACCACGGCGCCACCTCCTTGTCGTTCCTCTCGTCCCCTAGAACAATCCGCCCGGAAGCAGGCCCCTGGCCATGGGCGCCGCACTGGCCACCAGGGCCAGGGCCATGGCCCAGTTGAAGACCCGCAGCCGCCTTTGGTCCTGCAGCAGCCCGCGCATGAACGAGCCGAGCACCGCCCAGGCCCCGCAGCAGGGCATGCCCACCACCAGGAAGGCTGCGGTGACCAGGAGCGCGCCCAGCACCGGCTGGTCCGGCGGGGCATAGGTGCTGGCCGCAGTGATGCACATCATGAGGGCCTTGGGGTTGACCCACTGGAAGGCCGAGGCCTGCAGGAAGGTCATGGGCCTGACGTTGGCGGCGGCCTGGGTGGAATCGCCGTCCTGGGCCGACGGGACCGGGGCGGGGGGCGGCAGGGACGTGCCGATGGCCCAGGCCAGGTAGAGCATGTAGCCCAGCCCGAGGACCCGAAAGGCCGTGTACAGGCCGGGCACGGCCTCGAAAATGATCCCCACGCCCAGGCCCAGGGCCAGCTGCATGAAGGTGAAGCCCAGAGTTACGCCCAGCAGGTGCGGCAGCGTGCGCCGCAGGCCGAAGTTGACGCCCGAGGACAAGAGCAGGGCGTTGTTCGGCCCGGGCGTGATGCTGGTCACAAAGGCGAACACGCAGAGGGAGTATGCGGCTTCCGGTGTCATGGCAGCCCCCGTGTCTTCCTCAAATCCGACGTTGCGCGTCTGCTCATGCTCCCTCCTGCGCCTTGCGATGTTTGGCCGCAATGGATACAATCTATAATTGTCATCATCTTGCCTGTCGAATAGTGCGGTTGGTTGATTGCCAAATCTTGCAGACCGGCGTCAATGAGATATGTTGACAACAAATCGCGGTCAATGTATTTATTGTAGCCATGACAATATGGACACCACAACTGGCGCAAGGCAGGCCCATGTATCTGGGCTTGGCCGACGCCATCATGGCGGATGTGGAGCGCGGCGCGCTCAAGCCCGGCGACCGCCTGCCCACGCACCGCGACCTGGCCGACGCTCTCGGCGTGACCGTTGGCACCGTGACGCGCGGCTATGCCGAGGCCGCCCGGCGCGGGCTGGTGCGCGGGGAGGTGGGGCGCGGCACCGTGGTCGCCCTGGGCCAGGACACCGCAGCGCCCTGGTGGGGCGGCGACGCCACGCAGCCCGAGCGCATCGACCTGGGCCTGGTGACGGGCATGTACGGCCTGGACCCGAACCTGGCCGCAGGGCTGCGCGAACTGGCCGGACGCGGCGACGTACAGGAGCTCCTGCGCTACCAGCCTTCGCGCGGCATGGCCCGGCACCGCGAGATCGGTGCCGCCTGGCTGACGCGGTTCGGGCTTTCGGTGGGGCCGGAGCGCGTGCTCATCACCAGCGGCGGCCAGCATGCCCTGGTGGTGCTCTTCTCGACCCTCTTCCGCCCGGGCGAGCGCATCGCCGCGGCCGGGCTGAACTATCCCGGCCTCATGAGCGCCGCCGCCCTGGCCGGGATCAGGCTCGTGCCCCTGGACTGCGACGAGGAGGGCGTGTTGCCCGAGTCCTTGGACGAGGCCTGTGCGCGGGAGCCTGTGCGCGGGCTGTACCTCATGCCCGGCATGCACAACCCGACCACCGCCGTGGCCGGGCCGCAACGTCTGGCCAGCCTGGCGGCCGTGGTCCGGCAGCGCGGCCTGCTGGTGGTGGAGGACGCGGCCTACGCCCTCACCGCCGAGGACCCCACCCTTACCCTGGCCGCCCTTGCTCCGGAGCGCACCTTTTTTGTGGCCAGCGTGTCCAAGAGCATCGCCGGGGGGCTGCGCGTGGCCTTTGTGGTCAGCCCGCAGGAATTTGTGGAGCGCCTGGCCCTGGGAATCACCGGCACCACCTGGCTGGCCGCGCCCCTGTGCGTGGAGCTGGCCTGCATGTGGATCGCCGATGGCACGGCAGGGAAGGTGCTGGCGCGCAAGCGGGCCGAGGGCGCGCGGCGCAGCGATTTGGCGCGGGAGGTCCTGGCCGGGCAGAGCTTCCGCTCGCGGCGTGAGGGGTATTTTCTTTGGCTGGAGCTGCCGGAGCCCTGGCGCGGGGCCGACTTCGAACGCGCTGCCCTGGAGCGTGGGGTGGTCGTGGTGGCGGGCGAGTCCTTTGCCCTGGGCCAGACCGCCGCACCCATGGCCGTGCGCGTGTCCTTGAGCGCGGCGCGCAGCCGCGAGGAGCTCCGGCGCGGGCTTATGGTCCTGCTGGAGCTGTTGCGCCAGCAGCCCAGGCCGGGCCGGGCCATCGTGTAGACTGTGGGGCTAGGCTTGGTTTTCTGCGGCCAGGCGTTCCGCAGCCAGGCGGACCGACGGCAGCAGGGCGAAGCGCGTGTCCTTGCAGCGCTCGGCCAGGGCGGGCGCCTGGTCCAGGGAAGTGAGCGGGGCGTAGGGCTGCAGCAGGTTGACCTTGCGCTCGTAGAAGAGGATGTGCGTCTCCAGCCTGCGGAACAGGGCCGGGCGGTCGCGGTCCACCTGGTCGAAGGCCTCGGTCATCCAGCCTTCGGCGCTGAAGCCCAGGGCGTAGATCTGCTCCGGCTCGTCCCCGTCGGCGGGTTGCGGACCGATGCACGCCCCCTTCCAGGCCAGGTTGTCCAGGGCCGACTGCACGGCAAAGGCGGGCAGGTCCGGGGTGGCGTTGTCGAGCAGGAGGGCGCGCTCGTACAGGCGCGTGAACACTAGGCGGAAGGCGTTGCGCTGCTGCACCGTCCGGTTGCGGCCCAGGGCAAAGGCGACCTTGAATTTCCCCTTGCCGAGCAGGGCCTTGGCCCGTTCCTTCCTTTGGTCCTTGTCTTGGCCGGGGTCCTGGCCGGGTTCATTGACAGGGTCGAGGAACAGGAACACGTCGGCGTCCACGTCGGCCAGGTTGCGCAGGGTGTCCTTGAGCAGGGCCAGGGCCAGGGGATCGGGCGTTGCGCCGGACAGGACCTCGGGCGTCAGCACGGGCAGGGGATGATTGGCGAAGAGCAGAACAGCGGATTTCATGCGGGGTCTCCTGTGGCGCGGGCGTGTGCTCGGAAGCCGGGCTCGACCCGGCTGCGAGGCAGACAGTAAGCACCGGGGCCTGCCCTGGCAACCCCGCGCGCGGTCCTTTTCTGTGGGCTTGAAGCCCTGCGGCAATGGGCATAAACTGGCTTGAGCGATGAACGACAACAGGCCCTCTGAGGCCTCCGGAGGATTGATGCGCAAGGATGTGACGGATGACCAGGCAGTGGTGGCGGAGATTCTGAGCCGCGCGGAATGTGTGACCCTGGCCCTTGTGGACGACGAGGGACCTTACTCCGTGCCCGTGAGCGCGGCTTTCGAGGACGGCGTGCTCTACCTGCACTCGTCCAAGATGGGCCGCAAGGGCAAGGCGCTGAGACGGGCTGCGGACGCCAAGGCGCGCGTCGCCTTCTCCGCTGCTGTCGACCTGGAAAAGAAGACCGGCGAACTGGCCTGCCAGTGGGGTTACAAGTTCCGCTGCGTGCTCGGCTCCGGCCTGGTGCGCGTGATTGGACCGAGCGGCGACAAGGTGGCGGCCTTGAACGCCCTTATGCGCAAGTACGCCGGACGCGACGATTTCCCGTACGACGAGGGCATCCTGGACAAGACCCTGGTCATCGCCATCGACGTGGACCGGGCCACCGCCCGGCTCAAGCTGAGCTAGGGGGCGGGTCATGGTCGTCTGTTTCCTTGGCGATTCCACGGTGCAGGGCATCGGCGATGTCCTGGGGCTGAGCTGGGTCGGCCGGTTGGCCCAGGCCAGCTTCGCCCTGGACCCGGCCCGCGCCGCCACGCTGACCCTGTGCAACCTGGGCGTGCGCGGGGATTCCACCCTGCGCGTGGCCGCCCGCTGGCAGGAGGAGACAAGCCGCCGCCAGCGCCCCGGCGAGGACCTGGCCTTCGTGTTCAGCTACGGCGCGGCCGACAGGCCCCAGAAGGTTGCGCTGCCCGAGGCCGTGGCCGCCAGCCGGGACATGCTCGGCCAGGCCCAGGCATTGGGACGCACCCTGTTCGTGGCCCCGCCGCCGTCCAGCAACCCCGACTGGGCCGTGCAGAACCGCGAGGTGGGCCAGGCCCTGCTGGCCGTGTGCGCCGAGCTTGGCGTGCCCGGCTTCGACCTGTTCCCCCCGCTGGCGGGCTCCAAAACCTACATGGCCGCCCTGGCCGCGGGCGACACCATCCACCCGGACGCAGCAGGCTACGCCGAGATCGCTGGGCTGCTCCGCGCCTGGGCGCCTCTGGCCGCGCTTCTCGGGCTTTGACCCGTCCTGTGCCTCCCGGAGCGATGTCCGCAGGGGCGTTGTCTCCGGGAGGCAACTAGGGTAGTGTTCCTATAGGCCGACTTCCGCGCCGCCCGGTGCTGAAGGTCGAAGCCCAACCTGGAGCCGTCAGCATGAGCCAATACGCCACCCAGCCGGTTTTCATCGAGCCCTTTGACCTCTACCTCTTCGGCAAGGGCGAGCACTGGGACCTGTACCGCATCCTGGGCGCGCACCCGCACGAGCAGGAGGGCGCGCAGGGCTATCGTTTCGCCGTCTGGGCGCCCAACGCCCGCAAGGTCAAGGTCGTGGGGCCCTTCAATAACTGGTGGGGCAAGAACCACCCGCTGTATCCCGTGGGCTCCTCGGGCATCTGGGCCGGGTTCGTGCCTGGCTTGCAGAAGGGCGAGCTTTACAAGTTCGCCATCAAGGGCGGCAACGGCCACACCACCTACAAGACCGATCCCTTCGCCCTGTTCGCCGAGATGCGTCCTGGCAACGCCGCCCGGACCTGGAACCTGGACGGCTTCGAGTGGGGCGACGCCGACTGGCTGGAGGAGCGCAAGCGCCATGACCCGCCGCTGAACCGCCCGCAGTCGGTGTACGAGGTCCACGCGGGCTCCTGGCGCATGCGCGACGGCAATTTCCTGAACTACCGCCAGCTGGGCGACGAGCTCATCAGCTACGTCAAATCTCTTG
>Ga0209800_10003157_pt1 | contig 13470 bp, 15 predicted proteins | sample Higcelweek8metaG_FD_187174 | JGI IMG/M metagenome (GOLD analysis project Ga0209800, IMG submission 187174) | Freshwater pond sediment microbial communities from the University of Edinburgh, under environmental carbon perturbations - High... | ecosystem: Environmental > Aquatic > Freshwater >... | reverse complement strand
TATCATTTATCAGTCCTTCAGCGTAGTAAGTTCATCAATATTAGGTTTAAGCTTCATTCCGAAGAATCCCAGTATCAGCACACCGACAAAAATATCCAGAAGCGTGCCGATATTGATCAGCATAGGCATTTCATTTCCGACCGATATTGATCAGCATAGGCATTTCATTTCCGACCGCTATCGAAAAAATAAAAACGGAATTTTCAAGAACAAGAAATCCTATTAAATGTGAAATTATCAGCCTGTGTGTAACAATTATTATAAGACCTGAGAACATGGTGAAGAACGCTATGGTCAGGAAAACCGTATTTATGTACGGGTTTTTGAGAGTATAGGCCATGAAAATACTTATCAAAAGTGAAATTATTATAAAAAGAAGCTCATAGAATCCTGAAAGAGTATCATTCGCTACTTTGACGACATTAGTACTTTTAATGATCCTGGTGATCATGTATGGAACGACAATACCTTTGAAGAAAAGAGTTTCAGATGAAACGAAAAGAAGGTCGCCGATGCTTACTTTATGAAGTTCGGACAGAGTTATTCCGAATAGAATAAAGCCCTGTATCCCTAAAAGCCTGGCATAGACTGCGAATCTCTCCGTTATAGCCAGATAAACGATGGTGATAGCGAACATAACTGTAAGATAATTTGTCATTTAAGCTATTTTTCCCGTAATAATTATAATAATGACGAAAGCAATAAACGAAACAGCCGTCAGTGTAAGTATGAAATGCGGATTTTTTCCCATTTTATTACGCGCTCTGAAAGATTCAAGAAGACCGATTATTACTGCAAAAATGAACTGAATAATTATGAACAGAGAGATCTGAAGATAGATATTCCAGTCTGCTGGAACAGAAAGATTATAGATTATTGATCCGTAAACGGCGAATTTCAGATACGAGGAAATATGAATAAGAGCTTTATCGAATCCGCAGTTGTCAAGTATCATGACTTCATGTATCATAGTAAGCTCAAGATGCGTCTTAGGATCGTCAACGGGGAACCTGCTGTTCTCGATCATGGCTATCTGAACGAATATATAAGCTCCGAGTATGCTGAAGATAAGTACGAAATCACTTTGAGTGATATAAAATCTTGTAAAAATATCTGAAAATGATGTGTATCCGGTAAACATGGCAAGAGTGGCGAGGAGTATGAAGAAAGCCGGTTCGACCAGCATTGAGAACAAAGCTTCGCGGTTCGCACCCATTCCTTCAAAACCGCTTCCCGTGTCCAAAGCTGATATTATCAAAAAGAATTTTCCAACAGCCAGGAGGTATGAGAAATATACGAAATCGCTGTCGAAATTAAAAAAAGCCGGCTCATCCGCAAAAGGTATCATTAGCATTGCGCATATTACTGAAGCAAGCCCGATCGTCGGAGCTATCTGGAATATTATACTTGAAGTGCTGCTGAAAACACTGTCTTTCCGGAAAAGCAGGTTTATATCTTTAAGCGGCTGAAATATGCCGGGTCCCTTCCTGCCGGAAACAATGCTTTTAGTTCTCAGTATTACGCCCGGGAAAAATAAAGCCGCGAATATTATTAAAGCAAATCCTTTCATGTCAGATGATCTCAAAATAAGTTAATACAAGCGCGCCTATTATGAATAAGAATGTATAAAGGATGTAATGATTGATCTGTCCCGTCTGCATAACGGCTATTTTTTTCAGCAGACTGAGAAGAAATTCTTTCGGATAGCGGATAATATAATCGTTAAAGATATCTTTGCTTTCCGTATGAAATTTCTTCGTTACCGGAAAGATATCGGACGGGGCTATTTTTTCAGCGATCTTTTCCGAACCGAGAACAGGATTTGCCAGACCGATAAAATTATCGGAATACGAGGCGGCTGTATATTGGTGCCTGGATGTGCCGGCGGTGTATCCGCATCCCCATGTCGGACCGGATGTAACTTTCTTTGAACCGAAAATATATCGTCTGAACGAGAACAGAGCCGCTACTATTATTATGAACAAACCGCTCATAATGTTTATCTGCAGAAGATTATTCAGCGTATTATTTAAAATTGAGCTGTCGGCGGGAAGATTTGTGAATGCGGCTGCGGCTGTTTCAAAAGCCGGAATTACAAGAAATGAAGATGCAAGCCCTATCAGCATGATCACTGCGGCGATGATATATCCCGGCACAAGCATAAATCTGCTTACTTCCTCGGAAATATGCACTCTTCCGGATCTCTCCTGACCGAGGAATGTAATCCCGAATGCTCTTGTAAAACAGAAAAGAGCCAGACCGCCGATAAGCGCAAGTCCAACTATCCCGGATAATATTATAAATGAAACATATAAGCCTGATCCTGAAAGCGAACTGAACATGCCTGAATAGATAAGATATTCGGAAATGAATCCGTTGAAAGGAGGCAGACCGCAGATCGCAAGGGATCCGATGAGGAACAAAAATGCAGTGTGAGGCATCTTCTTTATAAGGCCTCCCAGAAGTTCCATATCTTTGGTATGCGTAGCATGGTTCACCGATCCTGCCGCATAAAAAAGAAGGGATTTGAACAGAGAATGATTAAAAACATGTACCAGTGCTCCGCTGAATCCGAGCAGCGTGAGCATCTGATCGTTCAGAGATAAGCCGATGACACCCAGTCCCATACCTATACCGATTATGCCGGCATTTTCAATAGTTGAATAAGCAAGCATTTTCTTAATATCACGCTGCGTTATAGCCGACATTATTCCCAGAACTCCGGTTAAAAGAGAAACGGAAAGTATAATAACTCCGATCGTGAACAGGTCTGATCTGAGCGACGAGATCACTCTTAATATACCGTAGATACCCATTTTTATCATCACGCCTGACATTACCCCTGAAACATGCGATGGAGCTGAAGGATGGGCGAGCGGAAGCCATGTATGAAGAGGAATAAAACCTGCCTTCATGCCGAAACCGATAAAGAACAGCAGAAATAAAAATATGTTCGGATTGGATGAAAAATAAGGTGTCAAAGCGTTAAAACCCATTATCCCGGTCTCTTTTTCAGCTATAAGAAATGCGGTCAGGATAAATAACATTCCTACATGCATCTGTATGAGATAGTTGATGCCGGTCTTCATGATCACTCTGTTCTCGGCATTAAATATTACGAGCATGAATGATGATATAGCCATGATTTCCCACAGAATAATAAATGTTATTCCGTTCTGAAGCATTACGACCGTTATCATGGACAAATAAAGCCAGAAATATGAAAAATAATGGATCGAGAAACTGAGCGGGTATTTTATCCTGTAGTACGGCTCAAGATATTTATAGGCATATATGAATCCCGTTATTACAGTGAAATTAACAGTCAGAATAAAAAATGCCGATAATTCGTCTATGCGGAGGATGAAATCATAATTCAGATAATCAAGCCCGACGTCTATCAGGGACGGCACTTTAGATATAAAGAGCGCATCGATGCTCCATATAGAGCTTATCACTGAGACCGATATGATCAGAGCCAGAGTGAAACCGTACTTTAACCGGTTAGGTATTATATAGATAGCGAATGAGAGCAGAACTAAAGATATGAATATACCTGAGAACATTATTCTTTTACAACTCCTCCCGTAAGCAGAAACTGCATTGCCCTGTCCGTTTTCATGTTGAGCGGTCTGATCTTATCTTCCGCTACGATCATCAGAAAACCGCTGGTCGGGTTGGGAGTCGTCGGGATAAATACTGAAAATCTCTTCAGCCCCGGAGAAGGATTGAATTCTTCTGATACTTCACCGGTATTGAACCCGATCGTCCAGATGTCTTTAGAAGGATATTCAATAAGAACGGGGTTCGAGAAAAATGATTTTTTGTTTGAGGAGAAAGAATCAATAACCTGTCTTACGGCTTTATAGATCGGTCTTAAACCTGGGATATGCATGAAAAAAGAATCAGTTAATGACAAGAATAACTTTCCAAGGACAGTTCTCATCATTATACCGAAAAACATGATCGTAAAGAACATCACTATTATTGTGACGATCTTAATTATGAACTGATGCGAATCGAGATATTCCTGTGGTATAAAGAAGAGAACATCCTCAAGCAAACCCTCAAAGAATCTGTAAACTATCTTAATAACCCAGATCGTTACGATCAGAGGAAGCAGCGCGAGCAACCCCTGGATAAAATAGGAAAATGCATTTTTTGATAATTTTTTCATTACACAAAATACTCCTTTACACAAACGGTCGGGAATATAACGAAAACTATTTTTATTTTCAATGATTAAATATCAAAATCTTATTTGACTTTTAACGGAAAATTTCTTAAAATTGCGGTTCGTTCATTGGGGGTATGGCTTAGTTGGTTTAAAGCGCTAGCTCGACAAGCTAGAGATCACTGGTTCAAGTCCAGTTATCCCCACAAGAATCATTCAGACCAGTTTTTCATGAAACTTATTAAAGCCTGCCTGTCGGCAGGTTTTTCATTTCTGACATAATACCCTGAATTGGAAACGCCTGTTATCAGGCACTCATCAAGAGATAGTCCCGCAATGTATCCCGCATAAAATCCGGCGTTAAAAATGTCTCCCGCCCCTGTTGAAAGTTTCGGTTCGGGAGTATATGGTCCGTCAACAATGAATGAACATTCATCTGCGCAAACTGCAGCCTGTTTTATACTGTGGATCACGATAGCTTTAAGCGGAAGCTTTTTATAGATATTTTCTGAGAGTTCTCTGATATCTTTATAAACGGGTATTGCATTCATAACTTCAGCCACCTGAGAAGCTTCTGATTCGTTCAATCCAAGAATGACATCGGCATATTTTTTCATGTCAAGAAAGATATCCATACATTCGCGAAGATCCTTGCGGGATCTCTTTTTCGGATCGGTCAGGTCAATATAGACAGTTTTTCTTTCTTCAATGCCGGAAAATATTTTAGTCAGGTGAATTAATATATCGTTCATAAGAGGGATCATCGTCCAGTTTACGAAAGCGAAATATGAGTTCTCAGAGATCATTTTTTTCAGTCTGTCATGACCGACAGAGCTTGTAATGCTTTCCCAACTGATGTCAAGCACGCTCTGAGGGTAATTGAACATGATCTTTCCGTCGTTCATCTCAAAAGCGTCGGTTATGCCAGGATCGCAGAATGATATCGCGGTTCTGCACCGGTCGGTAAAAGGTTTAAATATCGGAAGAATTTCATTTTCCCCCATTGAGCCAACAATGTCTATGCTGTTCCCGAGTAAAGCGAGAGAGTTAGCCATTATAGGTCCGTTGCCGCCCATGCTCGATCTCTCTTTGACTATCTCGACATTTATGCTTCTTCCGGCTCCGCTTTTTATCCTGTCAGCAAAAGTTGTTATATCCGTCATAGGTATAAAATTCTTATTATCTTTTCTTTCAAGCACAGGTTTCAAAATATTATCAACAAACCCGTCGAATCCAACAAATACGTTCCCACATACTGAAGAATGCGAAAAATTCTCTATCGTATTTCTTATAAGTTCTTTCTGTCCAGCCATAAATCTGTCCGCCGTAATTTTTGTAATAATATAAAAAATTAAGATAGATAAAAGTAGAATTATTTATTATTTTACAGTCCGAAAATTAACAAAGGGGTTAAAAATGAGATTATTTAAGATCGTTTTGCTTGTGTCCGCACTAATGGCGGTGATGTCATGCTCAAAGGCTGAAAAAACGGATATAAAGCTTCTGTTTACAATTGACGGTAATTTTGAACCTGAAACTGTGGCTGAATATGATAGAAAGTTCACGGTAATAAGCGATATTGAAGAGGATAAGGATGGAAACATATATCTTTTCAATCCGAGAATGGAAAGAATTATGAAATTAGATCATAACGGGCAGTACATAAAATATTTCGGAAGCAGAGGAACATGGAAAGGCGAGATGATGAATGCGGTTGATTTTACAATTATGAATGACACCGTGTATGTAAGGAACAATTTTACTCCTCTGATTATAAGATATAGTTTAGACGGAGAGTATATTGACGATTTCCAGTACGAGGACGGCAAATTACATTTCGGAGAAATCATAAAAGCCGTTTCAGATGATAAAATGGTTGGATATCTATGCGAATCCGCAAAAGAAGGTGAAGACATAATTCACACGAACAGACTTGCGATTCTTGATAAAAAACATAAAAAAACTTCTATTTTAAGAGAATACAAAGCAAAATTCGATAAAAGCAACCCTCAATTCTTTGAATTTATTACCTGTTATGCTTTCGGCAACGGAAAGATCTATGTGGCGGAAAACGAAACGGATAATTACAGGATCAGTGTTTATGACTATGACGGCAATAAGTTAAAAGAAATAGATAAAAACTATAGCAAAGTAGAGTACAACAGCTATGAAAACGGACTGATAAATTCTATGCCGCTAAAAGCTACAAGGAACAAAGACGAGTATGACACTCTTCAGACAAAACAGTCATATAAAAAATCTATAAACAAGCTGTTTTATGATAAATACGGAAGGCTTCTCGTATGTCCGTCGATCAAAAGAACGGAAAAAAATCAGAATGACTTTATAGCTGATGTATTCGAAAATGACAAATATGTTAAAACTATTATGATCCCTCAGCTTAAAGGAGAGGATTTTCTTCACAGATTCGACAGCGAAATATATTTCATCGGCGACAGGATCTATGAAGTGCTTCACAAGGAAATGAAAGTTAATGTTTATGAGTACTAGATGCTCGGAACGATAGTAAACACAGGGACGGTTGTAAGCGGAGCCCTAATAGGTGTGCTGATCCATTCGAGAATGCCTGAAAGAATCACTAAGACTACATTTCAGGGAATAGGGCTGTTTACGCTTTACATAGGATTCTCAATGGCTATGAAGACGGAAAATGTGCTGATAATGGTATTCAGTATCGTTCTCGGAGCAATTTCAGGCGAGCTTATTGATATTGAATCGAAAATGGAAAGGATCAGCGAGTGGGGAAAGAAAAAAATAGGCTCGAAAAATGATAAATTCACTGAAGGATTCATTACTGCATTCATGCTCTTCTGTATGGGTTCAATGACGATCCTCGGCTCTATTGAAGAAGGGCTGGGCGGAAAACCGACACTTCTTCTGGCGAAATCATTTCTTGACGGTTTCGGAGCTATAGCTCTGGCATCAACGCTGGGTATAGGGGTTCTGTTCTCGGCAGTACCGCTTTTTATATATCAGGGCGGCCTGACGCTTTCTGCAGGCGCGATACAGGGATATCTTTCCGATCCTATGATCAGCGAGATCTCTGCGGTCGGCGGGCTGATGCTTTTAGGTATGGGTATAAACATTCTTGAGATCAAGAAGCTTAAGATAATGAATCTTCTCCCGGCACTTGTATTCGCAGGGATATTCGCATATTTTATAAAATAATCAAAAATAATTAAGGATAAAGAATGGCAGACAACAAAATAATATTCTCGATGGAAGGAGTCAGCAAGATATATCCGCCGCAGAAAAAAGTCCTGAACAATATATGGCTCTCATTTTATTACGGAGCCAAGATAGGTGTTCTCGGACTGAACGGCGCCGGTAAATCAAGCCTTTTAAAGATAATAGCAGGGCTTGATAAAGAGATCGAGGGTAAAGTTACATTCGACAAGGAATACAAGATCGGGTACCTTTATCAGGAACCGGTTCTTGACGAGACAAAGACCGTAAAGGAAGTCGTTCAGGAAGGGCTTCAGCACATAGTGGATGTGGTGAAGGCATTCGAGGAAGTTAGCGCGAGATTAGGCGAGCCTCTTTCAGACGACGAGATGAACAAGGCTATCGAACTTCAGGGCGAACTGATGGAGAAAATGGATCATTTGGATGCCTGGGATCTTGATCATACGCTTGAAGTTGCGATGGACTCCCTCAGATGCCCGCCTGATGATATGCCGGTCAAAGTTCTTTCGGGAGGCGAGAGAAGAAGGGTCGCGCTGTGCAGGCTTCTTTTAAGCAAACCTGACATTCTGCTTCTTGATGAGCCTACCAACCATCTCGATGCGGAAAGCGTTTACTGGCTTGAGCAATTCCTGCATAATTATCCTGGAACTGTCATAGCTGTGACCCACGACAGATACTTTCTCGACAATGTGGCAGGCTGGATATTAGAGCTTGACAGGGGAGACGGAATACCGTGGAAAGGCAATTACAGCTCATGGCTGGAACAGAAGGCTGCGAGACTTGCTATAGAAGAAAAACAGGAATCAAAAAGACAGAAAATATTGAAGCGCGAGCTTGAATGGACACGAATGAGCTCCAAAGCAAGGCAGGCTAAGGGTAAGGCAAGGCTGAACGCTTATGAAGTCTTAAGCAGCGCCGAAACCAAAGAAAAAGAAGCGAAACTTGAGCTGTTCATACCGCCGGGACCGAGACTTGGAGATCAGGTGATCGAGATAAAAGATCTTAAAAAAGGCTTCGGAGATAAAGAATTGATCGACGGACTAAGCCTGAGCATTCCGAAAAACGCGATCGTCGGTATTATCGGACCGAACGGTGTAGGTAAATCAACGCTGTTCAGAATGATAATGGGCGAGGAAAAACCGGATGAGGGAACGATAACTATAGGCGAAACTGTGAAGCTGGCTTATGTTGATCAGTCTCATAAAGATCTTCTTCCTGAAAAATCGATCTATGAAGTTGTAAGTCAGGGAAACGAAATACTTGATATAAACGGAACTGAAGTGAATGCGAGAGCATATATCAGCCGTTTTAATTTTTCCGGCACTGATCAACAGAAAAAAGTTTACATGATATCAGGCGGGGAGAGGAACAGGCTCCATCTTGCGATCACATTAAAGGAAGGCGGCAATGTCATACTTCTTGACGAGCCTACTAACGATATAGATGTCAACACATTAAGAGCGCTCGAAGAAGCTATCGAGAACTTTGCCGGATGTGTGCTTGTAATATCGCACGACAGGTGGTTTATCGACAGGCTTGCCACTCACATTCTTTCATTCGAGGATGATGGTCAGGTGATATTCTTCGAAGGAAACTTCGCTGATTACGAAGAGAAGAAGAAGGATAGACTTGGAGATATTTCGCCAAAACGACCCAGATTCAAAAAACTGATGTAAATGAAAAAATCCCCGATAACTTCGGGGATTCTCATTTATTTTTCTTCTGCATGAAAATGCGTAGCGTTCTTCGAGAGCTTGCCCTTCAATTCTTTATGGTAGAAGTCGTAGGTCATAGGCTGAGGTCATAGGCTGAAGACCGGGATCAAGGATCTCGGCTTCGGTTATCCTGCCGATAAAGACCGTATGAGTGCAGCAGTCAACGCGGTTAACCACTTCACACTCGACATAACCGCACATTTTATGCCTAATAAAAGGAGCACCGTTCTTTCCGAGCTCATAAGAGCATGAAGCGAATTTGTCATAATCTCTGCCTGTCCTGAATCCGAACGGACCGATCTCCTTCATGTCGCACTGATCTGATATTATCGAAATTGTAAACACACCGCTTTCAGATATGCATTCGTGGGTGAAATTGTTCTTGGAAATGCTTATGAGCATTGTCGGAGGATCGGGCGAGATCTGTACGACTGTGTTTGACAGCTGGGCGTTAAGCTTTTCACCCTTTTTTGAACTCACTATATACATACCGTAGGATATCTTGAAAAGCGTTCTGAAATCCATTTTATTCACCCTTTCCGCGTTTTAAGAACTGGACCCTGTCGTAAATCACATGGTCTTTCCTGCTCAGTTTGCCTCTAAAATCCGATAAATTTTTATAATTATGCTTTTCCATCCATGACTTAAGCTCGTCTAAGGACTTTTGGATCACCGAGAAAGAATTAAGATATAATGTAGAAGTCATCTGGACTGCTTTAGCTCCAGCCAGTATTTCCTTTACCACATCTTTTCCGTGATGAACTCCTGTTGTCGCGATAAGATCGGTCTCGACAAAATCTGAAAGAATTGCTATCCAGCGAAGAGATGTTGAGATCTCTGACGGAGCGGAGTAAGGATAGCCTGATATAATTGTTTCTTTGTCGATATCAATATCGGGATTAAAAGGCTTGTTGAAAAGCACAAGAGCTGAAACATCAGTTCTCGAAATCGTTAGCAGATCTTTTGCAAGCGTATCTGAATAGTAGCCCAGTTTAAGCGCAAACGGAATTTTTATGTGCTTTTTTAATTCTTTAGCTATGTTAATCGCAGTATTCAGATAGGTATGTTCTGTAACGGTCGGATCCGAAGGCAGATAATAAAGATTGATCTCAAGTCCGTCAGCACCGGCTTTTTCGATCTCGGAAGAAAACTCAACCCATTTGTTGAACGACGCGCAGTTGATGCTTGCGATCACAGGTATGGAAACCGCCTTTTTAGCATCTTTGATCAGCTTTAGATATTTGTCAACAATATCCTTTTCTTCAAAATATCTGACATAGTCTCCAAGTTCGGGGTGGGAATAAATATTGTTGATATCCCCGATGGTTTCGTAGATCTCATTCATTATCTGCTCTTCAAATAAAGATTTGAGAACTACTGCGCCTGCTCCGGCTTCTTCAAGCTTTTTTATCGATTCAACAGAATCCGTAAACCCGCATGAACCCACAATTACAGGGTATTTAAGCTTAAGGCCGGCCACTTCAACGGATAGATCTATCATTTTAAAGTCTCCGTTATTTTAATTTTCTTTGAGAACATGCTCGTCATAAATTTTTTCAAATTTCAGCTTATGTTCGGTCTCGTCCGCAGCTATTTTGAGAAGCAGTTTTTCGATCTCAGTTCCGGAAAATCTCTTAGCAAGGTCTTCATAGAGCTCTTTCGATTTCTGCTCTCTTTTCATGGCAACGATCAGTATGTTCTGATAATCCATTTTCGGTGTAGGCTCAATATCGGCCAGATAGTCGGATATATGAAGATCCTTAACTTTATTGATCTCGACTTTCTCAAGTCCTTTTTCTCTTACCTTGCCGAGAGCCGTTATATGCCCTTTTTCCATGGTCTCAAGTTCTTTCAACATTTCTATCAGGCCTGAAAATTTCGTTTTCTTCTGAAGGTCTTTATAAAAATCGACAGCTTCTTTTTCCCTGTCAACCGCGAAATCTATTATAGCGTTAAAATCATCTTTTTTCATTCCAGTTTTCTCCTGTCTGAATGGGATTATTAATACGGTTCGGTGAATACTTCAAAATAAGCCTGTGGATGCAGGCAGGCCGGACATTTTTCGGGAGCTTTTTTACCTTCGTGAAGATAGCCGCAGTTGATACATTTCCAAGTGATCTTTCCGTCTTTTTCAAAGACTTTGCCTTTTTCGAGGTTTTCGAAAAGTTTTCTGTATCTTTTCTCGTGCGCTTTTTCTACTTCCGCTATTTTTTTGAAAGCAACTGCGATCTCTTTGAACCCTTCCTTCTCGGCGATCTTTGCGAATTCAGGATAAAGATCTGTCCACTCTTCATGCTCACCGTCAGCAGATGCTTTCAGATTTTCTAAAGTCGTTCCGATCTTTCCTGCGGGATACATAGCGGTGATCTCGACCGGTCCGCCTTCAAGGAATTTGAAAAATCTTTTAGCGTGTTCTTTCTCATTAAGAGAAGTCTCTGCAAAAAGAGCGCTTATTGATTCAAGACCTTCTTTTTTAGCCTGTTTTGAAAAATAATCATATCTCATTCTTGCCTGAGATTCACCGGCAAATGCTTTTAATAAATTTTTTTCTGTTTTTGAACCTTTGAGTTTCATTTTGATCTCCATTAAGTTTATTTGTTTTTCCAAAGTCCGTGTAAATTACAGTATTCTTTCGCTACGAGCTTATCGCTGAAAGGAACGCAGAATTCAGCCTGAGGTTTTTCTCCCGGCTTCAGGAATTTTTTCTGAGTCCATGCCCCGTTCGTGACTTCGATCCACTCGATATAATGTTTTTCTTCCATCGGATGGTCGATCGAGCCTACTTTAACAAGGATGCCTTTCTCTGTTTTCTCAATTACCGGAACATGTTTTTCGTTCGATGCGTCAACAGAATTCTCTTTAAGCATGTTCATAGGCTGACCGCAGCATACAAGTTCGCCTCCGCCTTCATGAACCACTTCAACTATATTTCCGCATAATGCGCATTTGTAATACTGTTGGAATTTTGCCATTTTGTCGCTCCTTAATTTAGAATTATTAAACTGCAGGGATGAGCGGAACATAAACTCTTGCCGCTAGTTCTTTGTCGAGCATGAATAAACCGTTCGAATCGGTCTTGATAAGGCTGAGTTTTTCGATTATTGTTCTCGCATTCTCTTCTTCCTCCACCTGTTCGTCAATATACCACTGAAGCAGGTTGAAAGTCGCTCTGTCTTTTTCCTTTTCCGCAATGTCAACGAGATTGTTTATGCATTCGGTGATATGCTGTTCGTGCTTCAAGCCAGCTTTAAAAACTTCTATCGCGGATTTCCATTCGTGACCGGGTTCGTCGATCTTTAGAAGTTTAACTTTAGAACCGTGCGCAAGAAGATAATTGTAGAACTTCATAGCATGGTCTCTCTCTTCTTTCTGCTGTACATCGAACCAGTTTGCGAATCCTGCGAGGCCTTTATTAGAAAAATATGCGGACATGGAAAGGTACAGATATGCTGAATATAATTCTTCCTGTATCTGTTTGTTTATAGCATCTTCAACTTTTTTCTTTAACATAGTAAGCTCCTATAATGTTTTGTGCTTTTCATCAAGCGATTCGATAAGTGCGTCAAGCCTTCTGAAATCCTCTTTCCGCGGAAGTCCTTTTACAAGAACAGGTTCAATGATATCAACCTTCAGATTTGAGATAAGACCCGCAAGCTGATCGACCATTTTTCCGCCCCATCCGTATGATCCAACGATCGAAACGAATTTTGTTTTAGGCCTTAAAGCGTTTGCCAGGAATGCGGAGTAAACCGCCGCCGGATGTGCTCCTGCAAGGACCATCGGTGAGCCTATTATGATAGTAGAAGCATCAACAAGCGACATGGCAAGTTCGCCGATATCTGTAACCGGAAGATTAAAAGGTTTAACGGTATATCCTTTTTTAATAAGCCTGTCAACAAGATAATCAACCATTGTCTTAGTGCTTCCGTGCATGGAAACATAAGGAATGAGAACTTCTTTCTTAACTTTATCCGAAGTCCAGTCTCTGTATGCTTCGATTATTATTTCTGGCTTATCATAAATAGGGCCGTGGCTTGGAGCGATCATTTTTATTTCGAACTGAGTCACTTTATCTATGTTCTTTACCACAGTAGTTCTGAAAGGCATCATTATTTCTGCATAATACCTTTTCGCTCCGTGAACAACAGTGGGATTTTCACCGGCATAAATATCCGAACCTGCGTAATGCGAACCGAAAAAATCGCATGAAAAGAGTATTTTATCTTCTTCAAGGTAAGTAACCATCGTCTCAGGCCAGTGTACCCACGGGGTAAGCAGAAATCGAAGTGTTTTATTTCCGAGCGATAAAGTTTCATTGTCCTTAACTACGATGAACTTATTTTCGGGTATGTGCAGATGTTCAATTTCAAAAGC
>Ga0209800_10003155_pt1 | contig 13470 bp, 17 predicted proteins | sample Higcelweek8metaG_FD_187174 | JGI IMG/M metagenome (GOLD analysis project Ga0209800, IMG submission 187174) | Freshwater pond sediment microbial communities from the University of Edinburgh, under environmental carbon perturbations - High... | ecosystem: Environmental > Aquatic > Freshwater >... | reverse complement strand
ATCAATTTATCAGCACCTTTAAAACTTAATTTTCTTTCATTGATACCATGCAAATATATCCGCTTTATTTCACTAAACAAAGTTTTGGGTAACAATTGCCTGAAAGCATTGCTACGCCCTGTTCGGTGAAAGCATAAGGCAGCGTTCGGGTGCCGCCCCAACTTGATGTTCCAAATTGGAATATCAAGTTATCAAACTCCGATTTGGTCAATTGAAACATGAAATCATCCGGGAATCGTTGGATGTTTCTTTTTACCGCTTTATTCAAATTACCGGTTGTTACACCATATAAAACAGCCAGATCTTTATCAAGCATCACCTTGGTATTGCGGATCAGAAAAATTTTCCCACTGATGGTTTCATCAGGGATAGCTGATAATTCAAGCGCCTTTGTCATAGCGAATAGGAATAGATTTCAAAAATACACATTTCACTTTTACAAATTTTAAAAAGTGGTTTGGGGCATGGGGAATTAACGTTTAGTAAAGATATAAAATTATTTCAAACAGCACTAAATGTTAAAAATGGGTCGCAAGAGGGGTTGGCCTTTGTGGGTGCGGGATGTGGCGTCCCAGAATAGCATCTTTTAAGTTGAACAAAATCTTGTATAGGAAACCCAATTTATTCTTGTATTTGGGTTGAGCCCTCATTGCTTATCTCTTTGATATTTTCAAAAATCTGATTCATCCATTTCAAACGATACAACAAGAAATACAGCAAAAACACTAATGTAACAAACACTAAAATTAATACAATCGGTAAGTGGTTTTCAGTTGATGAGCCATACAGATGGTACCGAACTAAAACGAAATTATTACAAACAATTGGAATAATAATAAAAACACTCTTTAAAAACTGCTTTCGTCCGTTTTGTTTTCCCTGAGCTAAATTTATTGACACCACAAACATGTACAATGCTGCAAAGAAATATATATAATACGACGTATATACATAAAAACTTTTAAAATACAATAATGCATTCTCAATCCTTAACGGGTAAAAGTCAAGAGATATGAATTTTAGAAAGTATGTTTTCAGCTCATAATAAAAAAAGAAAAAAAGAATGAATGAAAATAAAACATTGGTGATTTTTTTCAAAACATGAATGCTTCTATTTCTTAAATAATAATCTTTATTTGAAGAATATATGAAGAATATGTATAATAGAATCCCAATCATATTTTTAATGTTTATTTATGACCCATTTCATTTTTCCTTTTTATCCATTCTTTTGCCTCGGGTGAATTTGTCAACTCTTCGACGTATTTTATCATGAATTCAGTCAGTTCATCACCTTGAAAGGTTCCAACCATCCCCTCTGGAAGTTGAGACATTATTACAGCGAGTATAATTCTACCTGTTTGAGTATGTCTTAGAAATGTTCCAACTAGGTAAGGCGAATTAATTACAAATGAAACATTACTTGTATTGTATTCTGCAGCTAACAAGGATTCTATTATTGTTGCCTTACTAACTACCGCCGCCTCAATTGACGCTTCAAGAATTGGTACTGCAACGAATTCAACAGCTAGAGGAGCCCCCATTGCCACAGTAAGTCCCGTGCCAAAAACGTCGAATTCGCGCGCATGTGTACCGGGGCCATAACTACGATTAAATTGTTGATGATTTTTTAATAGATTTGGGTTATTAAAGTTTTTGCTCCAAGCCAACTGGTTTATTCGACTTTTATATGGACATCCATCCTTATGAATTTGTCAATAGTTTCATCGTACTCTTTAGAAAAGTTCTTTTTCCCTTTTGAAAAGGATACAGGATATTCACTGCTTTCTTTTTTCCATGCGTTAAAAGAATACTCTTTATCCCTATATATTACTGGTGATGTAATTAATCCTTCTTCCTCAGCTTTTCTACGCTGTTTTTCTGCTTTTCTTTTTGTTCCATACAGCCCAAATGGATCAGTAAACAAAATCGGATTCCCATTAAAACACAAATAACTGGAATGATTTGGATACGTAACCGGGTCAACATTCCACCTCCTCCCCAACCGCGTATCATACTCCCAAAACATGGCCGTTGTATGTGTTCCGGTTTGGCCTGTAATCTCGTTATCCATTTCCTGCCCATTGAATCCGAAACGGTAAGACTCGGTACCACGCAGCCCGCATTCAGAGCCATTATTTGCTCGCAAAAACAAATATTGGTTGTTTGAATATGTTGTATGGAAAGTGGTTTGGGGCATGGGGAGGTAATGGTAGGTAAAGGTAGAAAATTTGGAGAATGTTTGCTAATTTAAAAATGTGAGGTGTAGGAAATTTGGAACTATTTTACTGTTTTACAAAAATTGCATTTTTTTTAGTCAGAACACCCGAAGTAAAATTTTCGAATTTTATCCTTTTGATATGCAGTTCTTTTTTATCGTTTTTTAACCTGAATTTCATTGAATAGCCATATGATATATCCATGATTAATGATTTTCCCCTGATTTTATAAATGCCGAAACAACCACTATCTAAATTGTAGTATGACTCATTGAAATCAACTATCAATGGCGAAACTGAGCATGATCCATTTCTGTATAAAGTGACCACAATTGATATAGTGTGATTTCCAGACAAGTTATATGGGTAAGACAAAACATAACAGATTTTTTCAGAATTATCTTTTTCTATCTTTATATAATCAGATTGAGCGGGAAGGAAAAGAAAACCAGTGGAATCTTCAATATAGCCAATGTCTCTTAAATAGAGGTTTTGAGAATCCAAAGAATTAAATGAGAATAAATCATAAGAAAAGTAAGGGATTCTCACTTTGCCATTTAGTGAATCATTAATAAGAGCAGCACATTCCATATGAAAATAGTCTTTATCAACAGCAATCTTAGTTGAATCAAATTTTGATAATTCTTCAATCGGAATAGATGAGATAGTGTTTCTGTTCATTCTGCACCTCTCATCAAAGCTCAGATAATCTTTCACATTCGAAATATCAATCCAATCATAGTGTTGTTTTATAGTATCGGGAAAAGAAGTCAAATTCTTGCAGTTCAATCTGAGTTTAGTTGGAAAATTAGACCTTTTAGGTTCATTGTTTTGAGTATACGCGCCTACGTTAATAAACAATACTAATATTATCAGGAAACAAAGTCTCAAATTAAAAAAATCAAATTTCTGTTTGAAAAAATTCAAAATATTGCCGAAACCAATCGTCCTTATAAAATTATTTCCACATAAAAAGTCACCACCTTTTAAGGGTTTAATTTTTCTATTTCTAATATGTTTCATTGTTGGTTTCTCTTTAAAATTAATACCCTTCAGTACCAAGAATTAATTTATTTCCCATTGGGAGAGGCTCAGGTTCGGATTCAGGTTCAGGATTAGGCTTAGCTTGTATTGGTGATCTGTTGGCCCAAAAAAATGAATTAAGCGTTTTAATGTTAAATTTGGTCAAATGAATATCTTTATCCCACATGTAAGCTGCCTCAAATGGTGAAACATTTGTACTCAAACCGCCATCTTTCAGAACCCCTCCTAATCCTGTCATGGTCATATCGAAATTCCCAGTATGATCAGCGCCAGGAACCCCTAACTCTTTTTCAGCTACAGCTCCAGCGCAACAATTTTGACAATCACCAGTTCCAACCGGAACTCCGTTTTTATCAAAATTATCAGTAGCACCAGTTCGAATAAGTAATGCGTAATGAATGCCTTCATGCCAAAAAGTGTAGAATGTAGAAACCATATACGACCAATGGAACGTGTTATTCTTGCTTTTCATTCCACTAAGCAATTTACCATTAAGGGTTATTGAACCATTATTTTTTGTTATTCCTGCGACAGAATTTCCCTTTTTATCAACAAGTCCAGGAGCAAAGGAAACACTCGGCCCCCTTCCATTTGTAAATATCTCACGGATATAATATAGTTTATATTCATCACTTGCATCAGAAAGGCCTGCATTATTAATAAATACGGTAAAAAATTCATTATTAAGTACCGTATTATCATCCTGATTTGCCAAATTATGAAGTGCATTTACTACACTAGCAAGATACTTATTTCTTTTCAGCAACTTACTAGAAATACGAAAATTTCCATTGTAATCAACTCCATCTATTGGTGAGTTATCTGCAAATGAATAATTCGATTTGTAATCAAATAGAATTTTCAGTGGATCCAAACTCATAAACCTCCCCAGTCTCGAATCATACATTCGCGCGCCAAAATCATAGGCACTTCCACTTGATTCGTAGAGCTCATCAACTTTCTCTTTGCCATTGAATCCGAAACGGTAAGACACGGCACCACGCAGCCCGCTTTCAGAGCCATTTTTCGCTCGCAAAAACAAATACTGGTTGTTTGAATATGATGTATGGAAAGTGGTTTGGGGCATGGGGAAATAATGGTGGGTAAAGGTAGGAAAATTACTTTGTTTGGATTTTTACTTTGTGTATTGGTTCTGTTTTTTGAAACTCATCATATGACTGATGTATTGGGGAGGTATACATTTAAAATCCAGATGTTTTACCATAGAACAAAATTTAATAAAACCTGGCTCCTGTAAATGGTCTAGTAGGTTTAATACTAAACAGATATGCATAATTATTGGGATGGAGAGGATTCAATCGCGTGATGAGTTTGATGAATACTTGTACTGTACCAATAATTTATTTGAGGATATTTCGCTTTTAATTTTAATAATATTTCAGCTATAACTTCTGGATTGGTGTTTTGAGGAAAATTAATATATATATGAAAAATCACCCTGTTCTTTTTCTGAATGCCGCTTAAACAACATTTTTCTGACGTCATATCTTCAGAATAATCTATCATTATTTCATATAAGCGACCAAAGTTCATCATGTTACAAACACACATGGGAATGTGATTAAAATTATTATTATAAATAAATAGTTTTGATATTTCTATTTTATTAAAATTCATATATAATGTATCCATATTGTTATCTGACAAATCTAATAAAAACAAGTCTTTAATTGTGCTAATTGATTTGAATATTTTATTTTGTTTTCTTTGAGACAAAACATTGAGATTCACATTTCGAAAAATTAATGTTGTTAATTTTGTGTGTTTGATTTTTCTTGAGATACAACTCAATGTGTCTTCTATTATACTTAAAGTTTCTAAATTGTTTAATTTTTTTATACTCTTTGGTATTTTTTTTATTCCAACATCCTGAAAGTATAAACGTTTTAAGTTAGCAAATCCTGATAAAGAAGATATTAGCTTATTTATATTTTCACAGGTGCAAAAGGAAATATAGACTGATTCAATTTCTTTATACACAAATAAGCTGTCTGGAATTTTGCTTATATTTCTGTTTTCAATCCGAATTTCCTTTGATCGCTCATTAATTGTTATCTGCCTTTGAGAATACAAGCAGAACTTTCCAATAAAAAAAAATAAAAGAAATACAAAAATTCTATTCATAATATCATGTTTAATTAATGGCTACCTTCTTTAACTGAAAAAAACCAGCTTTGTGTTACTTTTACAGAAACACCATTATAATTTACAATGTATGCACAGTTATCTTTAGGTTCAAAAACGTAACTGTATGTTTCAGGTGAGTTAGGACTATCACCTTCTCCATGACTACCTGGGGTTGGACCCAAATTGAAATCGCATGTTGCACTATAACTAGAAGCATCTGCACTTGATATTTTACTCCATGAACCATCAGAATTTTGCCCATAAATACCATTTAGATGTAAGTGCCATATCCAAGAAATTGGACCAGATGCAACTTCTTTGTCGCTTGGTGCAACGAATTCACATGTGTTTATATTCACATGAGCATCATTACAAGATTCTATAACATCAATTCCAGGCGTTGGAGGAGCCTCAGCACCTGGCACTGCATCAAGGAGAACATCTATGACAGAACCTTTGTCGTTGGGGTCATAAGGTGTTTTGTATAATGTAAATGATTGTTTCAGACCGCCAATTTCATTATATATTGGACCTTCTGATAATTTTATTGTTATTTTACCATTAACAGCTGATCGATCTTCCTCTGATGGTATTAATATATTATCTATATATACTTTTCCATCACCAACATTTTCATCAGAATGATCATACGTTACAGTTCCATCTGGATTTGATCTATAATAATCTCCAGAATTGTCGCCATTTAGGTCGCTAAACCTAACCGGATTTCCCTTAAAACACAAATATGGGCTTTCATTTTCTTTTACCACCGGGTCCAAATTCCACCTCCTCCCCAACCTTGAATCATACTCCCAAAACATAGCCGTTGTATGTGTTCCCGTTTGGCCTGTAATCTCGTTATCCATCTCCTGGCCATTGAATCCGAAACGGTAGTCGGCTGAATTTGAATTTCTTCCCGGCATGGGCGAGCCAAACGGATAGTAGTCTGTACTTGATAATACATCGGCAATGTAGTGGTCCAGATTGCTGCCACTGGGCACCGCAATGCGGCGGTCAGAAATGGTGGTATGAAAAGATGTGTTGGACATGAAAAACGAACGTTGGGCAAAGGTAGAAAATTGCTAACTTCAAGTCACAAATAGCAACAAAAATTTTTTTCTTATTGATTTCTGTTCAGGACGCTGATGATGAGTCGTTTTACAACGTCGTCTTCTTCAGGACGGCTGTTGGCAATGTACAGCGTGAGTGTTGCCAGCGTTTCGTTGGAAATGATTGGCTCACCGTTGCTGTTGAACAATGCATGGTTTTGTTGCAGAAAATGCAGAAAACATGCGGCGGCGATGCGTTTGTTGCCGTCAACAAATGAGTGGTTTTTTGTAATCAGGTACAGCAGGTTTGCCGCTTTTTCCTCAATGCTTGGGTATAAATCTGTTCCACTGAAACTTTGCTTTATCTGATTGATAGAACTATGAAAACTTTCATCTTTGGGCTTTGCAAATACCGAAGATTTAAAATCGGAGTACATGAGCCGGATGAGTTCCATATAATCTTCAAAGCCCGGATAAACAGTTTCTTTCAGCGTATGTCCTTTTTTATCCAGCGCTTCGTGATCGTAGTCGTCGAGCAGTGCCAACCCTCTGGCAAACTGGCGGAAAACCTCCTGTTCCTGCGCATCGGCGGCATGTTCTATGGCGCGGCTCACAATCCGCAAACCGGTTTTCAGATATTCCACTTCCTGCTGCTTCTGTTGCAGCCGTTTTTCGTTAAGGGTATAGCCCTGCACCAGATAATCCTTTAACCGTGCTGTCGCCCACTGGCGAAATTTTGTGCCCTGCAAAGATTTTACACGATAGCCTACTGATATTATTACATCAAGGTTGTAGTATTCAACATCTCTTTCTACCGTGCGTTCACCTTCTTTTTGAACTGTCGCAAATTTTGCGACAGTTGAAACCGGATCCAACTCTTCTTCGCTAAAAATATTATTTATGTGCTTGCCAATGGTCTTTACATCGCGATTAAACAAGACTGTCAGCTGTTGACGATTAAGCCACACCGTGTCTTTTTCCAACTGCACAGCAACTTCAGCTCCGTTGGTTGTTTTATATATTTCAATTTTAGAATCCATTTGTCAGCAGTTTAATAAAATCTCAAGTTGTTCCATTGCAGAGCATGTTGCCCATGCAAAAATTAAAGTTGAATAAAGATAGAAAATATTTTTTTGTGTGCTAAATGTTAAATTTGGGTCGCAAGGGGGTTTGGCCTTTGTGGGAGCGTAATGTAGTGTCCCATTTTGTGTGCTTTTTGCCGAAAACTACCTTTTTTTCTACTCTAACTGCGCTTATAAAAGAATACCACTTTTAGTGAGTCAGTATTTTTGGTTGCGATGGTTCGGCTTATCCGTGATGGTCATTTCAATTAACCCTTCAAGCAGAGCTGGTGAAAAGTATTTGTCAACGAAATTTCGTTTATCCGCAAGGCCAAATGCAGCCTGAATTTCAGCTCTGGAATGCCCGGTAGTAACGAAAAGCAAAAGCTGCTCAACCTGGGGGGTAACATGGGGGGTATCTTGGGGGGTAACCTCCTCATTCAGCATCCAGGAATTAGGGAAGGTCGAAAAGCTAACATCGTTGAAAACCCGCATGAAATCAGTAATGTGCGCTTTTCCTGCATTTTTTGTATATTTGCACCAGAAATTGCAAATATTGTATTGCATGAAAGTCATTCTGGAAATACCTGACAAACAATTTGAATTCGCAATGAGGGTTCTGCGCAGTCTCTCCTTTGTGAAAAAAGCAAGGCCATTGTCAGCCGATGCTTCAAAATTGTGGGAAGACCTGAAAGAATCGGCTGATGAAGTAAAGATGCACAAGGAAGGTAAAATCAAGCTACGTTCTGCAAGCGATTTACTCAATGAATTGTAAGGTTTTTTCCACACTCCGGTTTGAAAAAGAATTGAAGCGATTGGTGAAAAAATTTCCTTCGCTGAAATCAGAATTTGCAGAATTGATTCATAAACTGCAACAGACGCCGGATACAGGAACATCGCTTGGTAATAATTGTTTTAAAATCAGAATAAAAATCGCTTCCAAAGGAATGGGGAAATCAGGAGGCGGAAGAATAATAACTCATTTTTACTCAAAAAACAATTCTGTTTTTTTACTCACGATTTACGACAAGAGCGAGAAAGAATCAGTAACTCAAAGCGAAATTAAAGAAATTGTTTCGGGACTTGAATTCTAAAGTGTCTCTATCCCCATTTTCAGATAATGCTTAAATAGACAAAAATTATAAAACAGCATACAATTTGGCCATCAGTTGCCGCCTGATTTCCGAGTCCTTTTTGAAATCTGAGTTTCGGTGAAATATTGAGACTCTTCTGTGAGTGAAAAAATTATCCAGCGAAGTCATGTTGACAAATTTTGTCAATATGGATTGAGCATTTCAATAGTCGTTAAAACAAAAATCAGATACAACAATCCTGTCAGCAAAGTAAATCTTAATATGATTGAAGAGCGCACAAAAACAGCTGCAATTATACATATAACCGACAGGATGATTAACCAAAAGAAATTGAAATAATAAAATGAAAGAACCGCATATTCCGCCTCGTTGCCAATCGGCTTATTAAAATTGAAATATATCAGCACGGTTGCATGAATCAGCAACAGAAGCAGATTTGTTGTCAATGAAATATATTTAAAAACAGACTTCATTTTTTATTGCCTTCATTCTCACCACACAAACGGAATCAGTCTGTATCTGGTTTTTGCTGCGTAGGATGGATATCCATTCAGTTCGTTGCGCAGCATTTTATCTTCGAGCGCGGTGCGGATAATCTGAAGAAGAACCATACATCCAGCAGGGATAATACTCCATACAGATCCGAACAGCAGCGGAAAACCAATGGCCTGAATGGTCGATCCCATATATGCCGGATGCCGCACAAAGCTGTATAAGCCGGTTTCGCAAACGGTATGACCCCGGTCGGTTTGAATGCGCGCGGTACTTGAAAAAAATTTGTTTTGTTTCTGTGCGATGAGAAAAAGTAATTGACCTGTCATGGTCAGAATAATTCCTGCAGCAAACAATGTCCAGTGAAATTCAGGAAACCAGTGAAAACGGCCCGAATCGAATCCGGCAACACAATACATGGCAACAGTGGCCAGCAAGGATAATCCCAAAACCATTTTATCCCATTGTTTGGCGCCTTCTCCGGGTTTTGAACGTTCTTCTTCCAGCGTTGCATCGATTCGGAAAACAGAATAATTCAACAGCATCATGACAATACCGATGGCTGCATACACCAGTCCCGGCCAATACAGAAAATATCCGGCACTGACAAAGATTACCGCATAGAAAAACAGCGTACCGGCAAATTGCTTGACGAAAAGGTTTGTTTTCATTTTTGTTTGCTTTTGAACAGTTGGAAAAATAAAGGACATTTACCTGATCAAAATTCAAAAGTAGTTTTTTCTGAATAATTGAATAAAAAAGTGGATGAAAAAATTGAATTGTCAACTTTAAATGTAATACAGCAAACAATAGCAGGAGACAACAATCCTAAAAACCGGAAGCACTATTCCTCCGCAAACCGGTACCCAATGTAAGGTTCAGTCATGATCAAAGTGGGTTGATTCGGATCGTCTTCGAGTTTTTTCCGCAGATGTCCGATGAAAACCCGCAGGTACTGTGATTGTCCAATGTATGAAGGTCCCCAGACTTCTTTTAGAATATACTGGTGCGTAAGAACCTTGTTGCTGTTTTTGGCCAGTAAAGCCAGCAGAGAGAATTCCGTAGCCGTCAGCTTTACAGGCAGACTATTTCGCAACACAATTCTTTTTGTAAAATCAATCGTTATTCCGGCAACTTCCAACACCGGGTTTTGATCGGGAAACACCAGCTGTCGGAATGAATTTCTGATTCTTGCCATCAGTTCACCGGTGCGGAAAGGTTTGACCAGATAATCATTTGCGCCCAAATCAAGCGCATGCACAATTTCATCTTCGGAATCGCGCGCAGAAAGAATAATTACCGGGGCCTTAAACCATTCGCGCAATTGTTGCAGAATTTCTTTTCCGTCGGCATCGGGCAAACCCAGATCCAGAATAATCATTTCCGGAGGATGTGTTGAAGCCATTTGCAGACCTTCTTTTCCTGTTGAAGCCACACTGATATGATAGCCCGCGTTTGTCAGGGTAATATTCAGCAGGCGCTGAATGGGCACTTCGTCATCAATCACCAATATATGCGGGTCAATGTTCATTCTAATCTGATTTGCAAATTATTCCAGGCCAACAATCAGTTGAATGTAAAGATACTGATTTTTTTTGAGCCAATAATCTCCCGAACAGGACTGAATCATTCAGGCTGGTTTTTATTGCAGCGCTCAATGATTTCATCCATTATTTTGGAAAACTTCTCACAGGCAATTACTTCCCCGGCATAAAAAAGAACCAATGGTGATTCATTTTTTTCGGAAGACATTTTCTGCATTTCAGTGTTTCTGTAATCGTCGAGCCACTGTACTATTTGTTCTTCAATCGATTCCATTGGATTTATGTCTTTACAAATTTGGGCTGTAAAAATAGTCTCTGATAAATAAATATGAAGTGCATTATATCTGTAAACCCATAAAAAACCCGTAAAATTTTTCCCAAAAAGAATTTACAACAACACCCGGGTCTAATTTTGTGCCCCTAAACAATAACTGTCATGGAGCATTTAAATGCCAGTCGCATCACAAAAGCATCTCCGCTGGGCGTGCTGGTAACACTGGGAATAGTATTCGGCGATATAGGAACGTCACCATTGTATGTATTAAGAGCAATCATTTCCGGCAGTGGCGGCGTAATAAATGAAGCTCTTATTTATGGAGCTTTATCCTGCATCATCTGGACTCTTACGCTGCAGACAACCTTAAAATATGTCATTATAACAATAAGGGCCGAGAACAATGGTGAAGGTGGAATATTTTCGCTGTATGCGCTGGTGAGAAAATACTCAGGACATACATATGTTTTTGCAATCATTGGTGGCGCCATGTTGCTAGCCGATGGTGTCATTACGCCCTCCATCACTGTTGTGTCGGCTGTTGAAGGTTTGAATATTATTGCACCGGACATACCTATTTTGCCGATAGTTATATCAATCATTGCGGCGCTATTTATTATTCAGCAATTTGGCACCAAGGTTATTGGCAGATCATTCGGGCCACTGATGCTTGTGTGGTTTACCTTGTTGACTGTGCTTGGACTTTCAGAAATTCCGTCTCACATAGGTATTCTCAATGCATTTAATCCCATGTACGCAATTAATTTGCTGACAACAACCCCATATGGTTTTTTATTACTGGGAGCAGTTTTTTTATGTACTACCGGAGCCGAAGCATTGTATTCCGATCTGGGACATTGTGGCAGAGCCAATATCCGCATAAGCTGGGCCTTTGTAAAAATTTCGCTGATTATAAATTATCTCGGACAAGGAGCCTGGATTTTGAATCATCCAGCTGAAGCGCTCTCCGGAGGAAATCCGTTTTATATGATCATGCCCGATTGGTTTGTGCCCTTCGGAGTGGTGATTGCTACAATTGCGGCCATAATTGCCAGTCAGGCATTGATCAGCGGATCATATACCATTATAGGTGAAGCAATTCAGCTGAATTTCTGGCCCAAGGTGAAAATAAAATATCCGTCGGTTATCAAAGGACAATTATATATTCCAAGCATTAATGTGCTGCTCTGGATTTGTTGTGTCGGTGTAATTCTTCTGTTCCGCGATTCTGCACATATGGAAGCAGCCTATGGTTTGGCAATTACACTCACCATGCTTATGACAACAGTCCTTATGTCTTTTTATCTCCGGATGAAAAAACATTCATGGGCTTTGGTCGTTCTGTTTTTGTCTTTATATGTGCCCATTGAAGGCGCTTTCCTTATTTCAAATCTCAATAAGTTTGTTCATGGTGGCTGGTTTACGCTGCTTCTTGGTTTTATTATTATTTCTGTCATGTTGATCTGGAATAAAGCCAGAGCAATAAAAACAAGATTTGAGGAAGTTGTTGACATCAAAGATTTTGAAGGTCATTTCAAAGATTTGCAACAAGATGAAATGCTTCCAAAGTATGCGTCAAATCTCGTCTTCATAACAAAAACAAATAATGCTGATACCATTGAAAGAAAAATTATTCATTCGGTTTTTTACAAACAACCCAAACGGGCAAATCATTACTGGATGATCAGGGTACATGTTGTCGACGATCCATATATTAATGAATCATTTGTAACAGAATTAATTCCGGGTACCGTCACCAGAATTGATTTTCATCTTGGATTCCGGGTTGAGCCCCGTATCAATGTCTATTTCCATAAAGTGCTGCACAATTTATCTGCTGCCGGACGTTTTAACGAAACCAGCCAATATCCGTCGCTCCGCAAATATAAAGTGCCGGCAGATTTTAAATACATTGTTATCAATCGTGTGCAAACCTATGATTTTGATTTTCCTGTCAAGGAACAGTTTATCATGGATATGTATGAATATATACGAAGGTTCGGCATCAGCGATGTGAAACAATTCGGACTCGATACCAGCAATGTGGAAACAGAAAAAGTTCCCATGAATATTTCTGCTTCGCAGGGCTGAGAGCGGAACTACGGTGCTTGCCAATCGGATGATTATTGGATGTTGCTTTGGTGTCACTATACCTGAATAACTACTATTCTGATTTATAAAATCATTGATTTGTATGATTACAATCATTGCAGATCAAAAATTTTTACGCCTTTTTTATAGGTTTAACTATATTAATTACAAGCATTTACATAAGCCTGAATGTAACTTTGTATTGTAGTATTTGCAAAAATGAAAACACTGATTTTTACTGTTCTGATGGAGACCATTCCGATGTCAAATGCAGTTGGATATACGGTTGGAATAGGAGTGGCAATTTTAATTCTGGCCTATCTTACCTATGTGTTGTTTAACCCGGAAAAATTCTGACCATGGCAACAAATGATCTCATTCAGATTCTGTTGTACTTTCTGTTACTGATTGTTCTGACACCCTTGCTCGGACAATATATTTACAGAGTGTTCAC
>Ga0209800_10003154_pt1 | contig 13475 bp, 6 predicted proteins | sample Higcelweek8metaG_FD_187174 | JGI IMG/M metagenome (GOLD analysis project Ga0209800, IMG submission 187174) | Freshwater pond sediment microbial communities from the University of Edinburgh, under environmental carbon perturbations - High... | ecosystem: Environmental > Aquatic > Freshwater >... | reverse complement strand
AAATGATGGTTCAGTTTCAGATCCTACAGCACATAATCCAACTCTTACTCCAGCAGTGACAACTGAATATACATGTAATATCATTGATGGTTGTGGAAATTGTATCGCTAATAAATTTACTGTTTATGTTGGAACTTTACCAGTTAGCTTAACATACTTTGATGCAAAATGTGAAGGCAATAAGGTTATTGTTAGTTGGCAAACAGCCTCTGAAATAAATAATGATTTCTTTCTCATAGAAAGAAGTCAGGATGCAATTAATTGGGAAATTGCTGGTAACGTTAATGGTTCAGGTAATAGCAATATTATTCTAAATTACTCTTTTGTTGATGACAGAGTATTTACTGGAACTGGATATTATCGTCTACGTCAGGTTGATTTCGATGGTAAAAATGAAGTTTTTTATCCGGTTGCTGTAGCTTGTGATGAGGAATCAGACACATTTATTAACGTTTATCCAAACCCATTTGTTGATGAAATAAATATCGTTTATTCAGGACAATTTAAGACTACACTTGAGTTAGATATATACGATTCTACCGGACGGCTAGTATTTAATGACATCGTGCAGACTGAAGATTATCGTTCTGAATACAAATTTAATCTTCAGTTTTTAAAGCCTTCAATATATTACATCACAATTAAGTCGGACGGAAAGGCATATAATTACAGAATCGTAAAAAGTAATTAGTTATTTGGTTTTTAACATAGTTGGGTTAAGTTTAGTGGTGGCAACGAGTTTAGAGCTTGTTGCCACTATTTTTTTTGTAAGTTTATATTTTATATTACTTTCTGTTATTGATTTATCAATTTTTACAATTCTGGAAATCAAAAAATATCTAAATGTTTTTTTAAACTGTAATTTTGTCCTGTTATTAAATAGTTTATGATCGGAAGTTTTATCGTTAAGTTTATTAATGTCTCCACCTACGAGGGCTCTCTGCAATCTCGTATCCTCAAATCAGTACTATTGACATAGGTCACAGCAGCAGCTTGCTTTTCCACAGCTATGTTATCTTTTGAGACCCGAATGGGTGGAGATTTTCCGATCTTATTCCTTTTATTTCTTCGTCATCTTCGAAAAACAAATTTTCCAGTTTGATATTGCAAAGGATTTTTTAATTATTTTTACTTTGCATTAACGAAAATCTCACATGTCGTCCAAACAGATTAAAATTCTAAGATTACTTTCAGCAATATCTTGCATGTTGTTAGTTATACTGACTTTGGTATATATCGAAAGAATAAAATTTGGATCTGACATTAAAGTTGAAAAAGATTGCAGAATAAAAAGTGTCAACGGTTTAAGTCCAATAAATAAAGAAAAGCAATTCGAAATTAATGATTCCAATTATCAATTCACCGGATATTTAAAATCATTGAGAATTGAATCGAATGGTAAGATTAATCCTAATGAGATAAAAATCTCAATCAATGATAATCCTAAAATCTCTTTAGTCGCATCTGCAAATGATGATGGCTGCATCATTTTTGATTCTCATGGCTTGAGTTTTTTTGATAAAATATACATCTTTTGTAAAGTTAATTTGTTTAAAATTTTATTACTAATACTTGTATCTGTTATTTATTTACTTTTTCTAATTTTCCCTGACAAGTTTATTAAGCCTATTAAATCTTGGTGGTCTAAGAGGATTTCAAAGATTAAATCAGGTATCGTGTTTATTAAGTCAAATTGGACTAGATTAGTTTATAGCGTTGTTACTTCAACTATTTTGTTATTGCTGTTAAGGTTTCTTTTTGGAATTAAATTCGAAATTCTGTACTTTGCTGATGTTTGGTTGATAAATACAATTGTATTTATTTTTTTGCTAATACCTATTACTGCAATATTTTTCTTTAAAAGAATTCCTAACGAGAAGCGATTTTCGTTTTTCAGTTTTTGGATAATTATATTTTCACTCTATTTCTTTGTGGCTCCAGACGATTTTGTTGGAAATTATGGTTTTCATGGGTTCTTTCATGATTTTATAATTCGCCCGCAGAAATTGGGTTTTTTTAACAGTCTTTTAGTGCCTGATACTGGATATTTTGCGATTATTCCAAGAATAGCTTATGGACTAGCTTATTTTACCGATAATTTGGGTGCAAATTCTATTGCTATTACTTCAATTATTGCATTAATTATTTATGCATGGATATTTTCTCTGTTATGCAAACCAAGATTTAGATTTCTTTTTGAAAATGATTATCTGAGATCAGTATTTGTGATTTTTATGTCTGTGTTTTCCCTTTTTAGCTTATCAGTTTCTGAGCACTATGCAATTTCAATTACTGATGTGAGCTACTATGGAATTATTTTGATTTTGATAATTCTTTTTAAAGATTTTAATAGTTATTCATGGAGAGATATAGCTTTGAGCATTTTTATAAGTGGGTTGTTTATATTCTCGAAAGCTCATATGATTTCGATTATTCCACTGTGTATATGTCTAATAATTTATAGATTGTTCCAGAAGAATTTTAAATCATTCAACTTAGTTTACGTCGGTATTATCTTAGCTTTTGCCATAGGTCATCTGGTATATATTTCTCATTCGATGTCCGAAATGTCTTCTTGGCCTTCTCAAAATATTCAGTCATTTTCGATAGAACAAAAACCAATTTTCGTAATTATAGGCTTCTCAGTAGTTTACATTATTAAGTCATATTCACTTTTTCTATTCCCTATTCAGGATACCTTATCTGGTTTATCAGGTGTTATCTTATCGATTATGGGTATAGTCCTGATAATTGGTTTATTTCTATATTCTCTCAGCATATTTAAGACCGAGAAAGGAAGAACACTTGCTTTATGGTTTTATGCTTGCAATATAGTAGCATTTTCTTCGGCATTTTTGTTTTTCAGAACTTTCCCAACAGATGCCGATATGAACTTGGATTTTGCAAGTCTTTTATCTTACTTTGGTCATGGGGGAGTGTTTTTTTCGCGTTATACTATTGGAGTACATTCAGTTTTGATTATTTCCGTTTTACCTTTATTGATAAAATTTATAAAGGATAAACTTATTAGATTAAAAACTAGAAATAATAAGATTTTTGTTGATGTTTTTCTAGTTGTTTCCTTCATTATTTTAAGTTCATTTTTGCATTCTAAACCCAAAATAAATACTGTATTCTGGAAAAAAGCAATGTCGGAGAGATGGAGTGAAGAATGGTACTATTTATCCCGTAAATTGTCTGAAAAATCTTATTATGTTCCAATAAATTTTTATCCGCAAAGAAAACAGCAGATTCAAACAGAGGATATGCAGGTTCTATTCGATTCGGATTCGACCAAAATAGAAGAGGTTAATTTTGATGATTGGCAGATAAAGACGATAGTTTTAATAAATACTCAAGAGATTTATAAAGAATATTCAGGTATTAATGTTTGTTTAACCCTTAAATCTGGTGATTCTGTTTTTATAAAACCTGATTACCAAGTACGCAAATACTTTAATTATATAATTTTTAATTCTGACACTACATGGAATATAAAAAGTGTTATATTTGTAGAAGAAAAGAATCGTACCATTCAACCAGGTAAATTCAGAATTGTAGGTGTAAGAAGAAATTTGTGAATGAATCAAACTTCATAAACTGCAGGCGTAGGCTTGAGCATGGATTTAGATTAAATCTGCATTTCCTCATTAACAAGCGTTATAATTTTATAAAGAGTCACATCACAAAAAGTGATAAAGGTGTAGAATTCGGTGCTGGAGCAGGGCTTTCGGAGTATTACCTTAAAAATTACAATCTAATTATTACTGATTATTGCCAGTCGAAATGGATTCCGGTAACGAATGTAGATGCACATGCTTCGAAATTTGAAAATTCGGAATTTGATTACGTGATTATGAGTAATGTTATTCATCATTTAAATAAACCTTCAGATTTTTTTAAGGAAGCGTTTAGAATTTTGAAGCCTGGGGGTAAGATTTTAATAATCGAGCCATATTCGTCTATTGTTATGAGAATTCTTGTAAATATTGTTAGACATGAGCAAGTAAATTATTCTGTCTTCCCATTGCACGAAAGTTATTCTCTAAATAGCATCGCTAAATCTGATATTGATGGTAATAATGCTATTGCTGAAATGATTTTTAAAAATCCAGACAAGTTCCTTCAAAAGTTTGATGGATTCAAAATTATCCATAAAGAATATAGTGAGTTTTTAATATTAATGAATTCTGGAGGGCTATATGTAAATACATTTTATGTCCCATTGCCAAAGTTTTTGCTTAAGTTCTGTGATTTTTTTGATAAAGTCTTTATTTCTGTTTCTCCAAATATATTTGCTCTAGGTATGTATTTAGTTATTCAAAAAAAAGAAGATTCTAAAATTTAGTTTGATCATAAACTATTCGACTTACTTATCATGTATTTTAACTTCTAATTCCACCACAGAATCCCAAATACTCCAGCCAATGGTACCCCATTCATGATAAATATGCAGCAGGTTAGGGGTGAAGCTTGTTTTAAAACCATCTTTGGTATAGCCCCGTTCTTTTTCATAACGAATTTCGTTTTTAGCATATTCTGTAATCCAATTATATTCCTGAGGTATTAATGGGTGATTTTGCAAACCAAATGTCCAAACAGTCAAAGCTAAAGTCCCTTGATCTCGAGTTTTAGTTTTCGGATTCGAAAATTCATTTATTGTTTTCTCATGCCAATAATTAAGAAAATCGGATGACGCAATGTCAAAGATAAATACTCCTCCATTCCAATGTTGCCAATTTTCTGGTATGTTTATGTGGTATTGGTTTTGCAAATACTCAGTCAAATGGTTACAAACTGGCGATTTGAATTCAAATATTTTACCTTCCTTACTTTCCCAATATGCTTCCTTTTGATTATATCGAATTCCAGATGTTCCCCAAAGTTTCTTTTCGTAATAGGAATAATCGAATAATACTATTCGTTCATCTGAATTATACCAGCATTTATCAGATTTGTTAAACTTGTAAGTTTTAAGTTTGAATGCTTTTATTGGAAGTATATATCTTTTTAGTAAATAAATGAAGTTGTTAATTGCGTTTTTTACTGGTTTAGACTTGTATTCATAGAACACTGATAAGAGTTCTTCCGACTGTTTCTTTAATGTTTCATCGGTTAAGTTAATGTTCCCAAATACAGCCGACAGTTTTGCATTAAATTCTTTATCCTGATTTATTACATCCTCATTGCATTTGCAATTCATGGCAAAAGGACTGAATTCATTTATTTTGCAATGGTCAGATGCAAAGCTAATCGGGCTTTTATAGAAATCAAAAATATTATCAACATTTTCGTTTATTGCAACAATATCACCATCAAGATAACAATAGGTATGTCCAGATTCTAAGAATTTATTTAGCCCAGTTTTAATGTAAATACTTGCTTGATGATTGTTAAATTCAGATGGGGTATCAATATTTATTATGTTGTCATGTTCAATTTCAATTTCATTTCTTTGGAGTTCTGTTAAGACAATTATTTCATTTTTCGAGAAATGACGCAGAAATCGAAGCGAAAAATTCAATTCTTCGATATGTTCTTTACCGCCGCAAACAACGAATACAAATTTATTCATAACCCTCTATGTCAGTATTTGTATACAGTCCAAAGAAAACCAAAGTTTTTTTAATAACTTCGTCTTTTTCAAAATCATTGGAACAGTCAATATCAAAAATTTCGCTGTAGTTCAAGTTTTCTATATCGTTAATCATCTCAGCTGAACATAGCAGATTGTCCGGTAGAATCGAAATTATTTCATTTATAATTTCTTTGTGATTCTGATAGTTTTTATCCTTAGCAATAATAATTTCTAAAATACTTTCCTTAGTCAAATATTTTGATTCTATTTCTCTTAGAATAGATTCTTGATGCCACAAGCTAATAAGATTAATTAAATCTTTGTAGGCATTTTTATTAATGATTTCATGTTCAGCATTCTCTGGTAATGTATTACAAGTTTCTGTGTAATAATGTAAAATTTCTTTTAGCTCTGAACTCTTTAAGGTTTTAAGATTTAGGTATGGTGGGTAAAAAACCTGATTGAAGAAGATTACATTTTTGTTTGAATTTGCAAATTCGATAATTTCAGGTATATCCTTATAGTTCATTCTCATAGGACAGATTGATATTTGCAAGAAGCTACCTTTTTTGGACATGATTTGGCCAAACTTGTACAAGTTTTGTATAACCGTTTTAAATTGAGATTTCCTCCTTATTTTTTCGAACATCTCTTCGTTCATAGTATCGATAGAGATTCCGACATGAAAATTTCTGTTTTTTAAAAGTTTCTCAACTTTATCGTTAAAGATACTACCGTTACTTTGAACAGTAATCATACAATTTGGATTTGATTTTAATAGGAAATTCCAAATGTCATAATAAATCGGAATTAAAAATGGCTCACCTCCAAGAAAATTGGCAAATTTTATCCTACGCAAAATAGGTTTGATTTCATTAAAAAATTCTTCATTGTAGATTTCTGATTTATAATATGATTTATCTCTTTCGCACATTATACAATCGAAATTGCAATGGTATGAAAGTTCAAAGTCAATACGTTGTATTTTGTTTTTTAATGAAAATTTCTGATAGATGTTTGCTAATAATCCCGAATAATTTCCAGCTTTTAGACTGCTTTCACATATTCTACATCCTAAACTGTAGTTGTTTGCTGATAGATGCTTTTGATGGTTAAGCCGTTTTTCTGATTTAATTATTTCTGATATATTATTTTTTTTATAAAATCCGTAATTATAAACTTTTCGATTTAAGCAGCAAGCACCAACTTCTCCGTCAGGATGAAAGTAGAGAGAAGAAAAGGGAGCTTTGCATATTATTTTTGTTCCAGGATGCTTAGTATAATAGCTTTTAGCCACAGATTCGGGAATCGTGGCATTTATCCTTTTATTTTTTATTATATCTAAGATACCCATTTTTCGAACCATTTTTCAAGTACTGCAATTTTCCATAATCTCCAATGATCTTTATTCTCAAGATATTTATCTATTGCACTTCGGTTGATAATGCCAGATGCTACTAATCTTGAGTTTTTAAGATTGGTCTCGTACCAGTTAAAATCCATGTAATATTTATCAGGACCAGTAAATCCTTGTTTCTTCCTTTTTAAAATATCACTAGGGACATACTTCTTTAAAAGCTTACGTAGAATTATTTTTTGGTTTTTCTTATCAAAATAAACGTTGGGTTTTAATCCAAGCATTTTTTTACAAATTTCAGTATTTAGATATGGAACTCTGACTTCTAAAGAGTTCGCCATACTAGCTCGATCGATCTTTGTTAGTACCAATTCTCCCATAAAGCACTTGATATCCATAAGTTGAAAGCGCTTAGGAATCGACAGTTTTTCATCGAAAAATTGCCGATAGAATCTTTTAGAATCTTCAGGAATGAACTTATGCAAATCAGCGTTGAGAAGAGATTTTAATTCTTCGCTATCAAAACTGCCCATTGCCATTGCTTTTGCATAACTGTCAACATCAAAATTATTTATCGGCAACTCCCAGCCCCATTTTTTAGAGTCTTTTATCTCTTTTTTTGTCACATTCCACAAATAATCATGGTACCAAGTATATCCACCAAATAACTCATCAGCACCTTCACCTGACAAAACTGTTTTATTATGCTTTCCTGCAAGTTTTGAAACTTGATATGTCGGAATTATCGAAATATCTGCAATGGGCTCATCAAAGAAGTACATCAAATCATTTAAAATATTTAACGATGTTCCATCTAATACTTCAGAATAATGTGTTGTACCTAACTTCTTGGATACAAGTTCGGCATACTGATGTTCGCTTTTATCCCAATCTTTAAACCCAATTGAAAAAGTATTAAACCCTTTCTGGTATTCGGAAAAATATTTAACGAGCAAACTCGAATCATAACCACCACTTAAAAAAGATCCAACCGGCACATCACTCTGAATATGAATACCAACTGATTTCCTTAACAAGTCATCTATTTCATTTACTACTGTTTTTTGTTTCGCATCTAGCTCTGAAATCTCAAAATTGTAATATGTTTTATTCTCAAAATGTAAATCATTTGAAATTTCAATAAAATGAGCTGGTTCAATTTTATAAATATTTTTAAAAATAGTTTTTGGCGAAGGTATGTATCTGTAAATGAAATATTCGCACAATGAGGCGAAGTCTATTGATCTGATTATATTGGTGTTAGCCAGGATTGCTTTAATTTCTGAAGCAAATATTATCTCATCATCATTAAAATAATAGTAAAGTGGTTTTATTCCAAACTTGTCTCTAGCCAAAATAAGCTTTTGCTGTACCGAATCCCATAAACCAAAGGCGAACATTCCTTCGAGCATTTTAATCATTTCGGTTCCCCACTCTTCATATGCATGAATTACAACCTCCGAATCGGAATCAGATTTAAAAATGTGATTGTGTTGCTCAAGCTTTTCTCGAATTTCTCTGTAGTTGTATATTTCGCCATTAATTGTTAACCAAATTGTCTTGTCTTCATTGCACATCGGTTGTGAGCCAGAGTCACTAAGATCCAAAAATGATAGTCTGCGATGACCTAAAGCAAGTGTGTCGTCAGGTGCGAAATAAGAGTCAAAACCATCAGGCCCACGATGTGCTAAAGTGTCGCGCATAAGGTTAAACAATTGATGGTCAATCGTTTTGCTCTTTGTTTTCCATCCAGTTATTCCACACATTCGATATTATTGCTTTTGCCTATCATGTTGACAAGCCTGTTACTTCTTTTGTTAGTTTCAAACATGGAAATCTAGCTCACAGATTTTCTTATTTCAAATTTTTACTAAAGTAAAATTAGTATTTATTTTGAAAATAAAATTTTAACTTGATGAAAAAAAAGTGAGGATGCAAATTTGCTTAATTATAACTAATAAATTCTCAAAGATTGCTCAACAAATTGGTGAGTTTTTATGGATTATTTTTGCATTTTCACTAATATGGATTTTAACTAGGAATTCTTATATTTGTTTATTGTAATTTATTAAATTTATAAATAATAGAAGTTAAAATTACAACGTGAATTAATATTTTGTTTCTTTTTATTGAGTTTTTTAGGTAGAGAATATGAGAAATAGCAAATTTGTCAAATATTTGATTGCAATTATTGCTATGTTAGTGCTTGGCATAGTTATGTTGTTAATCTATTTCTTAAATGTTAAGATTAGTGATAATTTAAATATAACAGTAATAAATGGAAGCATAACTGAGATTTCTGCCATAAGCCCAACAGGAGGAGAAATAGAATTTTATGTTGATGGCAATAATTATGAAATCTGTAATAGATATGTTAAAGATATCAAAATCAAAATTGAAGATTGTGAGAGTTTTAAAGCAATTCTATGTATTGGAAATACTTCTGTTGAAGTAGACAAACATTCTCTAATTCGCATTGATCAAGGAATGTATTTGGTTAATCCAGAATTGTTTCCTAAAACGAGTTTTTGGAGAAAAGTACAAGCTGCTTCCCAAAATCAAAGTGTAAAGCTGTTTTTTTATAAAGTTTATTCAATTCGAAACATATTGTTGCTTGTTTTAGCGTGCGTTTTTATGTTTCTTATTGGGAAATTGCTTTGGAAAATCATCAAAAACAACGGACAAACAATAGTGTCCCATTTTAAATCATTAAAAAATGAAGTCCCTCAGTTTTTGAAAATTTATAAATTTAAAATCGTATTGTTACTATTAGTTTCGACAATACCTCCATTAATCTATTTGTTAACAGATTGGCAAGTTTTGCAATATTGGGATATTACTGTATTTTATTTCATTTTAATTTTTTCTTTAATAATTTTCCCATTATTATTCTTAGCATATTTTTCGTCAAAGTTTAAACTTAACAGATTTTACTGGTGGAGTTTTCTTATTTCGTTTTTAGTTATGGTTTTTATCCTTAAACCACTGTTTTATTTGTATGGTTTTGAATTCCGCGACGATATTTCTAAGTTTTTTGTAAAAGCCTACAATAATAATTTGTTGGATTGTATAACAACTCCAGATTCTGGTTATATAGGTTTGTTTCAAAATTTGTCATCTTATTTGCTTCTAAAGGTTCTAGGCTTTAAAAATTATTTTCCGGAAGCTCTCCAAATTTATACGGCACTTTCATTTTCTGCCTTATTTGCCTCGTTCAATCTTAAAACTTTTAGATGCTTTGTAAATAATGATAGTTTTAGATTTTTAATAAGTGTTTTGTTTGCCTTAAGTCCATTTGTTTTCGATTCAGCTTTTTTCTTGTATGAGGTTCCATTTGTTGCATCTGCTTTTTTGTTTATCCTGTTGTTTTCTTTTTTCAGTAAATCAAAAATCTCAAATGTCAAGCTTTACTTGACAATTTTAATTTTAGTGATTTTTGCACTTTCAAAACCTGTGTTTGTTATTTTTTCTCCGTTTATTCTTGCATTAATTTTAATCAGCTTATTCGGTCCGAAAAATCATGAAAAGTCATGGATTTTCTTTGTCGTTCTTCTAGCTATCAGCATTCAGATTATTGTGGTAGCAATTAGTACCTCTGTGTTTAATGTCCAGGATTATTCTGGATTTGGTACACAGTATGATTCATCATTCTCATATTCTGATAAAAATTTCTTGGAAATCTTACCGGTATCAATTTTTCTTTTTGTGAGAAAATTTTGTGATATACTTGGCCTTACTGTATTTAATAACTCAACTGTAAACATCTTCGTAAATATTTTTGTTTTTGTTTTAGGAGTTGGCATTGCTGTTTTTTATTTGATAAAAATAGTTAAACGAAAGGATTTGTTTAAATCTTTCTTTATCATTTCAGCGATGGCGGTGTCATTTGCTACTGTATTGTTATATGTCCGATCTGTAACTCCCGAAAAACTTATACCCGGCTATCTGAATTTTGCAGATATGTCAATACTGCAAATGTTAAGAAGTCCGATAAGGATGGTTTCACACCGATACCTTATGCTATCAGGATTTGCTGATTTTATTATTTTGATCATTTTTATTAGTGATATTTTGGATAGATATATAGTTTCTATAAAACTTCGACAAATTGTTAGTTATAGTTTTTTGATTATAATATCGGCACTGCCATTGCATCGTTATTTTTCCGATTTAAGTAAATTGAAAAATCCAGTTGAAAAAGTAAGCTATTGGCGAACTTATTCTAATCTAATTTTTAATTATCCAGATAGTTACTACATTCCGTATAATGGCTTTCCAATTCAGAAGCATTGTGTTAAATTCGGGATTGATAAAATTGTAGACACGGAAATTATAAATGACAATATTCTTATTGTTTCGTCCATAAACCCTTCATCTAATGGTTGGGATATATCAGAAATAATACTTGAGAACAAAAAGGAAGATTTGTACCCTCAAATATCAGGGATTACTTTATCAGGTCAAAATGTAACCGCGATATTAGTAAATGGTAACGAACAAGCGACTAAGGCATTGGTCTATCGTTTCGATAAATTTTATAATTTAGAAAAAATATTATTTTATTACCAAGACTCAACTCAAAAATATTCAGGCTTATTAAGGATTGTAGGCAAATATGAATAAAAGAAAAAGAATATTATTGATAATACTGCCAAGTGCATTTATCCTGTTTTTAATCTCAGGTTTGTTTTTTACAGCCTCACAGGTTAAGATTAGTGGTAAAAACAAGATTACGTTAATAGCTAATTCTGGCAATACTCCTGATTTTATAATAAACACTACTGGTATATTTGGTTCTAAGCAAGAAATTGTTTCGAACATTGGTGTTGCATATCTTGAAGGTTATTACAAAGATGTAAATCTCGAAGTAGAAAGCGCTGTTTCTGAAAATATTGCAAGCGTAGAAGTTCGCGATTATGAAAACAAAGAGTTGTTCCAGGATAGTGAATTTAATTTTAGTATAAATGGAACAAAGGCAATAATTTTAGACTTAGACTTGAACCAAAATAAAAGTTTACTTAAAGTATGTTTTGAAATTGTTTTAACTGAATTGTCAAAACCTTGGATGCTTGATTTTATTTTACTTGTCTGTATTATTTTGGTCTTGGTGGCAATGTTTTTTATTGTCAAAAAGGTGAAAAAAAATAAACTAGCAAGTAATAAGAGCATATTTAAAAATATTCTTACTAATCTAATTGTTTTCGTTTCAGGACTTTTATTTTGGATAATTGTTTTCTTGCTTTTGCTTGAAATTTCATTACGCATTATTGGCTATTTTTATTCCGAAAAGCCAGCAAATGCATATTTGTCAAATGACGACAATAAGTTCGTAGTACTTTGTATCGGGGACTCATTTACGTATGGCATAGGTTCTACTAAGGATAATAATTATCCGGTTCAGTTACAAAAACTTTTACAGAAACACACTGATAAAGAAGTTGTTGTAATAAATCGTGGTCGTTGTGCTCAAAATACGACTCAAACCATAGAAAAATTGCAGGATGACCTTAGCACTTTCAAACCTGATGTTGTAATTATGCTGTTTGGAATGGCTAATTCATGGAATTATTATGGTTTTGAAACCTCAGATAATTATTGGGAGAGAATCAGAGTTGTTAAATTGTATAGAAGAATAAAGAATAATTTGAAATTTCGAGGTGCAAGTAGTGATACCGATCAGAATGTTTATCACTACGCATTTTCGTTTTTGCAGAAATCTAATGTCTATTCTGAATTCGGGGAGACTGCATTTTATAGGTATTACTTTGCTGGCAGATATTATCTTGCATTGCGTGATTGGAAAAACTCCTTTAAACTTTTGTCATTTTCGTTACATTTAGACCAAAACAATATTGAGTGTTTTAATTCACTTATTGTCGCATTGGAGGAATTCGACAATGAAAATAGATTGAATTATTTAGAAGATCAGGAGCAAACAGATGGGCTAAATCAAATCGTAGAAATTTTAAACTCATTTGTTTCTCAATATCCAGATGATGAGATTTTTAAATATTTAAAAGCCATTTATCTTATTGATAAAAATTATTCTCTAATAAATTACGAAGCCTTACAGTACAGACGGAAACAGATAAGTGTTAGTTTCGATTATAGTTTTGTAAATGAGGTAGAGAAGTCATTTGTTTATAACCATGATTCACTACTTAACTTTTACACTGATCTATCAAATTACGAAAATCAGGAAAAGGTAGATTTGATGATAGCATGGCTAAACATACAAAATCAGAATTTTAGTGAAGCTAGGATATTATTGAATAATTTGCCTACATTGAAAGACAGTATTTCAGCTGATTTGTATAGTGTTGCAAATCTTTTGATACGTATTCAATCTGGAGAACAAGTATCAGACTTAATTGATTCGAATGACGAAATAGACGCTTATATTAAAGCTAATTTCTCTAGCATGCTGGAAAATTGCGGAAATAAAGAAGAGTTTGCGTTTGGAATTCGACAAATATTTAATTATGTAGTCTTAAAATCTTGTGATTATGATAATATGTATTTTTTACCACATAAATTTAA
>Ga0209800_10003150_pt1 | contig 13487 bp, 11 predicted proteins | sample Higcelweek8metaG_FD_187174 | JGI IMG/M metagenome (GOLD analysis project Ga0209800, IMG submission 187174) | Freshwater pond sediment microbial communities from the University of Edinburgh, under environmental carbon perturbations - High... | ecosystem: Environmental > Aquatic > Freshwater >... | reverse complement strand
CCCAAGGAGGTCCAGTTTTTCGACCTGTTTCAGGAACAGTACGAGAAACTCAACGAGGCTGTGGCCGTGCTGAGCGGCATCTTCCAGGACTTCGAGGATGTTGAGAACAAATGCAAATCTATCAACATCATTGAAGAAGCAGGCAACAACGTCGCCCGCCGCATCTCGCAGCAGCTCTCCCTCACCTTCATCACCCCCATCGACCGCGAAGACATCCACAACATTAACATCGCCCAGGAAGACCTGCTGAACCTCATCAAGGCCATCTCCACCCGCATCGGCCTGTACGACTTCCATGTCATCAAATTTCCGGCAAAGAAGCTGGTCAAGAACCTCGCCATAATGGTCGAGGAAGCGGGCCGGATGATGGAGCGCCTGCGTGAGCGCAAAAATGTTGAAGAAAGCGCCGGGAAGGTCAAGTCGCTCAAATATGAGTGTGAGATGCTGCTGCTGGTGGCCCTGGGCGAAGTTTACGACATCAAGCTCACCGGGTTCGACGCGGTCATGGACATCGTCAAGTGGACGCACATTTATGACCGCATTGAGCAGGCCGTGAACCAGTCTGACAGACTGGCCGACATCATCGAAGGCGTGGTGCTGAAAAATGCCTGATGTGCCCATGATGCTTGTGGCCATTGTCGCCCTGGCCCTGTTCTTCGACTACACCAATGGCGCGCACGACAGCGCCAACGCCATAGCCACCATTGTTTCCACCAAAGTGCTTTCACCGAAAGTGGCCGTGGTCATGGCGGCCTCGCTTAATCTGGCCGGTGCGTTCATGGGCGAGCAGGTGGCGAAGACCATCGGCTCGGGCATCGTCAATGCGGAAATGGTGGCCGGGTGCCAGGCCATTGTTCTGGCGGCGCTTTTCGGCGCCATCTTCTGGAATCTGCTCACCTGGTTCCTTGGCCTGCCGTCGTCGTCGTCCCACGCCCTTATCGGCGGCCTCATGGGCGCGGCCGTGGCTTACAGCGGCTTCAGCGCCCTGAACTTCCTCTCCATCTTTCACAAGGTCATCATCCCGCTGATTGTTTCGCCGCTGGCCGGTTTCATCGGCGGATACATCATCATGGTGCTTTTGTCGTGGCTGTTCCACAAGTCCAAGCCGCGTAAGGTCAACGGCATTTTCCGCAAACTGCAGATTGTCTCCTCGGCGTTCATGGCCACCAGCCACGGCCAGAACGACGCCCAGAAAACCATGGGCATCATCACCTTGGCGCTGTTTCTCTCGCATGAGATTCCCGCCATCCATGTGCCCCTGTGGGTCAAGATCTCCTGCGCCTGCGCCATGGGACTGGGCACCGCCACTGGCGGCTGGAAGATTGTCAAGACGATGGGCCACAAGATCTTCAAGCTGGAGCCGATCCATGGCTGCGCAGCGGAGACGGCCGCCGCTTTCGTCATTACCGGGGCCAGCCATTTCGGCGCGCCCATCAGCACCACCCATGTCATCTCCACCTCCGTGCTCGGCGTCGGCGCCAGCAAAAGGCTTTCCGCAGTGCGTTGGGGGGTTGCCGGGAACATGGTCATCGCCTGGATCATAACCATACCGGCTTCTGCCCTGGTGGCCGCATTGGCGTTTTATGTGCTCATGTTCATGGGCGTTCATCAGTAAACTTTCTGCCTTCCCGTCGCACCGGTTCCTTTAGCCATTTCGTTCCACGCGGGAGAAGCCTGTCATGCAGCCCGACCTCTCACCGATGCCCCAGAACGCTCAAGAACAAGCCCTCATGGAACGTTTTCGCACTGTGGCTCAAGGGCTGCAGGGATTGTTCGAATACCCCACGGGCAGAGCCGGTATGGAAGCGCTGGCCTATCCGCCGCAGGCCCTTGCCGCCATGCCCGGCGATGTGCTCGACTGGTATTGCGGTGTGGGCAACGTGTTCGCACCTGGGCTTCCTTCGGCAGGCTGGCGCGTGCTTGATGTCGGCTGCGGTGCCGGAGTCGACGCCCTTGTGGCCGCGCACTACGTTGGCGCTGGGGGGAGGGTGGATGGTGTCGAGCTCTCGCCCGACATGCTTTGCCGCGCACGGGCAAATACCATGACCGCCGGTTGCGCCAATGTTCATTTGCAAACGGCGCGGGCCGAGCGTCTGCCTTTTGAAGATGCGACGTTCGACCTGCTGATTTCCAACGGGGTTTATAACCTCATTGTCGACAAAACCGCCGCCCTGGCCGAGGCTTTGCGTGTGCTCAAGCCCGGTGGCCGCATGCAAATCGCCGATCAGATTCTGGAGACGGAAGCACCCGCTGCATGCGCTCTGTTTTTGGGCGACCCCGTCGCGCAGGCGCAAAGCCTGGCGAGGTGACAAGACGGCGCGGTTCCGGGAAGGGTCTTCCTGGAGATGATGACGCAGGCCGGATTTGCTGCAGTGCAACTGCACTTTTGCACACCATTCAAAAGTTCGTCAGTCACCACAGGGGCGGTATTTTCCGCCTGCAAATCCTGATAACGGCAGCACACGAAGAATATCCAGCCTTCTCTTGACTTGCGCCCGGCCTTGCCGCAAGTTGATTGGGAAATTCTTTGTGCTGGCAGGCGATTCTGTGTTTTCAGAGACATTGCAAATTACGTCTGGGCGCTGAAATGGCGGAAGCGGATACAATCGGCAGCATCCTCGTGGTGGACGATGAGCCCATGAACATCATGGTGCTCAAGGGTGTGCTTCTGAGTACGGGGTATGGAGTGCTGAGCGCCGCCAATGGCGCGCAAGGGTTTGAGATGGCCCGTGCGAACCGCCCGGACATGGTGCTGCTTGATGTCATGATGCCGGGCGAGACCGGATTTGAGACGTGCCGCAAGCTCAAAAGCGACCCCGCCACTGCGCACATTCCGGTCATCTTCGTCACCTGCCTGGGCGAATTGTCAGACAAGCTTGCCGGGCTCGACCTGGGCGCCGTCGACTACATCACCAAGCCGTTCATCGCCGCAGAGGTTGTGGCGCGCGTGCGCGCACACATGAATTTCAAGCGCCATCAGGGCGCCATCATTGAGGCACAGGCCAACCGCCTTGGACAGGTGCATGCCGCGCAACTCGCCATGCTTGAGCGGCCGGAGTCGCTGCCGCAGGCGCGCTTTGCCGTGCATTACCTGCCCGTGCTTGAGGCCGGCGGCGATTTTTACGACGTGGTCGCGCTTGATCCGGGCGTGGCCGTGTATTTCGTGGCCGATGTGAGCGGCCATGATCTCGGCGCATCGTTCATCACCTCCTCGATCAAGGCCCTGTTCCGCCAGCACGCCACGGTGGGAAACAGCCCCGCCGCCATTCTCTCGGCCATGAACCGCATCCTCTGCTCCATCACTGCCGAGGAATTGTATCTCACCGCCGTTTGCCTCCGGGTTGACCGCGAGGCCTGCACATACCGCATCAGCTCTGCCGGGCACCCGCCGGTGCTGGCCCGCCTGGGGGAGCACACCCGCTTTCTGGATATTTCCGGGTTGCCGCTGGGCATGTTCGAAGAGGCCGATTTTTCGGAGCTTGCGGGAGAAATCGCCGCAGGCGACAGGTTCTACCTGTATACCGACGGCCTGGCCGAGAACACCGGGGCATATGCCACCAGCGAGAGCTTCCGCAACGCGCTCCTCAATTCCTGTGAGCACAACGCTGTCATGCCTTTGGCGAACGCAGTGCTCAATTTGGTGCGCGACATGTCCGACGAGCAGCCTCCGGCCGATGATGTCGTGCTTCTTGGAGTCGATGTATGACGCCTCCTCCTGCCGCTTTGCGGGTAAGCTTTCCGGCTTCTGTTGAGCAGGTGGAACAGTTCATAGCTGGAATCCACGACTTTCTGGCGGACCAGAATCTGAGTGTCGTGTCCTTCGATATGGAACTGCTTGCCCGCGAGGCATTGGTGAACGCCGTCCAGCACGGCTGCGCTTCAGATCCGACCAGGAAGGTGCATGCCGCTTTGACGCTGGAGCGGGGCGAACTTTTGCTGACTGTGCGCGACGAAGGCCCCGGCTGGGATTGGCGCACGATGCCCACCGCCCCACCGGACCCGAGAAGTGAATCCGGCCGGGGCATCTTCATTATCCGCAAGTATTCTGACTATTTCACCTACAACGACATTGGCAATACGCTTACCATCTGCAAGCGTGTGCCTTCGGAGGTGCCTGCCATGGACAACGACGACAGCAGCGTTCGCTTGACGCTTGAAGCCCGTGTGACGGCCCATGAGGTTCCAGCGCTGCGCGAGGTGTTGCGCGCACGCATTCAGGAAGGGGCACGCGACATCCGGCTTGATTTCACCCAAGTGCAGAGCCTCGACTCCATGGGCATCGGCCTGCTGGTGGCAACGCACAACTCCTTGTTGAAGATTGGGGGCAAGCTGGTGCTCTCCGGCGTCAATAAGGAGATCCAGCAATTGCTGACCCTGATGCGGCTCGACAAGCACATTTCCATCACCCCTTGCCCAGGGATCTAAGCCATGAGCATGGAATCATTCGACCTTATCCAGAGCTTTGTGGAGGATTGCCGCGAACATCTGGACAGCATCGAGAGTTCGCTTATGGACATAGAGGCCGCAGGCGAGCATCAGAACCCGGAACTGGTGAATGCTGTGTTCCGGCTGGCGCACTCCATCAAGGGCGGCGCGGGCATGCTCGGCCTGGACAACATAAAGAGCCTGGCCCACAAGCTGGAGAACGTGCTGCACATGGTGCGCAGCAATGAGCTGTTTCCCAGCCATGAGGTTGTGGAAGTGCTGCTCAGGGGATTTGACCGGCTCACGGCCCTGGTGGACAACATCGCCGAAAGCGAGAACATGCCGATTGATTCCTGGGTGCAGCAACTTCTGGCCGTCTCGTCGCCAGAGCAGGGGGAACAAGCCCAGGAGCTTGCTCCCGTGCAGTTCGAGCTTGGCGGTTCCAGCATGTTCAATGTCGATTCCGTGAGCCTGGAACAGGCCACAAACGGCGGCAACGAACTCTATCTGCTGGAGTTCGACCTGATCCACGACATCCATGGCAAAGGCCGCATGCCTTTTGATGTGCTCAAGATGCTCACCGATACAGGCCGCATTGTCGACTGCATGGTGGATCTTGCCGCCGTGGGCGATCTCGACGCCTTCAGCAACCGCATTCCGTTCTATGTGCTTTTCGCCACCATTCTTGAGCCGAAGTATGTCAGCGGGCTGGTGAAACTTCCGGATGGCCGCGTTCGGCATATCGACGAAGTGCCGAATGCGGTGACCATCTCGGCCCCGCGAAACTTCGAGGCGAGCTTCGGCACACTGACGTTGCGCGTTGCGGGTGAATTTGGAACGCTGGAACTGCCGGAGGAAATTTCGCCGGAGGTTCTGGAGAGTATGCGCTCCGCGCTGCTCCAAGGAAGCAAACGCTGCGGTTCAGTGTCGATCGACTGGGCCAAGGTCTCCCGGGCCGATGTCTTTTTCCACCAACTCATGCTCTCTGCTCGGAAAAGTTTTCAAGCCAGCTCCAAGACGCTTCTCGCGCAAAACCCCATGCCAGAGGACCTCCGCAAGGCCTGCCTGCTGCAAGGCCTGGGTTCGGCCGAAAGTCCCGGCTGCCTCTTGCCCTTGGCCTAGCCCGCGCTGGTTTTTCCCCGCTGGGTGGGCAGAGCGCAAAGACAAGAAAAAGCCCCGGATCGGCATATTGCCAATTCGGGGCTTTGACTTCTCTGGAGCCAGCGCGCGGAATCGAACCGCGGACCTGCTGATTACGAATCAGCTGCTCTGCCAGCTGAGCTACGCTGGCTGACTCACGTCGGGGCTAGATACACAAGCCTGAAATGGCGGTCAAGTCGAAACAGGCTGTTGCCGGAAGCATCAGCCCAAACGCAGGCCTCTGTTGTTCTCCCAGATCGGAATCATGGGCAGCAGTTCGCCCGGATCGGCCTTGTCCGTCACAATGAGCATGCCCTGGGCCTGGAGCATGTCGAGCCGACCCTCGCGGCTGCGGTCGAGCAATGGCTGGGCCAGCAATTCCGCTCCCAGCGCGGAGTTTGTGCAGGGCACCAGCCGTTCCCAACCAAGCTGAGCCAGAGGGGGCTGCGACTGCGGCCGCGCAAGAATGGGTCCAGGCACCGGCAGGTTGCGGCCGCGCAACCAGCAAATGGCGGGCAAAACCAGCGCATGCATCAACGCAAACACCGCCCAGGGCGTTCCCGGCAGGGCAAAAAGCAGGGTGGTTCCGCGGACGGCGGCGAACATGCTTTTGCCGGGTGTCAGCTTGAGCCCGTTGAACAGTGGCACGAACCCCGCGCCAAGAGCCGCCTCCATGATGAAATCGCGGTCGCCGGGGCCTGTTCCGCCCATGGTGACGATGCATTGGGCATCGGTCGCTTCGAGTTGCGCGGATATTGTGGCAAGCTCGTTGGCGCAGACCTCGGCTTTGGCGTCCGGCACACCCCGATAGCGCAGCAGCCCGCCGGCCATGATGAGGTTGTCCGCCGGAATTTTTCCCGGCAGGTTATCGGATTCAAGCGCGGACAGCTCGTTGCCGAGGGCCAGGACAAGGACTTTGGGGCTCGCATACGCCTTGACCCTGGTGGTTCCAGAGACGGCAAGGGTGGCCAGCACCGAGGGGGTCAGTTCGTCTCCCCGCCGCGCAATGCCAGTGCCTGCCTTGAGATCGCTTCCTGCGGCGCGCACATGCTCAAAGGGCTGCACCTCCCGCGGAAGGCAGAGAACCGCGCCGGAAATCTCCACGTCCTCACGCGCGACGACACAATCCGCTCCAGGTGGCAGTGGCCCGCCGGTGAGGATGGCTGCCGCCTGGCCCGGGGCGATGGTGGCGGGGGAGGCTGTGCTGGGGCGAATGAGCCCCAGAACCTGCAAGCCTGCCGGGTTGTTCGGCTCGGCGTGCCGGCTGTGCCTGCTGGCGAAGGTGTAGCCATCGACTGAGGCCCGGGGCTCCGCAGGTGTCGCGTGGGCCGCGCAGATGTCCTCGGCGCAGATGAGTCCGATGCAATCGTACAGCGGCAAATCCAGGCTGCGTTGCTGTGTGGCGATGATGTGGTGGCGGATGCGTTCCAGCGCCATGTCTCGTGATATGCGTTCCGAGCTCAAGGGAACTCCTTGCCCGAGGTGCGCAGGTCTGCCGCTGTTCCGCGCAGGGTGCGCAGCTCCTCGGGGGTGTTTGCGTTTTTGAACGAGAGCATGCCCGGGTCTGTCCGAAGCAGTTCGGAAACGGGCAGGGGCCGCACGCGGACTTTGTCGAAGAAGTTGATGATCTTGTGATCGTTGCGGGCAAGCTGTGCGGTGATGTGCGGCAGGCAGCGGCGCGAGTAAAGCGCGCAAAGTGGCTCGAAGTAGCCGTCCGGTTTCTTGGGCAGCACCACATCGTCCTCCGGCAGCAGCCACGCGAGCATGATGTCGAGCAGGGCGGATTGCAGAAACGGCGTATCGCAGGCCGTAAGGAACACGTGCGCGGTGCGGGCGTTGGTCAGGGCGGTGTGGATGCCGGTGAGTGAGCTGCGGCCCGGGAGGGTGTCCAGCACCAAACGCCAGGGGGGATTGTTTTGCAACAGCGGCAGGAAAGGCTCCGGCTCCTTGGCGACCAGCAGAACTTCGGCAAAGCGTGGCAGCAATGTCGCCAGCAGACGGTCAAGGATGGTGCTCCCGTCGACTTCAAGCAACGCTTTCACTGCGCCGCCCATGCGCGTGGCCGCCCCGCCGACGAGAATGGCGGCGGTGGCTGGTGCATGGCGTGGCTTTTGATTGGAGCGTGTCATTTTCATAATATATACCGCAGTCGCTTGATGGGCAACACATGACGCGGGAATTTCTCGGGAAAGATTGCCATGGGTGCTGGCAGCCCCTTGAGGCCCGGGCCGCGACAGTGTATCACGGTTGACAACGGGAATGATCGGCACAGCTTATGGAGTGATTCGTGGATCAACGCGCCTTGCAGGCTTTCTTCGCACCCAGGACCGTGGCCGTCATCGGCGCCTCGGCCACGTCGGGCAAGGTCGGCAACGCCGTCGTCTCCAACATGCTGGCCGCCGGCTTCAAGGGACGGCTATTCCCTGTGAATCCCAAAGGTGGCACCATTGCAGGCCTGCCCGTCTGCCGGACCATCGGCGAGTTGCCGGGCGGCATCGACCTTGCTGTGTTCGCCGTCCCGCGCGACCATGTTCTGCCAGCCTTTGAGGAACTTGCCGGGCGCGGGCTCAAGTCGGCCATCGTGCTGAGCGCTGGCTTCCGCGAGACCGGGCGAGAGGGCTTTCTGCTGGAACGCCAGTTGGCCGACCTCGCGCGGCGTCATGCCGTGGCGCTTCTCGGCCCGAACTGCCTGGGCATGATGAACACGGCCCACGGCATCAACGCCACCTTTTCCGCAGCCCACCCACAGGCGGGCAACGTCGCCTTTTGTTCGCAGTCCGGGGCGCTGTGTCTGGCCATTCTGGACTGGTCCACGGGCGAGAACTTCGGGTTTTCCAAATTCATCAGCCTTGGCAACAAGGCCGTGCTGACCGAAACGGAACTGCTCGAGTATCTGGGGTCTGACCCGGCTTCCAAGGTCATCATGGTCTATATGGAGAACGTTGATGACGGGATGGCTTTTTTGCGCACCGCGCGTGAGGTGAGCCGCAAGAAGCCCGTCATCGTGCTCAAGTCCGGCTCCACAAACGCCGGCGCCAAGGCGGCCAGCTCGCACACGGGCGCCATCGCCGGGTCGGACGAGGCCTACGGCGCGGCGTTTCGCCAATGCGGCATTGTACGCGCGCCGGACCTCGCTTCTCTTTTTGAGTTGGCGGAGGCCTTTGCCAGCCTGCCCCTTCCGCGTGGTCCCAACGTGGCCGTGATTTCAAACGCTGGCGGGCCGGGAATTCTTGCGGCGGACGCCTGCGAGCGCACCAGCCTGCATATGGCCCGGCTTTCGCCGGAGACCTTGCAACGCCTGCAAGGCGGCTTGCCGCCATACGCCTCGGTCTACAACCCCGTCGACATCATCGGCGACGCCGGGGCCGGGCGTTATCGCAAGAGCCTGGAAGCCGTGCTGGACGACCCGCTCGTGCATGCCGTGCTGCTGCTCGTCGCGCCCACGGCCATGGTGGAGCTTGAAGCCACGGCAGCGGCCATTGCCCAGGTGGCCCGCCGCTCGGACAAGCCCATCATGACCTGCCTCATGGGCCGTGCCCACGGCAGCGCCGGGCGCGACATCCTGCGCCAGGCCGGCTTGCCGTGCTACGCCTTCCCGGAACCTGCCCTGCGCAGCATAGAGGCGTTGTACAGCTACGCCCAGTGGCGGCAGAAGCCTGTGCCGGTTTTCGAGCCCCCCCACCGTGATCTGGCGGCGGCGCAACGCATCGTTGACAAGGCCGTGGCCCAAGGGCGGCAGACCATAACGGATTTTGAGGCCCGTGCTCTTTTACGCGCTTATGACCTGCAAACCCTTGAAACCGTGCCCGTGCGCAGCAGCGCGGAGGCCGTCGCTGCGGCCCGGTCGTTGGGGGGGGCGGTGGCGCTCAAGATATCCTCGCCGCAGATTGAACACCGGACTGACGTTGACGGTGTGATTCTCGACCTTTCCGGTGATGACGACGTGCGCCAGGCTTTCTGCACGCTCACCAACCGCATGGCCTGCAACCGCCCCGAAGCCGACATCACCGGCTGTCTGGTGCAGGCCATGGCCCCGGCGGGTTCGCAGGAGGTCGTCATCTCCATGCGGCGCGACGAGCAGTTCGGCCCGCTCTTGATGTTCGGCCTTGGGGGCATCCATACCGAGGTGCTGGGTGATCTTGCGCACCACTTGATTCCCTTGAGTCGCGCCGAAGCTTTTGGCATGATACGCTCCATCCGCTCCTATCTACAGTTGAAAGGAGTGGGCGGTTATCCTGCCGTGAACTTTCGTGCACTGGAAGATGCGCTTTTGGCCTTGTCGGCACTGGCGCATGACTTCCCGCAGGTGTATGAGGCGGAACTCGCGCCGATTCTGGTGAACCACGAACGGGCGGTTGTGGCCGAGGCGCGCCTGACCCTGCGCACGTGACGCCGTTTGCGCCAGCGCGGCGGCTGTAAGGAGGAAAGACTATGGTCGGCATATATATCGGCTCCACCACGGGCTATTCCGGCAAAAACCTCATCGCCATGTCTCTTGGGCTGCGCTTCAAGAAATTGGGGCTCAAGGTGGGGTACATGAAGCCCGTGGGCGCGGTGCCGCGCAAGGAAGACGGCAAGCCCGGCGACGAGGACGCCATGTTCCTGCAAGAGGTGCTGGGCCTGCACCAGGACCCCGCCCTGGTGACGCCTGTCGTGGTGAACCGAGATTTCGCCCGCCGCGCCTTCAGCGAGGACGTGGGCGACCTGCTGCCGGGCATTGTTGCCGCCTACGAGGAGCTTTCCCGCGGCAAAGATGTGATGATCATCGCCGGATCAGGCAATTTTCTGGGCTCGGGAACTTACTGCGGCCTTGATGGCGTGAATGTTTCCCGGGCGCTGGGCGCCATGACCGTGATCATCGACCGCTACCAGAACGAGCTGAAATACGACTATGTGCTGCGCTGCAAGGAGGCCCTGGGCGACCTGCTCGCCGGGGTGATCCTGAACGACATTCCCGAGCACTACCGCCAGGAGGTGGACGAGCTGCTCGTGCCCTTCCTGCGGCGTAAAGGCGTCGAGGTGCTCGGCGTCATCGCCTCCGACCCCATCATGAGCGCCATCAAGGTGAGCGACCTGGCGGAACGCCTGGGCGGCAAGGTCATAAGCGCCCACCACAAGGCCGACCGCGTGGTGGAGAACTTCCTCATCGGCACCATGCAGGTGGAGAACTTCCTGGCGCACTTCATGCGGCACAAGAATTCGGCCATCATCGTCGGCGGCGACCGCTCCGACGTGCAGCTCGTGGCGCTGGAAGGCTGCTGTCCCTGCCTCATCCTCACGGGCAATCTGCACCCGAACGACATCATCCTGACCCGCTCCGAGGTGCTGCAAACCCCCATCATCATGGTGCGCGAGGATACCTTCGCCGTGGCCAAGAAGATGGAGAACATCCTCTCGCGCCACAAACTGCGCGACATGATCAAGGTCAATCACGGCGTTCAGCTCGTGGCCGATGCCCTTGACTTCGACCTGTTGCGGCAGCGTCTGGGCATGGAGTGACGGCGGCCTTTTTTTCGGTTACGTTTGCATTGCGCAGCCATGCGCCCATGTTCCGGGGCTTGGCCGCGTTCCCTCCGTCCGCCGGTTTTTGTTAACCGATTCAGCCGGCAGACGTTCCCGTTGATACCAAACAGGAGATTGCATGCCTCATTACCCCCGACTGCTGACGGCCGCGGCTCCCTGCGCCGCCTTGCTTCTAGCGGCCCTGTGGCTGAATCCTGTCCTTGCGCAGGATACCATGCCCGGCATGGAGCAGCCCCAGACATTTGCAGAGCCGAAGGGCCTGGCCGTCCCGTTCAAGCACGATGAACACAACAAAAAGGCCAAACTCACCAAATGCGCCACGTGCCATCACCCCATGCCCGGCGCCAAACGCGGCAAGAACGTCAAGGGCATGGAGCGCCGCTGCTCCGACTGCCACCGCCAACGCCCCGCGCCGACTGACCGCGCCGCTTCGCTGATGGTTGTATCGCACCGCGTTTGCCAGGATTGCCACAAGGCCAAGGGCAAAGGCCCGGTGGCCTGCTCCGGCTGCCACAAGGAAGAGACCCAGCCCGCCCCCGGCAATTGAGCCACCCGCTGATCCGTTGAACGACAAAGCGGCACGTCGGCTTCTCCTGCCGTCGTGCCGCTTTTGAAAGTTCGGCGGTATGCCGCCCCTGCCTATTTCCCCCGGCGGATGTTGTACACGGCGCGGCCAACGGCCACGTGCCGGTCCGGGTCGCCCTCGCTCCACACCACCACATGGGCGTTGCCCACGCGGTTGCCCAGCAGCCGCACCGATGATCTGGCGTAGAGATCCTTTGCCGCGGCGGGCCGCAGATAATCCACACCGAGATCGATGGTGGCGATGCGGTCCTCAAGCCGGCAGCTGGTCCACACGGCGAAGCCTCCGCACACGTCGACAAGGGTCGAGATGACCCCGCCGTGCAGCGCCGGGCGGCGCGTGTCGCCAATGAGCTCCGGCCGGAAGGGCACGCGCAGGGTAACGCTGCCTTCTGTCAAATCAACCACCTTGATGCCAAGATACTGGTGGAAGGGCAACCCGTTTTCGATAAGGTCCTTCAGCACTATGAGATCCATGGCGATTCCTACAGAATATAGCGCGAGAGGTCGCGGTTTTCCACAATGTCCGTAAGCCGCGCGCGCACATAGTCGCGGTCGACCACCACGGCCTGGCCGCCCTTGTCCGAGGCCTCGAAGGAAAGGTCTGAGAGGATCTTTTCCATGATGGTGTACAGCCTGCGTGCGCCGATGTTTTCGGTGTCCTCATTGATCTTCTGCGCCATGGCGGCGATTTCAAGAAGCGCGTCGTCGGTGAAGGAGAGGCGCAAGCCCTCGGTGCCGAGAAGGGCGGAGTACTGCACGGTGAGGGCGTTCTGCGGCTCGGTGAGGATGCGGTAGAACTCCGCGCTGCCCAGGGCAGAAAGTTCCACCCGCAGTGGGAAGCGCCCCTGCAATTCAGGTATCAGATCCGATGGCTTGGAGTAGTGGAAAGCCCCGGCGGCGATGAAGAGGATGTGGTCGGTCCGGATCATGCCGTATTTGGTGTTCACCACGCAGCCCTCGACCACGGGCAGCAGATCGCGCTGCACGCCCTCGCGGGAGACATCCGGGCCGCCGTGGTCCTGGCGGCTGGCGACCTTGTCCAGTTCATCGAGGAAGATGATGCCGGACTGCTCCACGCGTTCGCGGGCTATGTCCTGCACCTTGTCCATGTCGATGAGCTTGTCCGATTCCTCCTGCACAAGGGCGTCGTAGGCGTCCTTGACCTTCATCTTGCGCAGCTTCTTCTTCTGCGGAAACATACGGCCTATCATGTCCTGCACCTGGCCGCCCATGTCCTCCATGCCGGGAATGGCCATGATGGACATGCTGCCGCCCTCCTGCGTGGCGATTTCAAGCTCAACCATGCGTTCGTCCATCTTGCCCTCGCGCCAGAGCTGGCGGAACTTTTCCCGCGTGGACTCGTTGGCTGTGGCGGTGGGTTGGGGCGCGGCCGGGTCCGCAGGGATTGGCGTGAACGAGTAGCCCACGTTCTGCGGCTTGCTGCCGGGCAGCAGCAGATCGAGCAAGCGGTCCTCGGCGTGCTTTCCCGCGCGCACCCGGACCTTCTCGCGCTCTTCCGCCCGCACCATGGTGATGCCTATCTCCATGAGGTCGCGGATCATGGATTCCACGTCGCGGCCCACGTAGCCCACCTCGGTGAATTTCGTGGCCTCGACCTTGTGGAAGGGGCTTTTGGCGAGCTTGGCCAGCCTGCGGGCGATTTCGGTCTTGCCCACGCCGGTGGGGCCCATCATGATGATGTTTTTGGGCGCTATTTCCTCGCGCAGCTCCGGGTCGAGCTTCTGCCTGCGCCAGCGGTTGCGCATGGCGATGGCCACCATGCGTTTGGCCTCGGCCTGGCCCACCACGTATTT
>Ga0209800_10003149_pt1 | contig 13490 bp, 14 predicted proteins | sample Higcelweek8metaG_FD_187174 | JGI IMG/M metagenome (GOLD analysis project Ga0209800, IMG submission 187174) | Freshwater pond sediment microbial communities from the University of Edinburgh, under environmental carbon perturbations - High... | ecosystem: Environmental > Aquatic > Freshwater >... | reverse complement strand
TGCGTCACCCCATGCATTCGGGCGGCATGCTGTTTCTTGTGGCTGCGCCGCGGCAGACCCTGGGGGGGCTTGTCTTCGCCCTGTTCGGCTGCGCGTACATGGTCCTCGGCACGCTCATCGAGGAGCGCCGCTTGTCCCAAGACCTCGGAAGCGTGTGGGCGGAATACGTCCGGCGGGTTCCGATGTTTATTCCGAAATTGGCAAAACGACAAAATTGATGTTCGAAACATGCGGTTTGCCCGCCGCATGGAATTCGGACCTGGACCGAACGTTGACCTGGAACGCGAAGGAGTCTATGCCCGCTTCGCGGCCGGTCCTCGGGCGCGGCGAACCCTTATTCCGGAGCTTTGCTTGGACAAGACCTTCCATATAGTCACCTTTGGCTGCCAGATGAACGTGGGCGACTCGGACTGGCTGGCCCGCGCCCTCATTGCGCGCGGCTGGCGGCAGGTGGACGAGCGGGACGCCTGGCTCTTCGTCGTCAACACCTGCAGCGTGCGCGACAAGCCGGAGCAGAAGGTCTACAGCGAGCTGGGGCGGCTTCTAACCCACCAGCGCGGCAAGCCCGGGCTCACCGCCGCCGTGGGCGGATGCGTGGCCCAGCAGATCGGCAAGGGCTTTTTCGACCGCTTCCCCTTTGTGCGCCTAGTGTTCGGGTCCGATGGCGTCGCCGGTGCGCCTGACGCTTTGGACCGGCTTGCCGAGGATCCGTCCGCGCGCATCGCCCTGCTCGATTTTCTCGCCGCCTACCCGGAGCGCCAGGACGTGCTGACGCCCGTGGCCGCCGCGCCCGCCTTCGACGCCGACCAGGGCGAGCCTGGGGCGGGGCCCGCCACGCAGAAGGGGCAGGCCTTTGTGAACATCATGCAGGGCTGCGACAACTTTTGCGCCTACTGCATCGTGCCCTATACGCGGGGACGGCAGAAGTCGCGCCAGCCGGAAGCCGTGCTGGCCGAATGCCGCCAGCGGGTGGAGCAGGGCGCGCGCGAAATCACCCTGCTGGGCCAGAACGTCAACAGCTACGGGCTGGACCCCTCGGCGCGCGGCGGCGGCGCCGGTGTGGGCTTTGCCGGACTGCTGCGCCAGGTGGCGGCCATTCCCGGCCTGCTGCGCCTGCGCTTCACCACCTCGCACCCCAAGGACATCGATCCGGCGGTCATCCGCGCCTTCGGCGAGCTTGCAAACCTCTGCCCGTCCCTGCACCTGCCCTTGCAGGCAGGCAGCGACGCGGTGCTCAAGCGCATGGGCCGCAAGTACGACCGCGCCCGCTACCTGGACATTGTGCGCGAGCTGCGCGCCGCCCGGCCGGAGCTTTCGCTCACCACGGACCTCATTGTGGGCTTCCCCGGCGAAACCGAGGAAGACTTCGCCGCCACCCTGGAGATGATGGAGCGCGTGCGCTTTGAATCGAGCTTCTCCTTTTGCTATTCCGACCGGCCTGGCGTGGCCGCCGTGCGCATGACGCCAAAGGTTGAGGACGCTGTTTCAAAAGCCCGGCTCTTGCGCTTGCAGTCTTTACAAAATAGCATTACTAAAGAAAGTCTAAAAAGCCTTGAGGGCCATGAGGCCATTGTGCTGCTGGAGGCGAAAAGCCGCAGGCAGGACGATGGACCGTCCTTTTGGCGCGGCCGCGACGAGGCCGGGCGTGTGGTGAACCTGCGCCTGGACGATGTTGCCGCGGCTGGGCCGGAAGAGGTCGGGCTTGAGTTGGCGGGTCTTCTGGTGCGTGCGCGCATCAAGGAAGCCAAGAACCACTCCCTGCTTGGAGAGAAGGTGGGCCAGCCGTGGTAGAGATGAAGATTTTTGGCCTTGCCGTGGACGAGAAAGCCCAGTCGCCGGTGCTCATCCTTAAGGATGAAGCCCGCGATTTGGCGTTGCCCATTTGGGTCGGTCCGGTGGAGGCCATGGCCATCTCTCTCGCCATCAACGCCGTGGAGACCCCACGGCCCATGACCCACGACCTCGTGACCCGCGTGGCCGAGTCCCTTTCCGCCACCCTTACCGCCGTTGAGATAGTGGCCCTGCGCGAGGGCACCTTTTACGCCGAGCTGGTGCTGCTGCGCCAAGCCGAGGGCAAGGATACGCTCACGCGCATCGACTGCCGCCCCTCCGACGCCGTGGCCATAGCCGCGCGCGCCGGCGTGCGCATCCTGGTGGCCGAGAGCGTCCTGGCCGAGGCGGGCACCCGCACCCTGGCCGGGGCCAAGGCCGAATTCGCCGATGCCGAGCGCGACAAGTGGACGGACGAGTTGGAGAATCTTTCACCCGACGAACTCAAATACAAGATGTGAGGCGGCGATGATCGATCTGCATACCCACACCACCTTCAGCGACGGCGAACTCATCCCGGCGGAGCTCATCCGCAGGGCCAAAGTGGCGGGATACCGCGCCATAGCGATCACCGACCACGCCGACGCCAGCAACATCTCCCTTATTGTCGATAATGTGCGCCGCCTGACGGACTCCTACGCCCACTACTTCGACATGGAGGTGCTGGCCGGGGTTGAGCTGACCCATGTGCCCTCGGCCCTCATGGCGGACTTTGTGCAAATGGCCCGCGACGCGGGCGCGCAGATAGTGGTTTGCCACGGCGAGACCGTGGTCGAGCCCGTGGTCCAGGGCACCAACCTCGCCGCCATCGAGGCGCGGGTGGATGTGCTCGCCCATCCCGGACTCATCACCGAGGTGGAGGTGAAGCTGGCCGCCGAGTACGGCGTGGCGCTGGAAATAACCACCCGGCGCGGCCACAGCTATTCCAACGGCCACGTGGCGACCCTGGCCAAGCGCTTTGGGGCCAAGCTCGTCATCGACAACGACGCCCACGCCCCCGGCGATCTGGTCTGCCGCGACCTGCGCCAGAAGGTGGGCCTGGGCGCGGGATTGACTTCTGAAGACATCGCCCAGGCCGGGGCAAACGCCTGGGAGATCATCGAGCGCTGCCGGGGCAGACGCTCGTAGCATTGCAACCGACCCAAGGCCGCCTGGCCTGGGACCACTGCGACCGCGCCGGCAAGGCAGCGGCGCATAGTTGGGCGGAAGCGCAGCGCCAAAGCGGCCTGCCACGCCTGGTTTAGGAGGACATCGCGCATGATTCCTGAGAGCGGACTATTGGGCATGATCCTGGGCGCCACCCTTGGCGTGCAGGTCGTGCTGACGTTTTTGGCGGGCATGAGCCTGTGGAGCTGGACCATCATCTTCCATAAGCTCATCCTCTACAAGCGCACCCAGGCCCAGGTGAGCCGGGGCTACATCTTGTTCAACGAGGCCGCCGACCTTTCCGAAGGCCTGCAGGCCGTGAGCCGCGACAACGACTCGCCGCTGAGCCGCGTGGGCCTGCTTGCCGTGGGCGAGTTCCGCAAGCTGGAAAAGGCCGACATTGAGCGCGACCGCAAGCGCATGCTGGTGAAGGATACCCTCCGGCGCGTGCTGCGCCAGGGCGTTTCCGAGGAAATGAAGCGCCTGTCGAGCTCGCTGTCCTTCCTGGCCACCTGCGCCAACGCCGCGCCGTTCATCGGCCTGTTCGGCACGGTGTGGGGCATCATGCACGCCTTCCACTCCATCGGCCTTTCGCAAAGCGCAGCCCTGGCCACCGTGGCTCCCGGCATCTCCGAGGCTCTCGTCACCACGGCCATCGGCCTGGTGGTCGCTATTCCCGCCACCATCGCCTACAACTACCTGCTGGCCATGCTGGGCGAGGTGGAGACGGAATTGGTGAATTTCGCGGGCGCGTTCCTGAACCGCATTGAGCGCGAGGTCTCCTGGGCTTCCGGTCCCTCGCGGAACCAGTAGGAGGGTCTTATCGTGGGCATGTCCCTGCAGAAAGGCTCTCGCGGCTATATGGCCGAGATCAACGTCACGCCCTTTGTGGACGTGATGCTCGTGCTGCTCATCATTTTCATGGTCACCGCGCCCATGCTGACACAGGGCGTGGACGTGGACCTGCCAAAAACCCGCAGCGTGCGCACTCTGCCCACCGGCAGCGACCACTTGGTGCTGACCATCAACAAGGACGGCGGGCTGTATCTCGACGAATACAATGTGCCCTTTGAGGACCTGCAGCAGCATTTGACGAATCTGGTGGTGAACCAGAACAAGCAGCTGTATCTGCGCGCCGACAAGGAAGTTCCTTACGGCATCGTGGTCAAGGTCATGGGCGAGATCAAGAGCGTCGGCATTGAGAAGCTGGGCATAGTGGCCGAGCCGAGCGACGCTGACAAGGCGAAGAAGCCCCAGAATTAACCGGGCTTCCAAGGGGTTGTTTCGTGCAGGATTCTCGGCGTGGCACAGGCTTTGTTCTCTCCCTTGTGCTGCACGCATTGCTTGTGACAGCTGGGGTGCTGAACTTCAGCTTCAACCGCTCGGTGGACATGGACAAGCCCATGTACTCCGTGGATCTCGTCTCGCTGAACCCGTCCGAGGACCCCGCCGAAGGGGAGACGGGCGAGGCCGCTGGCGGTCCGCCCACGCTGGCCGAGGGTCAGCCGCAGGAGCAGGCTGCCGCCGCGACGCCCATTCCGCCTCCGCCCGCGCCGAGCGCCAAGCCCGTGCCGGAGCCCAAGCGCGACGACTCGAAGCTCATCAGCGAAAAGAAGGTTGATGAGAAGAAGAAGCCGGAGAAGAAGGAAGAAAAGACGCCGCCCGCTCCGCCGCAACCTGCGGAGAAGAAGCTCTCGAAAGAGGAGCTTTTGAAGCAGGCCCTGCAGGATGTGCAGAAGGACGTGAAGGACAAGTCCAAGAACGCCAAGCCCACGGCCAAGGCGGACAGCGGCAAGGACGCGGTGGCGGGCGAGCTGGCCGCCCTGCGCAAGTCGCGCGGGGGCAATATCTTCACCGCTGGCGGCACAGGCCCCGGCGGCGCTGGCGGCGGCAAGGGCACGGGCGCTGGCGGTCATGGAACCGGCATCGCGAGCGTTTACGGCGGCATCGTGACGCAGCTGATCAAGATCCATTGGCGCAACAGCACCTTTGGCCGAGAGGACAACTTGGTGGCCACCCTGGAGATCAACATCGACGCCCAGGGCAAGATCACCGGGGCCCGCGTGGTGAAGTCCTCGGGCAATCAGATCTTCGACGCCTCGGCCGTGCGCGCCGCAATGGAGACGCAAAATGTGCCGCCTCCGGCGAACAAGAATTTGGCGACGTTGCATATTAATTTCAACCTGCAGGAAATGCTGAAGTAATCCTTTGGCCCTGAGAGAGATATGAAACGAAAAACTTGGCTTCTGACTTGTCTGCTCCTGCTGCTGTTCACTGCGGACGCGGGCGCGGCCGACATAATGTCCTTCGACATCTTCGGCCCCGCCCAGAACAAGGTGAACATCCTCGTTCTGCCCGCGCGCGGACCCGGAGGCCCCGGCACCAGCGCCCTGGCCACCAGCTTCAGCAATCAGGTGCAGAACGACATCGGTTACCTGCCGTTCATGCACCTGGCGTATATGAACGAGATCCTCGGCGGCGACCCGAGCAAAGGGCTCAAGGCCGACGACATCGACTTCAAGCCCCTGCAGCTGGGCCGCATCGATTTCGTCGTGACCATCGGCGGGCGCGGCCAGGAGATTGAAGCGCGCGTCTACGAGACCTATTCGCGCAAGCTTCTCGTCGGCAAGGCCTATAGCCAGGTGGACGAGTCCGGCGTGCCCCACGTGGCGGACCGCTTTTGCGCGCAGCTCATGCGCGTACTCACCGGCAAGAGCGGCTTCTTCGACTCCACCCTGGCCTTTTCCAAGCGCGTCAACGGCGGCAAGGAGCTCTTCACGGCCTCGGCCCTGGGGCGCGGGCTCACGCAGATCACCCGCGACGGCGGCTTCAATGTCAGCCCCTCCTGGTCCAAGGACGGCGGGCGCGTCGCCTACACCAACATCTCCGACAAGGGCCACAGGCTCGGCATTTGGAGCCGCGCGCACCGCTCCTCGCAGTTGCGCAAGTTCCCCGGCAACGTGGCCATCAGCCCCACCTTCGCCCCGGACGGCCGCATCGCCATCTCCCTTTCGCTTAACGGCCATGCGGACATCTACATGCTCGACGCCAACATGAACACCGGCCCGGCCCTGGCGCCCAGCTGGGGCATCAGCGTTTCGCCCAGCTTCGACCTCACTGGGCGGAAGATGGTCTTCTGCTCCGGCCGCCTTGGCGGTCCGCAGATCTTCTTGCTGAACCGCGACGCCGGAACCGTGCAGCGCATCACCTACGAGGGAACGTACAACACGCGGCCCTCGCTCAGCCCGGACGGTCGCTTCGTGGTCTTCGCACGACTCACGGGCGATGGCCAGCGCATCTTCATCCGCGACCTGGTGGCGAACCAGGAGCGGCAGATCACTTTTGGTCCCGGCAACGACGAGGACCCGAGCTTCGACCCGGACGGCTATTTCGTGTCCTTCGCCTCCACCCGGAACGGTGGCACGAAAATTTTCGTCACCACCCGCTATGGCGACGCGGCCAAGCAAATTCCAACAGGTCCTGGCGATGCCATGGCTCCGGCCTGGGGCGTGGCTCCTGCTCTCGACTGATTGGTCAAAAAAGGCTCTTGCAATTCGCAAAAAACAGGCGGAAAATGCCCGCGTATCAAACGTGAGGCCACACCGGGGAATTTTTCCTGGCAGCCCATATAACTCGCGCTTTTGCGCAACGAAATTTTTAGGAGGTATCATGAACGCCAAACGTCTTATGATGAGCGCCATGGTTGTTTGCTCGATGGTTGTTTTCGCGGCCGGTTGCGCCAAGAAGACCACCGACGCCATGCCCGCGTCGACCCCGGTCACCATTTCCGACAAGGACACGAACCTGCAGAGCACCCCGGCCCCCGCCCGCAGCCTGTCCGAGGACGAAATGCGCGCCGCTCAGCGCGCCGAGGCCCAGCAGGCCGTCGGCAGCATGATTTTCTTCGCGTTCGACTCGTTTGAGTTGACCCCTGAAAGCCGCACGGTGCTGAACGCCAAGGCCGACGCCCTGAAGAAGTTCTCCTTGTTCAACATCGTTGTGGAAGGCCACTGCGACGAGCGCGGCACCAGCGAGTACAACCTCGCCCTGGGCGAGCGCCGCGCCAAGGCCGCACAGGAATTCCTGAATCAGCTCGGCATTGCGGATAGCCGCATCACCATCGTGAGCTATGGCAAGGAGCGCCCCCTGGAACAGGGCAAGGGTGAGTCCGCTTGGTCCAAGAACCGCCGCGACGAGTTCAAGATCCAGAACTAGTTTCGCTTCGCAATCCGTGTATGACGACCGCCGTTGCCTTTGGGCAGCGGCGGTTTTTTTGCGCCTTGCATCCGGCTCGGACATGATTTTCTGGAAAGGGGGGAGCGGCGCAGTTGCCTGGCCTGCGGACTGCTGCGCCGTAAAGGCAATCGTGGGGCTGGCTTCTGGGCATTGCAGGCTTAAGATTGCCGTGCACGGGGTGGCGGCTATTTTGGCGCGTCGCCTCTCGTCCGCGTTCCTTCACAGCGCACTCAACCCGGCTCTCGCCAACTCTGTTCAATGCACTGCGGTTCAACGTGCCGCAGTTCGCCTGAGACCCGTTCGCACGAATTTTCGGTCAGCGCGATGCACCTCAAGGCAACCCGCCACAGCCTTGCTTCGCTTCGACGCGATGCTTGGATGCTTGAATGCCTGGATGGCTGGATGCTTGGGGCCGAATGTGCCGAGACATCTGCGAATATCTCTGCTGTGATTTCTGCTGGTCGCGCAGTGGTTCGTTCGATGAATGGCTGGAGACGATGGGCGCGGGCTAGATGAAGAGTCGGGCTAGGGCGAAGGTGCCCGCGGCGAAAAGCCCTGCCAGCAGGTCGTCGAGCATGACGCCGAAGCCGCCGGGCACACTGCGGTCCACAGCGCGGATGGGCCACGGCTTCAGGATGTCATAGAAGCGGAACAAGAGGAACAGCGCCAGCAGGTCAAGGGGCATGGCCTGATCCCAGCCGGCCAGATGGAAGGGGGCGAAGGCCGTCCACTGGCCCAGCAGTTCGTCCACCACCACGCAGCCCGGGTCCTTGCGGCCCAGCAGCGCTTCCGCGCGGCCAGCGGCCCAGGCTCCCAAAAGCAGCACGGCGCACAGGACGACGGCGCGGGCATACAGCGGCAAGGGCATGAAGCACCAGGGGGCCACGACCAGCGCCGCTCCGGAGCCCCAGGTGCCGGGGGCCTTGGGCATGCGGCCCATGGGGCCGAGGGTGGCCAGCAGCAGGGCCGCGCGGTCTTTGAAAGGAACAATGGCTTCGGGCACGGCGGCTCCTTTAGGACTCGAGAAGGCCCAGCTTGTAAAGCTCGTCCGCTATCTGCCGGGCGCGGAAGGGCTTGGTCATGAACGACACAGCCTGCCCGCTGATGAAGGCGCGCGAGGCCGCCCGGTCGTCGTCCAGCACCGTGGTCACAATGACGCGGACGCGCTGGGATTCCGGAACCTCGTACTCGTCCTCCGCCGCGCGCATGAGCTCCAGCGTCTTGAGCCCGTCGATGCCCGGCAGCTGGATGTCGAGGAAGACCACGTCAAAGGGCAGGCCTTGGCCCAGGGCGCGCTTGTGTTCCGCAAGGCCGGCCTCGCCGGTGGAAACGGCCTTGCACGCCGCGTACGGCTTGAGGGCCAGGATCAGGAACTCCCGGTTGACCGGCGTGTCTTCTATGATGAGGATCTTGAGCACCGGCTGCTACCCCTGGCCGAGCTCCATGACGGATTCGAAGAGGAAGTGGTCCACCACATGGCAAAGCATGTGCCCGGCCGCGATGTGCACCTCTTGGACCAGGGCGGTGTCCTTGCTGCCGATGCTGATGAGATGGTCGCACACGGGCTCCATCTCGCCGGTCATCGCGCCGCACATGCCGATGGTGACGAGTCCGCGGCTCTTGGCCTCGCGCAGGGCCGCAAGCACGTTGCGGCTGGTGCCCGAGGTGCTGATGCCGACCAGGATGTCTCCCGCAAGGCCAAGGGCCTGCACCTGCTTCACGAACACGAGGTCGAAGCCGTAATCGTTGCCGATGGCGGTGATGATGGAGGAATCCGTGGTGAGGGCGATGGCGGGCAGGGGGGGGCGCTCCAGCCGGAAGCGGTTCACGAACTCCGCGGCCAGGTGCTGGCAGTCCGCGGCGCTGCCGCCGTTGCCGCAGAACATGACCTTTCCACCTTCCGTAAGGGTCAACGCCATGGTTCTGGCAATGTCGACAAGGTTCTGCGCGTTTTCATCAAAAAACGTCTCACGGGCGCGCAGGCCTTCGCGCGCGTGCTCAAGGACTTTGCGTACAGCTTTTTCAGACATGGGGGCTCCATAGTGCGGCAGAAAATTTCGTCAAGCTGTCTGCAAAATACACGAAAGCACCGGCAGAAGCAACGCGGCCTGGGGTGTGGGGGAGGAGAATATTATTCGGTCATTTCCCGGCCGAGCCGGACAAGGCAAAAAATCCTTTGAACTCCAGCTGGGTTTAAGTTAAAGGCAGCTAATACGAATTGGGTTGCACGGTTTTTTACAAATTTCGTAGGAGGATCGGATGAAAAGGATGACCGTCAGGATTCTGTTTGCAGTTCTGGCCCTTTCCCTCGGCGTTTTCGCGCTTTCGGGTTGCGGCAAGGACAGTGACACCATCAAGGTTGGCTTCAACCTTGAACTCACCGGAGACATTCCGAAGGTGGGCGAGGCTTCCAAGTTCGCGGCCGAGATGCTCAAGGAAGACATCAATTCCAAGGGCGGACTCGAAGTGGGCGGCAAGAAGTACAAGCTCGAGTTCATCTATCAGGACAACGAAGCCAAGGCTGAAAGCGCCGTCAACGCCGCGCTCAAGCTGATCAACCAGGACAACGTGGTCGCCATCGTGGGCCCGAACTCCTCCAAGCAGGCCATTCCGGCCGGCGCCACCTGCAACGACGCCCAGGTCACCATGGTCACCCCGTGGTCGACCAACCCCGACACCACCAAGGACCGCCCCTGGGTGTTCCGCGCCTGCTTCCTCGATCCCTTCCAGGGTCCCGTGGCCGCCAACTTCGCGGCCAAGCAGTTCGGCGCCAAAACCGCCGCGGTCATCTTCGACATCGCCAACGACTACTCCAAGGGCCTTGCCGAGATCTTCAAGGCCGAGTGGGAGAAGAAGAGCGGCCCCGGCACCGTGGTTGGCTTCGAGTCCCACGGCACCAAGGACCAGGACTTCTCGTCCCAGCTGACCACTATCATTGCCGCCAAGCCCGACTTCATCTTCGTGCCTGACAACTACAATCAGGTTGCCCTTATTGTGAAGCAGGCCCACGACCTGGGCTACAAGGGCCCCTTCATGGGTTCCGACGCCTGGGGCTCCGCTGAGCTCATGACCCTTTGCGGCAAGGACTGCATCGGCCAGTTCTTCAGCACCCACTACGCCGCGGCTGGCGCGCAGGGCGCCACCAAGGAGTTCATCGACCGCTTCAATACCAAGTACAAGTACGTGCCGGACGACGTGGCCGCCCTGACCTGGGACGCCACCCGCCTGGTTCTGCAGGCCATCCAGACCGCTGGCAAGGTTGACAAGGACATCAAGACCGAGCGCAAGCTCGTGCGCGACGCCCTGGCCAACATCAAGGAATTCGCTGGCATCACCGGCACCATGAAGTTCACCGGCACCGGTGACCCGAACAAGTGCGCCGTGGTTGTCCAGATCAGCCCCGAGGGCAAGTTCGAGTTCAAGGAATCCGTCTGCCCCGAGTAGACGAGACTGGCATGATCGCGGGCGGGGGCCCAATGTAAGGTCCCCGCCCGTTTCGTTTTGCGCCGCAGCCTGGGCCGCCTTCATTCCCGCCCGCTTGGCGGATTCCGCGGACCCCGCGCGCAAGCTTCACTTAAAAGCCAAGGTGCCCCTGGTGGAAATTTTTCAGCATCTCCTGAACGCGTTGCAGTTCGGCAGTTTCTACGCCCTTATCGCTCTGGGCTACACCCTGGTGTACGGCGTGCTCCGGCTCATCAATTTCGCCCACGGCGACATATTCATGGTGGGCGCATACCTGGCCTACTTCATCGCCGTCACGCTGCTCGGCATCGGCGGGCTGAATCTCGGCATGCACATGGATCCCGCCCTGGCCCTCGCCATCACCGTTCCCGTCACCATGATTTTGACGGCGCTGGTGGGCGTTACCCTTGAGCGCACGGCCTACCGGCCCCTGCGCCGCAAGGGCGCGGACAGGCTCTACGTGGTCATCACCGCGCTTATGGCCGGCCTGGTGCTGGAGAATGGAAACCTGGCCCTGCTCGGCGCCAGCCGCAAGCGCTTTCCGGACATGATCGACAAGGTGATCTGGAATCTTGGCGGCGTTTCCGTGACGAACCTTAAGGTCATCGTCATCGTGGCGGCCATCGTCGTGTTCCTGCTGCTGCAGTTCATCGTCACGCGCACCAAGATCGGCATGGCCATGCGCGGCATCAGTTATGACAAATTTGCTATTCCGCTCATGGGCATCCCGCTCGACACCATTATCGTGGTCACTTTCGTGCTGGGCTCCGCCATGGCCGGTTTGGCCGGAATTTTGTTCGCCATGAGCTATCCCATCCTTGAACCCTACATGGGCGCGCTCATCGGCTGGAAGGCCTTCATCGCCGCGGTCGTCGGCGGCATCGGCGACATCCGCGGAGCTATTGTGGGCGGATTCATGCTGGGCTTCATCGAGATCGGCGTCGTGGCCATTTTCCCCAGCACGCTGCGCGACCTGTTCGCCTTCTCAGTGCTCCTGATCATCCTCTGGCTCAAGCCCACCGGCATTTACGGCGTGGCTCAGACCACGAAGATCTAGGCGGGCGGAACCATGCAAAAATATACCGCAACCATTGGGCTTTTCGCCCTCATCGTCGTGCTTGTTGTGCTGGCCCAGTTCAGCATTCTCGACCGCTACTACGTCTCCGTGCTCATGTTCATGGGCGTCAACGTCATTCTGGCCTCCAGCCTGAATCTCGTGAACGGCTACATGGGCGAGTTCTCCTGCGGGCACGGTGGCTTCATGTGCGTCGGGGCTTACGTCTCCTCCATCTGCACCGTGCTCATGTTCAGCAAGAACCAGATTCTCGGTGCGCCGCTCCTGCCGCCCCAGCTGGCCTTTGTCGGCTTTCCTCTGGCTCTGCTGGCGGGTTCCGCCGCCGCCGCCGTTGCTGGTCTCGTGGTCGCCATCCCGTCCTTCAAGACTCGCGGCGACTATCTGGCCATCATCACTCTGGCGGCCAACTATATCGTCATCTCGGCCATCAACAACATGGAGATCATCGGCGGTCCCAGAGGCTTCATGGGCATGAGCGCCACCGAGCGCGCCATGCAGGATATGCTGAACGTCCCCTGGGTGCTCATTTTCGTGCTTTTGGGCACGGTGTTCACGGTATGGATTCTGCGGCGCTTCGTCTCCTCCACTTTGGGCAAGGGCGTTCCCGCCATCTGCCAGGATGAAATCGCGGCCGAGATCATGAGCGTCGACACCAACCGCATGAAGCTCATCGCCTTCATGCTGTCCTCCGGCCTGGCCGGATTGGCGGGCGGCCTGTACGCCCAGGTGCTTGGCTACGTGAACCCGCAGAGCTTCGACATCATGCGTTCCACCGAAGTCATGGTCATGGTCTACCTGGGCGGCATGGGCTCGCTTTCGGGCGCGGCGCTGGCGGCCATCATGTTCACGATTCTCATGGAGGCCCTGCGCTTCCTCGACGTCTGGAAGTGGGTGGTCATTCCGCTGCTCCTCATCCTGCTCATGCAGTTCAGGCCAGAAGGCCTCATGGGCAACAAGGAGCTTTCGGATCTGTTCCCCAAACTGCGCAAGTACTATTCTTTCAAATAGCGAGCCGGAGACAGCATGTCGCTTCTTGAGATCAACGGACTTACCCGTCGCTTCGGCGGCCTCATCGCCGTGAACGACTTCAATATCGAACTTGGCGAGCATGAGCTGGTGGCGCTCATCGGCCCCAACGGCGCGGGCAAAACCACCGTGTTCAACCTCATCTCCGGCTTTTATCAGCCGAGCGAGGGCTACATCCGCCTGAAGGGCAAGGACACCAAGGGCCTTCGGCCCCATCAGGTGACCGCCCTCGGCGTGGCGCGCACCTTCCAGGGCATCCGCCTTTGGGGCGAGATGCATGTGCTCGACAACATCCGCATCGCCCAGCACTACCGCCTGGGCTACAGCCTCTTGGACTGCTTTCTGCGCACCAAGAACTACGTCATGCGCGAGAAGGCCATCGACGACATCGCCTGGGAGCTCCTTGAGGCCATGGACCTGAAGGACTGCGCCTACGAACTTCCGCGCAACCTGCCCTATGGCGTGCAGCGCCGGGTGGAGATCGCCCGGGCCATGTCCGTCAAGCCTTCGCTCCTGCTGCTTGACGAACCCGCTGCGGGCTTGAACTCCGCCGACGTGGAAGGCCTCATCAAGCTGGTGCGCTGGATCTACGACAACTTCCCGGTGACCATCTGGATGATCGAGCACCAGATGAAGGTGGTCATGAGCCTGTGTTCGCGCATCAAGGTCGTGGATTTCGGAACCACCATCGCCGACGGCAGCCCTGAAGAGATTC
>Ga0209800_10003148_pt1 | contig 13493 bp, 11 predicted proteins | sample Higcelweek8metaG_FD_187174 | JGI IMG/M metagenome (GOLD analysis project Ga0209800, IMG submission 187174) | Freshwater pond sediment microbial communities from the University of Edinburgh, under environmental carbon perturbations - High... | ecosystem: Environmental > Aquatic > Freshwater >... | reverse complement strand
TTGATGGATCAGTTCATGGACCACTGTCCCCTCCGAAATTTGAGAGGAACAATAGATGACCCCGCTGCTTTCCATCCCATAAAAGTTTCCATATTCCAGGGTAAAATGGTCATAGGTATAATCGCCGATCTCCCGTTCCATGACGGTCATCGTCGTTTCCAAATACCCGAACGATTCATCGATTTCCGTCTCGGTCAATTCCCGAATCGCGTAAATCTCCACGTCGACCCCTTGAAAGGTACGTTCATAAAGGTGATAATCGGAGGAAGCGCTGAACGAGAAGTCCCTTGCATCAAGAAGAACGTATTTTTGGGTTTTCCGTCCGGATTCGCTCGTTTCTTCGATCTTTTTCCCCCCGCAAGCGACTAAATAATCTTCGGGAACATTGAGGGTGACATAGTAGTCCCCGATGTCGTTGTAATAGGTCTCTCCCCGGAAAGAGTACGGCTCGACATTCCACCCTGTTTCATCGATCATAGCGACGCAAGGATAGAAAAACAGCGTCAGGTAATAGTTCTCGGCGGCGAGGATGCGGTCATGGTCCCAATACTGGAAATGGTACCGAAAGGATAAGGTGATTCGCTGTCCTTTGGGTACGGTTTCCTCCAAAATAAAGTGCAAGGCCGATTGATCCTCGCCCGTGATTTCAAAAGCGGTATCGACGCCCTCAATCCGGAAATAGTCGAAGACGATATTGTTGTCCAAAGCGGTGGGATTGTCGGCGTTGGGATAGACCATGACGTACAGTTCTTCCAAATCGATTTCGTCGTTTTGGTAATTCAACTCCCCTTCGACCTCCAGGGTGTCGTGTTCTGGATCCAAATACAAATCCAGCAAATAAACGTTGTTATTCGTATCATATGGATCGGATTCCGTGGTCGTCGAAGTGCATCCCCACAGAAAGAAGATCCATCCCATGCCGATCAAGGCGATTTTTTTCATAGGCTCTCCCCCACACCGATCGTTTTTGATCCCCAGTGGATGATGATTATTTTATCGCCATGGTCGCCATCTGTCCATACCACTCCGGAAAAAAAACCAAAATCCCGTCGAAAAACGGGATTGGAATCCAAAAGGGGCGAATGGAAAAAGGAGGCTTCCTCCGTCTTCGTCACATCAGAAAGGCATACACCGCGATGAAATGCAGAACCGTGCCGAAAAAAACGAATAAATGCCAGATGAAATGGGCAAATTTGAACCAGTTGAAAGCGTAGAAGAGCACTCCGATCGTGTAAGAAATCCCCCCGAATAGAATGAACCAAAAGGCGTAGGAAGATACTTCGTACAACGGACCAACCAAGGTCAACCCGCTCCAACCCAACAACAAAAACAAAAACAGATGCAAGAAGGCGAATTTCCGGATCCGCGCGGCTTTGAACACGATGCCCAAGACGATGATCGTCCATTGTCCCCCCAAGAGAATCCACCCAAGAGGCTTGTCAATGACAAGAATGAAAATGGGCGCGAATGTCCCGCCGATCAACAGATAAATGGAAAGGTGGTCGAAACGTTGAAACACCCGTTTCACGGTGCTTCCGTTTCGGAAAGCGTGGTACAACGCACTCATCGTGTACAACATGATCATTCCGAACCCAAAGAGGGAGGACCCGACGATCTCGGCGGGGGAATCGGACTTCACGATCAAAAGCACTGTCCCGGCGAGGCCAAAGGCTCCGCCGACGATATGGGATACCGAGTTCGATATTTCTTCCCCTTGAGTTTGGATTCTGGATAACGGCATGGAAACGTCCTCTGATTTCTGAATTTTAGAAAAGCAACCTAGTCTTCTCCGAGGAACCGGAGTCCCATTTGTCTCCGACACTCATCCATCACCCGGAGGGTTTGGAGGGTCGATTCCGGAGTCACGAAATCACTGGTGGTTTTCCCGGCCAGGATTTCGGAGGACACACGGTCAAATTCCACGAGGAACAACTCCGTGATGGAATGAGGGTCGCGGAAGCGGACTTTTTTCTTGGCCGAAAGGATGGCTTTGCGCCCCATGTGGAACCACGGCACTTTGATCGTGCCATCGGATCCCCGAATCAGGGCTTTTTCCCCCACCTCGAATTTCTCCATGGATATCACGAGATGAACCATGAAGCCCGGGTAAGACAAATCGATTTTTTCAGAATAGTCCACGGCTTCCCTATGCACGTCCCGACAAACGATCTTTTCCGGAACCCCGAACAACCCCACCGCATATCGCAAGGGATAGACCCCGCAATCCATCAGCACTCCCCCGATCCGACGGGGGTCCGTCAAGCGATCGCCACGATGGAATTTCAGGATCGGAAAGGCGTACCACAGTTGAACTTTTTGGATGTCGCCCACCGCTTTGGCTTCGACCCATTCTTTGACTTTCAACGCGGTGTCGTTGTACCAAGTCCACATGGCTTCGGTCAAATAAACCCCTTCCGCTTGGGCCTCATCAAAGAGTTCTTTGGCGGTTTTGGCGTTGGGTGTGAAGGGCTTCTCGCAGAGGGTCGGCCGATGATGTTTGATGCTCAGTTTCACATACTCGGCATGTTTGTCGGCGGTGACGGCGATATAGACGCCTTGAACACCTTCGGCGGTGATGGCTTCTTCAGCGGTGGCATAGGCTGTTCCGCCAAATTTCCTAGTGAACGCTGCGGCCTTTTCGGCGGTTCGATTGAATACCGCGATGATTTCATGTTTTCCCGAAGCGACGATGACCTTGGCGGCCATCTGGGCCATGGAGCCGCAGCCGATGAACGCCCATTTAAATTTTTCCATTCCTTTTCTCCTTATCGTGGGGATTCACCCCCAATTTCGAGAATCTCATGGATAGTAAACCCATCCAAATGCCCGTGGTATTTCAAAACCATGGCGGTATCCTATAAAAAACGGATGCCCTGGCTTGAACATCCGCATGCTCGGGGCTCGAAGTCAGAATTTGACTTTGACGCCTTGACGTTCGGCTTCTTCGGTGACTTCGAAAAATTTGGCGGCTTCGAACTTGAACATCCCGGCAATGATATTGGAGGGGAACAGTTCGATCTTGTTGTTGAAACCCAGAACCGTGTCGTTGTAAAACTGGCGGTTGAAAGAAATCTTGTCTTCCGTGTCTTTCAATTGGGCCATCAATTCCTTGAAGTTGTCGTTGGCTTTCAGTTCAGGATATTGTTCCTGGACCATCAGCAATCGGGACAAGGTCCCCGACAACCCTTTTTCCGCTTCCGCCATTTGGCCGATGTCCCCCGTCTTCTGCGCCTGGGCGTAGAGTCCGCGGGCGCGTCCGAACTCTTTGAAGATGCCTTCCTCATGGGCGGCATACCCTTTGACGGTCTCCACGAGGTTGGGGATCAAGTCGAAACGCCGTTTCAGTTGGACGTCGATTTGGCTCCATCCGTTGCGAACCTTGTTGCGCAATACCACCAACTGATTGTAAATGTTGACGACGAATCCGATGATGATGACGACGACGACACCGATGATGATTAAAACAATTCCACCTGTATCCATAATTTCTCTTCTCCTCTTCTCTTTCTATTTAGCGGCTTCTGCCGCCACCGCCGCCACCGCCAAACGAGCTTCCGCCGCCAAATCCGCCACCCCGACCGGATCCTCCGGCTCGGGATTGGTTATAAACGGCAATGGTTTGTCTCGAATTGGTTCTTGCGGCAGATATAGACCTGGAAAAATGACCAAAAGCATATCCATAATAGAAACCCCGGGCTCGATATCCCGCCCGCATGAAGGTGGCCTCCGATGAATCGAGTTCGGTGTCCGGGAGTTTGATCCGTAATTGCTCCATGACTTTATCCGCGCACCGCAGGGAAGTGGCGTAAACGAGGTAGTGTTCCCACACGACGACTCCGGGAATCGGATAGTCTTTCATGTTGCCAAAATTTTCCAAGAAGTTGCGGAACGCTTTCCATTTGACGTACTCTTCGTTTCCCGCGATGGTGCGCCGCTTGATCGTGGAGACATAAATAAGATAGACGACGGCGATGGCCGCCGAAATGACGCTGGCTAAGGTATTGTCCAAGGTAAAAAGGCCGGCGGTCATCAACGAGATCAGTAACATGGCCACCGGGATGACAAGGAACGAATTTGCTGCTTTCCGGCCGGATGAAGAAGCTTTTTCGAAATAACCGTGTTGTTCCCCCGCGCTTTTGGCCAGGCGGACGAATTCCATCGCGTCGCGCTCGAATTCTTGGGCTTGGGAAACTCCTTTTTTGCCATGATTCTCGATTTGTTTGGTGGTGACGGTGTCCCCCCCGCCAATGTGCTCGAAGAACCATTCGAGGACTTTGCGTTCATGGGCCAGCAGGGACGAAGAAGGAACGGCTTTTTGGATTTTCAGGGTGAAGTCCGCATCGTCATCCGTTACAGTTTGCCCGGAGTAATCGATGTCGATGACCTTCTTTCGGATCAAATCCAGCAAAGTGGCGGTCAAATCTTCATCGTGGATCTTTTTCATGTAATAAAGATAACTCATTTCCGCCGGGGTACTTTCCGAAGGAAGGTCCCGATAATAATCTCCGGTGAAGGAGGCGGGGTATTCTTTATCATATTTTTTGTACACATAGTAAGTAATCAAACCCATCGCTATGGCCATTCCCAAGGCCCCATAGAAAACGATTTGGGCGATCGTGATCCGAAGGTTGGTTTGAGCGGCGAGATCGGCCTCATACGCCATCAGGGATGCCAGATTCATTTGATCCTCGAGGACAATGTTCCTCGCATCGATGTTGGGAAACAAATCCGTTGGGACAAGGATTCGGAATTCGATGAATTCGCTGGTGGATATTTCTTCCATTTCCAGGACGATTTCGTCATTCGAGGGGATTGAGATGACTCCTTGGGACAAACCGTGTCCCCAAACCAAGACGTCTTCGAGGGGATGGGTATTGGCGGGAAGATTGACCGTGACCGTGGATGCCTTGATGGTCCCTTCCATATATTCGAACAAGCGCCAGTTGAGTTCGGAGATATTTGAATACTCGGTGATGGCCCCGAGAATTTTGTAGGTATAGACAAAGGTGACCAGCCCTTCCAACCCGTCCGCATAAGACACGTCGGCAAACAGGGATTCGCAGGTGTCGCTATAAGGATCGCAAGTGATGAAGTCTCCGAATTCGTCCCGATCGAAATCAAACGAATACCCGACACGGACCTCATCTGTGACGTTTTCGCCGTTTTTGAACACTTGAACGTCCGCCGCCGTTTCATCGAAGGCGGCGGTATTCAGGGAACTTTCATATAGGGGATAATCATCCCCGTATTTTTGGAATTCGATGTCTCGGAAACGGACGCTCATCGCTTCCCGGTAATCGATGTCCCACGTCTCCACGACCGTCATGTCGCCATTGGCATCGATCGTGATGTCGGCATCAAAGCGCTCGATCACCACCGAAGCCAGCAGCGATCCGGAGCCGCAAGCCTCCAAAGACCCTCCTACATAGGAGAATCCGACGAGCAGGAAAAAAATCAGATTCAACAAGCCACGATAATTTTTTTTCATAGCGCCGCGCAGGGACGTCTGCGATTCCTCCCGTCTGAAATGCCGGTCTTTGAGGATGGTCGAAGGGTAAATCCTCCGAGGGAAAGGGTAAGGAGAACCGATGTTTGATTTTCATGGAAGCCATGGGGCAGGATCTACATCCATTATATCTCAAAACCTTCGCCGTGTCAGTACTTCCGGCCAAGGAAGCGAAAAAATTGGTTTCACCCCCTCCGACATCACGATCCCCCGCTCGAAAAGGAGCGAAGCTCGTTTACGAAATCCCGATGCTTTCCGGAAGGTTCGGATCGGATTACCTTTCCCTTCATCCGTTTTCCAAGATTCCAAAGGCCGTCTTGTACAGAATTTTGGCGCCGAAAACACTGCGCAACCACCCGATCTGCATCGGGGTATGGTGGTAGATTTTTTCTGCTTCCAAAATGGCCGCCACGTATCCGAGGGAAATGGCATGGCGGATGACCTCTTCTCGAGAGGCGATGACGGGTGTCTCTGCTACGGCGTTATATGCGGCCAAGGTGGCCTTTTTTTGATCCAAGGGCAAGAACATCTCCGTATGGAAGAAATCGCAGACCCGGTCGCCCCAAAATCCGCGCTCGGGGTCGATCAACCCATAACGGATCCTTCCACCCACCCGCTCGCAAAGTATATTCGCCCGGCCCAAGTCGAAATCGACCATCGTGGATTCCACCTTTTCCAAGACCCCTTGATACTGGTCGATATAGCGCAGCAATTTCGCTCCCCGGGGCGACCTGACCCTTTTTTTCGAAAGATCCCCGAGGATGTTTTTCACCATCGACCGGATGGCCTGGTACCAATCATCGTAAAGTTGGTTTTGAACATACCCGAACCGATCCGAATGGATCGAATGGATTTGGGCCAGCATCCGAACCAATTCGGCATCGGCCTCGGCTTTTTCTTCGGGGGAAAATTCCATCTGATCCATCGCCTGTCCGGGAAGCCGTTCCATGATGAAATAATCGACCGGGACCAATTTTCGGGTGAAGTCGATGAAAAAGATTTCCGGAACCCGGATCGATGTTTTTTCCCGAATTTGTTGGTACCAAAACAATTCGGAGTGGATTAGTCGGCGTTCATAGGTTTCCATCAGGGGAAGTTCCAAGGGCGCGACTTTGAGGACATAGGCTCTATCATTCGCCTCCACCGCGTAGACGGCGTTGTATTCTCCCGCGCCCAAAGGGGCAATCGCAAAAACCGGTCCGATCTTCCCCGCTTGAAACAGGGTCTTGATGGTTTCGTCGTCCAGTTCATATTTGGTATTGCTAATCATTTTTTCCCTCCATATGCAGAAATGAATAATATGCGTTGAATCAAATGGGATGGAAACCCATTCTCGAATGACCGAATGGTCCGGATGGATAATTGAAAAGGATATCTTCCAATCCGAAAATTCGGAAATCGGAGGATATCCTAATTTCTAGATTAGCCCGCGAGCGGATGCCAAGTGATCAATCTTCGTATTGGTCAAGAATCCGTTGAATCGCGATGGTGATGTTCTCAGGCTTATACTTGTTAACGGCATTGGTGAACGCCGCCCATTCGGTATCCGAAGCGATGTCTTTGCTCCCCATGACGAATTTGGGAACGTTCGTGGCCATGAAGGTATTGAGATTGGTCGACGTTTTGGAGTATTGCGACGCCTCTTCGGAAGTCATCTGGGCCAACAAGGAACTGGCGATGCTTCCGGTGCTTGCAAAGGAGTCCCAATGGTCGGTGGCTTCGGTGGTAATTTTGGACATGCCTTGATCGACGTCGGCGAATTTCCATAATCCAAAGAAACGGTTAAGTTTTGCCGCACCCTTCAAATCCCCGTCTTGAATCAAGGCATCCACGTAGTGATAGGTAATTTTGTCGTTTTCATCGGTGGTGGTATAATAGGCGCCTTCGGTCAAACCGTGCTCAATGTAGAAGGGATCTTGGATTTCTTCAAACTGGGCTTTCGAAAGCCCGACCCCGTGGAGAAGGGCCCCTTCCAAAGAGAACTGGTAATCCAAAAAGGTGAAGAAATCCTCGAGATTTTTGTCTTTGGCCTTGTCGGTGATGATGTATTGGATGCTTTCCAAAGTGAATTGGAACATGGTGTCCGGCTCTTGCATTTTGTTTTCTTCCTCCCCATATAAATCATTGATCGGAAGGGGGGCCCCAAATGACATCATGCCATCGGTATTCTCGTAGTTTCCCATATCCAGTCTGGTTCCAGTATTGGCTTGGACGCCGTCCCAGATCGCCACTTTTCCCTGATAGACCGCGTTGGAGTTGATCAGATAGAACATATCTCCGGTTCGTTCAGAGAAGGCGGTATCGATCCAACCTTTTTCATACCAGGAATTGACACATTTTAAATAGGCCCGGAAATTACCGCTGGTCCCACTGAAAGCGGAATCGCCGTTTTTGTCAATATACCAAGCGCCGCTTCCCCCCCCGAACGAAGAAACGATGTCGCCCGTTCCAAGATATCCGGGATAATATAACGACATGACATATCCGTCGGAAATACCTTCTCCTACGAGGGCTTCTTTCATGATCGCCATCATCCATTCCCAGTCAGAAATGTAAACGGGATAAGATAATCCACTCGGGAAAATGACGTTGTCCGTATAGGTGTTGTCGGGATCGTCTCCATAAACAGCGGTGAATCCACCGTCAGTATAACTGGTGTAGTCCGGAGTCGTCTTCCAGCCTTCCCAGTCGTTGTTCGCGGCGGCTTCAGCGTAACTCGGATATTTTGGACGTCCGAAATTCGATTGCAGAAAAGCGCTGTCCAAATCCCAAACGTGCGTGGGAACCTCGCCATACTTGACCAACCAATCCCGGCGATACTGCATGCCTTGGAAATTCGGTTGCAAGTCGTCGTTGTAGGCAAATAAGGAAATATATTTCCATTCCCCATCAATGAGATTGCGGGCGGAACGGGCATATTCCGGATGCGCATTCAAAAACGCCAGATAGTTCGGCATATAGGTCTCGACATAATACGTAATGTCCATCGCGATTTCGGCCTCATAGAGGTCTAGGGCGGTGGCGGAAGAGGCGTTCATGTCCATCATGTCCATATATTCGCCCGTCGAGATCAGCGTGGTGAAGTTGTTTTGGGCTTCTCCGGTGACCGGAGCGGAAAAAGTCAGGTTGAGTTTGGATCCCACTCCGTCGTTGTTTCCATCCCACGTTTGGCTCATCAGATAGTTGATGGCGGGATTTTCCGCGTAATCGGAGTAGTACGTCGACAGTTCGCCTTGGTAAATCCAAATCGAAAAGTCTTCGACGGTTTCTTCCTCATTCTTGTTGCAGCCAAAAAGTATGAAGGAAGAAAGGCAAACCACGAGTCCCAGAAACATCGAAATTATTTTCTTTTGCATGTGTTTTTCACTCCCAAATCGAATTTGAAAACACTTTCATTATACCAAAATGGTTTTTTTGGTATATCAATTCTATATTGTTTTTTGTAATTTCTTAACAAATGATCCGGTCTTTTTGGAGATTCAGAGAAAAAAGAAAGCCTTTTTGATAGAGACACCCCCACACCCCAACAAGACTACGCCCGTGGTTCCACCATCTTTCTCTTTTCTCCGTCAGAAATTGAAAAAGCCAAGCGTCTGTTATTGGCTCATGGTCGCTGGTCATAATGGGGAAGAGGGGGACCTAGTTTCATTCTCGAAGGGTAGAGGTTTTGTCGAGGTCGATCCTCAGGGGTTGAGCTTTCTCTTCGACCTCATTTTCATCTTTCCCAAAAATGGAGAAAATTCCTGCCAAAAAATCAAATCAGGCCTTCCGACTTTGTATACGAACCGGGAACGCATTTTACCGGTTTTTTCATCGAATTCCTCGATGGCCTTCCTTACTTCATATGGTACATTTTCGGTGCTTCCCAAAAACGGTTGGTCTCGCGGTCAACTGCGAAATATTCCGTTTTGTTTCAGATCGGCGATGACCTCTGCCCGCCGGGATCGGTCCACGGAAATGTTGAAATACCCCGGCCGGTTTGGCTCTCCGACCACGATCTTCACATACACGGTTTTGAATATTCTCCATGTGGAAGTGACCGTTCCGAGGTATTGACAGATGGTCGTTTGGATTTGTCGGAGGATGTCTTTGGGCAAAAGGAATCGATCATGGTCGGAGAGGACATCGGAAAAATCCAACTTTCCAATCCGATCCAGCGCTTGAAAATAGACCGACATGTCGGTCCAATCCCCCATGGCGGAATAAAAAAGCCGCCGAGCGATCGCATCCCCCGAAAGCAGGATTTTGGTTTTGTCGTCCAAAAACACCATACTGCCTCGGGAATGACCCGGGAGTGAATAGGCAGTCAACGTTCGCCCGCCCAAAGCGAAAACATCCCCGTCTTGAAGATCCTTGACCGAATAATCGACCTTGATCTTGCCGAAAAAGCCACGGCTCAAAAGGGGAATGTCCGCGGAGTTGACATAGACCTCCCCGAACTGACCGTTGTTTCCGGTGTGATCCGGATGGCCGTGCGAATTCACCACCAGGAGCGGAAGGGAAGTCAAGGTTCGGACAAAATGAGAGAATCCTCGCCGGCGCATCCCCGTATCGACCAGCATGGCTTTTTCCTCTCCAACGACCAAAACGGCGTTAATGGTGGCACTTCCGTTTTTCCCGCTTCCCCAGCGGGAATGGGAGAGGGAGAAGATCCCATCTTTGATCTTTTCGGCGAAAAAGCCTCTTCTTTTCTGTTTCATCGCGATCATCGCTCCTTGGAAAAAATTTCAGGCGTTCGGAATCGACCTCGGGGGAGAAGAGACCAGAGGGGAGAAAACGACCGATGCTTCAATAAGGTCTGGACAAAGCGGCATTCGCGTCCTCGACGGTGATTTTTCCGGAGTTGCATTCTGCCATGATTTGCACGTCTTTGTCTTTCAATTTGTAGAGAAACAAAAGGGGCAGGGCGATCAGGCTTCCCGCCAACGGGACCCAAAAGGAAAAGGCCCAAAGCTGATCCGGAAGAATCGCGGGTTGAATGTCTAGCGAGGCGTCATAGTGAATGATCGTCAAAACCACTCCGGATAGGGCGGCAGAAATGGCCGCGGTGAACTTCGCGGTGAATGTTTGCACGGCAAAGGTAATGCCTTGTTGACGGGTCCCGGTTTTGAAATGTCCGTACTCGACACAGTCCGGGGTGAACATGAACATCATCAGCATCGAAAACATCGCAAAGAATGTTCGAACCGCACTTAACAGCGCGTAAAGGAGGAAATTGTCATATCCGACGAGGAAGATCACAACGCCTAAGGCCATGTTCGCTACGAACATGAAGAGGAGCAGTTTGATTTTCTCGTATTTTTTGATCAGCATCGGCACCAAAGCATAAACCAAAAAAATCGGGATGATGCTGGCCATGATGAGATACGATACGTAATCCAGACTTCCGAAATTATACTTGGCGATATAGTTGCCCAACGAAACGCTGATGGAACCGGAAAGGATGAAAACTCCGAAGATGATGACGAGGTATTTATTTTGCTTGAAATAGGTGAAAATCTGTCGAAAACCAATTTTCCCCGGAGCGACGGCGGATTTTGCGGTCACGCGTTCTTTTCCCATCAGGCAAAATGGCAACATGAACGCATAGCCCACGATGGCGACAAGGATGGCGGGAATGACATAGCCGATGCGCTCCAACAACAGCGGGAGGGCCACCGCGAAGGCGATGGCCATCACCGCGGAGGGGATTCGTCCGAAACTGATGATGCGAGTCCGTTCCTCGAGGTTGTCAGTCATCAAGGTAGAAAAAGAATAGATGGAAACATCCCCGATGGTATACAACGTGTCCCACAGGAGATAACCTCCCGATGCGAGCGTGATTTTGAGCCACAAGGCCATCTCCGGCCTCAACACGAACAGCAGGATGGTCGCCAAGGGTAAAAACAGCGTCGATATTTTGACCCATGGGATAAATTTCCCTTTTTTGAATTGCGACCGGTCGGCAATGATGCCAAACAGCGGATCATTCACCGCGTCCCAACCTTTGGAGAGAAAAATCATCACCGAAACGATCGCCGCCGGGATGAAAACGAAATCGGTGAAGAACAGCATCAAATATCCGGACACCATCGCATAAATGCCGATCTGTCCCACAAAAAACAGGTAGTAGGACCATCGTTCCTTGGGGCCGGATTGATACACGAATTTGGTTTTGTGGATAGAGCTTCCTAGATTGGCGCTTTGAAGATCCTTCATAAAAATCCCTCCTGTCGAAACTGAAAAAGCATTTTTCTAATGAATGCGGATTTCCCACCTTGGGAACGAATTCCCCGGGATCAGATTCGGATTTCGACTTGGTCGATATCCCGCTGGCAAAAGGACGATCTTGGCCACAAAAAACGACGGTTCCTGCGTCTCCCACCCGAACCCAAGGAAAATCAGAGACGATCGAACAACTGGTTGGCCCAATCGGAAAAACCCGTTTTCCACGCTCTGGCTTCTTTGGTGAGGAGCCGGTGCAGCCAACCGCCTTCGCAGTCGCCAAACCCATGCCCCCCCTTTTTAAAAACCATTAATTTGGCGGGGACATCCTTGTCGACGAGGGCCTCGAAATACTCGCGCATCCCTTGCGGAGGGACGAGCGCGTCGTTATTCGCAAACGCGATGAACTGGGCCGGATCGGTGGGCAAAATATGATACTTGTGGGTGAAAAACTTTCCCAACGTTTCCCGACTTTCCGGATCGATCAATTGTTCCTTGGGAACGAAGGCGCGCATGAACACTTTCATGTTTTCCAAATCGAGCGCGGGGTAAATCAACCCTCCCAAAGCGACTGTGGCATCGGTTTGATCCACTTCGTCAGGGGTGTATCCTGCGACCCCGACGGGGGAATTTCGAAGAATGGTGATCAAGTTCGCACAGCAATTCCCGCCCGCCGAGAATCCGACGACTCCGATTTTGGACGGATGGATGCCGAATTCCTTGGCATGAAAGCGGACATACCGAACCGCTCTTTGAAGGTCGAGGGCGGGAACGGGATAGAGATAAGGATAACTTCGATACCAAAGTACGAAACAACTGATGCCCGCGGCATTCAAGAACCGCGCGATTCCGGCGCCCTCATTCTCCATGGATTTGTTGAGATAACCGCCGCCGGGTACCGTGATGATGCATCGGTCGCTGCCAGCAACGAGGTGCGGAATCAAAAAGGGTTCATCATTAAAGGTTTCTTTCGCATATCCCGTTTGAATTTCGCTTTTGTACACGACGGTGTCGTTGCCGCTCATATCCTCGACGTATTCGGTGTTTCGGGAAAAAATCCCCGGGTGTTTCAGATACATCTGGAAAAAATGGTACTCCGGATGTACGTCGAGGATTTCCATTTTGCTTTTTCCGGTGTTGAAAGGAACGCTTTTTCCCCAAATCTTGATTCTATCTTCCATGATTTCCTCACCTTTCCTCTACAGGGTATCGGTTTCTTTGGCTTTGACTTCATCGGAAAAAATCCGTCATTTCCGGGGACAGGATGGCGAATCTTCTTTCCCTTCGGTTTTTTCAAGCTCCGTCGAGCCGGGTGGTTGGAGCAAGTCGATGTACCGAGTCATCAACTTGGCCATGGCTTCCGGAGACTGCTGGCATCCTTGTTCCAACCACTTGAGGAGCAAGACGGTGACGCCGCCGGAAATGAAATAATGGACGCTGTTGGTCTCCACGGAATGAGGTTTTTGGGCGACCATCTGCCCTTGCAGTAGGGATATCAGATCCCGATCCATCATTCGGTATATTTGAAGGAGCCACTGGTTTTTCTGGTACATCCGGCACATTTGGAGCAAGGTTTCATAGGCCGACATCTTCGGCTTTTCCGTCGCATCCGGCCTCCAAATCGACAGGGACATGAGATCCAACTGCTCTTTCAGAATATCGGAAGGGATGGTATAGTATTTATAAAAAGTAGTACGATTCACCCCAGCCCTTCTGCAAAGTTCGGAGATGGAAATCTCACGCATATTTTGGCGGATGAGCAACTCGCGGAGGGCATCGAGCA
>Ga0209800_10003144_pt1 | contig 13508 bp, 10 predicted proteins | sample Higcelweek8metaG_FD_187174 | JGI IMG/M metagenome (GOLD analysis project Ga0209800, IMG submission 187174) | Freshwater pond sediment microbial communities from the University of Edinburgh, under environmental carbon perturbations - High... | ecosystem: Environmental > Aquatic > Freshwater >... | reverse complement strand
CTCACCAAGTGTACGATCGATTATCAGCAGTTCACCGGAATATGGGCCATGATGTCCGCCTGCAACAGCAATAACCTTATCTGAATTTGGTATCGGCCGTGCATGAATTTTTGTATATGGCCAGCTGGTCTGATTTCCATAAAACTCAGTCTGACGACACCCATCGGGGTTCATTATGAATAATCCCATGCAATTGGTAAGTGACCGGTCATTGTACTCCCATCGTGTATAGAGAACCGTACCGTCATCTCTTAACACCGGATAAAAAGTATGAACCTGATCAAATCCGACCTGACGTATATATTTGCCGTCACAGTTCATTAAATACATATTAGTTATAGGATTCCATGCGTTGTCAATCATTCCGAAACAGCGTGTCGAGCTGAATGCAATATCACCGTTTGGAAGATAACACGGTTCAAAATCAGCAACAACACTGCCCTCGGGATTGAATGTGAGCTGTTTAATTTCTGACGGATTCTCAATTTCCATTTCGTAAATCTTATAGCCCGTACCTTTTTTGGTTCCGGATATTGCAAAAAGAACTTTCTTACCGTCAAAAGAAATACATGGATCCCGTACTACCCCGCTGTCATCAATACCGTTTTTCTTATAAAGATACTCATGTGTTGAGTAATAATTCTTCATATTCAATACACAAAGAGCACTGCTGTCAGCCCATTCAAGATCAGAATAATTTGCCTCGGCATTATCATGATATCCTACCATAAACCCGCCGAAATTATGGTGTTTTGTAAACATAATGCTTTTAAGATAATCTGAGTATGGCTTCATCCTCGCTGTGCGTCTGTAATGACAGGCTAAATAATACAGATTCTTATCACCTGTGATTTTGGCTGAAGCACTATCATAGAGTGAAGCATAAACAGATGGCAGACTGTCAATAATAGCCGCAGCAGCATTTTTATAATCACCATCTGTAATCCCGTCCTGATCTTCCCAGTCGGAAGTTATCTCTGATGAAATACTGGCAGGTATTGTTTCATCTATCTCTGCCAGTGCATTATGTAAAGGGCTGACAACCGGACTTGAAAGCAGCGTAAATGTCAACATGATAAACCATAAAGCTGACTGGCATGATTTACATTTCACATTGACATGATTTTTAATTCTACTCATAAACATACTTCCCGATAGGAGAATTTGACTTAAAGATATGCAGATTTATGTTTCATCTTTTCGAAAGCATTTTTGTCCCATGTGATATAATATAACATCAATATCACAAAATTGATTGTTTCGGCACTGAACTCTTTTAAGATTGTGTACACTGTCTGGGTACAGTTCCATTTAATCCCCAAAACTCCTGATGGCGTATATTAATTTATAAGATTGAATTTGCTATCCTTTCCGGTCGCCAAAGGCAGACCAGATATTTTATGGCAAAAAGTTGAGTAACTATTGAATGTATTGAATTTTATGGAGTTACAATGAAGCGGTTTGAAGAATTATTTGATGAATTAACGAAAAAAGCTGCCAGCAGAAATCCAGATTCAGGGACAGTGAAAGAGCTTGATAAGGGTGTACACTTTATAGGCAAGAAAGTTATCGAAGAAGCCGGTGAGGTGTGGATCGCATCTGAGTATGAAGGCAACGAAAAAACCGCAGAAGAGATTTCGCAGCTTTTATATCATTTACAGGTGATGATGATTGCGAAGGGCATTTCGCTTGATGATGTGTACAAGTATCTGTAAATGTTTAATTTTCACCATCTATTGCTTTTGACAGAGGAGTTTTCAAATGATAAAAATAGCGATTCCAAATAAAGGCGCGCTTTCTGAAGATGCAATTAATCTTATCAGTGAAGCCGGATACAAATGTAAAAGACATTCAAGCGAACTTGTGCTTGCAGATGCGAAAAATGATGTTGAGTTCTATTTCCTGCGCCCGCGTGATATAGCAATTTATGTAGGACACGGGTTCCTTGACATTGGAATAACAGGACGGGACCTTGCACTTGACAGCGGTACTAATGTGAATGAATTCATGGCACTTAATTTCGGCCACTCATCATTTTACTACGCAGTTCCAAAGACAGCTGTATCAACACCGGATCAGTTTGACGGTTTACGGATTGCTACATCCTACCCGCACATTGTTGAACTTGACATGAAAAAACGCGGTTTGAATACAAAGATTATAAAGCTTGATGGTGCAGTGGAAATTTCAATAAAACTCGGAGTTGCCGATGCAATAGCCGATGTAGTGCAGTCAGGACGCACACTCACTGAAGCCGGACTAAAAACTGTCGGTGAACCGATCATGAGTTCTGAAGCAATTGTTATTGCGCACTCGGCAGAATCTTTGACAAATCCGGCGGCTGATACTTTTATGAAAAGGCTTAAGGGAATAATTGTTGCAAGAGATTATGTCATGATCGAATATGACATTCCTAAAACTTCCCTTGCAGAAGCATGCGCCATAACACCGGGAATTGAGTCCCCTACGGTCTCGCCTCTGAGCAATGAAAACTGGGCAGCAGTCAAAGCAATGATTAAAAAAGGCCAGATGAATCAGATCATAGACCAGCTTGCAGATATCGGTGCAAAAGGTATTATTGCAACTGAAATCCGCACATGCAGAATCTGATGCCTTCGCCTTTTCATATAAACACGGAGGAATAATGAAAATTGCGATGAGAATTATCAGTGCCGTCTTTGTTTTCGGAATAATCGCTTTTGTTTTCAGCTCACTTGGTTTAAATGATATTAAAAAAATGTACATCAATGATATTAACATTTCCAGAATAGAAGATGGTGTTTACACAGGTGAATTTCATAAAGCGCGCTGGAACTACAGCGTAGAAGTTACAGTAGAGAATCAGCAGATAAAATCAATTATCCTGACAAATGAAATTAAAGAGCGCGGACGCAGGGAAATTGCAGAAAAAGTAATCGAAAAAATAATTGAAAAACAGTCACTCAATATTGATGCTGTTTCCAGTGCAACTGTCGACACCCGTGCTATCCGAAAAGCTGTCGACAATGCATTAGTAAAAAGTAACATGATTATCAAATAATTCTCAAACAGACAGTCTGGTAAAAAATTCAATAACTTTGCACAACTTTATTAATTCATATCTCATAAGTTTTTTCTTCCTTACTGCAATAGTCAATAAATCATAGACACATCCTGCATATTTTTACAAGCTTCTCACATATTATCGTATATCAACAGCATATCGCAAAAAAAACTCATACTTACTATCATATTAGTTAACATCAACAACTTACCGTCACAGTTACACAAGCACACTTCATTGTACTTGCAAAAAAAGATGTATTAGTGGATAATTATTCTACTTCCACATTGTGTTGAGATGGCACATAAAGATGAAAACACGGGAATGTAAAAATATGACTATTGATAACTCATCACAGCACAACAACTTAACCGCTTTAAACAACAGGTATATGCACATATTTGAATCCGCACCTGATGGATTACTTTTTGCCGATGCCAAAACAGGTGAAATAATTGATGCAAATCCATTCATGCTTGAAATGTGTGGTTACAATCGGGATCAGATTGTAGGAAAAAAAATGTGGGACATCTGCTTTTTAAAAAATATTTTTCCTGATATTTCATCTTTTTCAAAGATTGCTGATAAAAAAGCCGTTCATAATGAAAGTTTAATAACAAATCCAACAGATGGCCGGCTCATTGATGTTGAATTCAGCTGTAATGCTTTTAATGTAGATGAAGCATCTTTTCTGTTGTGCAACATAAGAGACATAACTGAACGTAAACGCGGCGAATATTCAATACTTGCTGAAAAAGAACGTCTGATAGTTACATTACGCAGTATAGGTGATGGAGTTATCACTACTGATACTCATGGCAACGTAAGCATTATGAATAGAATTGCCGAGCAGCTTACAGGATGGAAACAGGATGATGCCGCTGGGAAGCCCCTTGACCTTCTTTTTAATATCATTGACGAAAAGACACGTAAGCCAAACGAAAACCCTGTAAGAAAAGTACTTGAAACAGGACAGATTGTTGAATTGGCAAGTAATACTATTTTGATTTCAAAAGACGGTACAGAAAGAAAAATCAGTGACAGTGCAGCTCCGATTAAAGATAAAAATAATTCAATTGCCGGCATTGTACTTGTTTTCCGCGACATAACAGAAAAGCAGAAACTTATTGATACTGCATTGACTGTTCAGAAACTTGAATCACTCGGGGTCCTTGCAGGCGGTATTGCACATGATTTCAATAATCTTTTAGGCGGTATTTTCGGATACATCGAGCTTGCAGAAAGAGAATGCGACACAGACCGCAGAGCATCATACCTGTCAAAGGCAATGACCTCTATTGACAGAGCGCGCGGACTGACTTCACAGTTGCTCACATTCTCCAAGGGCGGTGCTCCCATACAGAAAACCGGCCCGTTATTTCCTTTTGTCCAGGATGCAGTTCAGATTGCACTTACCGGCAAAAATGTATCATGTGTTTTTCAGGTACAGGAAAATCTGTGGCAATGCAGTTTTGACAGGATTCAGTTCACTCAGGTGATTGACAGTATAGTTATCAATGCCAGCGAGGCAATGCCGGAAGGCGGAATTATTCAATTAAAAGCAGACAATGTCACCCTGGCTGAAAATGAACACCACAGCTTGACAAGTGGCAATTATGTCAGACTCTCTGTTGCTGATAACGGAATTGGCATACCAAAAGAGTTGCTGCACCGCATTTTTGATCCATTTTTCACAACAAAAACCAAAGGACGCGGGCTTGGACTTGCAACATGCTATTCAATAATAAGGCAGCATAACGGATGCATTGATGTTGAGTCGGAATTGGGAAAAGGCAGCACATTTCATGTATACATTCCTGCGAAAACAGATTCTGCTGTATCTCCTTCTGACAATGACTTGACAGTACATAAAGGAAACGGTACATTTCTTGTGATGGACGATGAAGAGGTGATGCGGGAAACATTTTCAGGAATGCTCGGTTCCATGGGATATAATGTAATATGTAAAGAAGATGGAAATGATGCGGTTGATTTCTTCATATCTGATATGGAAAATAAAAAGATACTGACAGGAATGATATTTGATCTGACAGTCCCGGGTGGAATGGGCGGGCTCGCTGCAGTTGAAAAAATCAGAAAAATAAACATTGAAATTCCTGTATTTGTCTCCAGCGGCTATGCAGAAGATCCTATCATGAAAAACCCCCTTAAATATGGATTTACAGATAGTATATCCAAACCATTCATGAAAAAAGAGCTTTCAGATCTGTTGAACAGACACTTTAAATACACGTAATTATAAATAGCCATACCTGCTGATTTTTTTGCAGCCATATCCGGAAAAATTTTCAATAACTACCCGATATTTCAGAATAGTATTTTAACTGAAAAATCAAATACAAATTATGGTATTTCATCACGCCTCCTGAATTCCCGGAGGACTTGTAATATTTTGATTTTCTTTAAATTTCCCTTCAAAATCCGCATAGGATTACAAAACGGGTTAATATTTAAATTGGATGAGGATTATTTTATTTACAAATGAATTCAAGCCACTGTCATACTGAAGAAGTTTTTGAGCCTGCGTCATTCGATGAGGTGCTCCATGATCTCAAGATTAATAATCTGAAAATAGTTGTCAACTCACGCATGAAGCGAAGCTGGAATGTTAAAATCAACACTCTCTCCAATTACAGGACACTCACTATTCCATCATATTTACATGATGCGCCTTTCAATATTAAAAAAGCTCTTATCGAATGGTCTGTGCTTCCTCAGAAAGCTGCAGATGCGCAAAAAAGACTTATTGCAATTGCAAAACATGATCTGGAAAAAATAATTCAGCACTATATCACTACAAATCATTCAGTACAGTCACACCGCAGATTGAATATGCCGACAAACACTGAAGCTCTTGATGGCATTAAGTATAATCTCAAGGATATTTTTGATACAGTCAATAAAGAGTACTTTAACGATGAACTTGCTGCGCTCCTGAGGTGGGGCAAGTTGACATCAGGTACATCGTATCAGATGACACAGAAAATCTCACATGGTGATCCTGTCAATATAATCACTATTGCAGGATGCTATAATCATACAGAAATTCCGCGCTTTGCAATTGAAGCAGTCATGTTTCATGAAATGCTTCATATAAAAATCCCGCCTTATAAGAAAAACGGCAAAAATGTTATTCACGGACCTGAATTTAAACATGCTGAGAAACTTTTCAGATACTATAAAGAGTGGCGCATCTGGGAGAAGGAACATTTAAGAGACATTGTAAGGTTAAGAAGAAGAAAAAGATACTGAGTTTCTTTTACCAGGCACGGTTTAACTAAAAAACGCAGATGAAATTGTAAATTATGCATTTCGCCCCCTAAATCGCAGGGATTTAGGGGGCGAGGATTTAAGTTTATAGTGCCCGGTAAAAAATTACTTATGCAGTATTTTTTCTTTTAATGCAATGTATTTCGCGGTCATTACAGAAGGCAACTGACTCTCGCGTATATCGTATCCGTAAGCCCCTTTACTTAAAATAATTATCGGCGGTGATTGAATCCGCTTGAAAACTGCACGGGACATGCTCCTTACAAACCATTCAAGATCATCAACAAATACCTGAGGATTGCCGAGGTTGTATTTGTCAAATATTGAGCTGCTTAAAGGCAATTTTTCACAAATGCTGCCATTATCATACCATTCAAGCACAGTTTCAGGGTTCAGCCTGTTATAATCGGTAAATCTCTTAACCAGAATATCATGATAACCCCATTTCATGGGGTCAATCTGATTGTTCTTAAGTTCAGCTGACGGCGGCATTACAAATCCATAGTATTCATCCGGAATAAGTGATTCTGAAATGACAGTATCTTTATAAACTTCACGATTCATAAAATCTGCCATTTCAAATACTTCTGTTTTCAGAAGATCACCGATAGGCGAAATCCCTCCGTTTACATCACCATAAAGCGTCGCATACCCTAAAGCAATTTCAACTTTATTCCCGTTGCACACCAGAAGTCCATTCAGTATTCCGGCGACATTTGACAGAATACTTGTACCGCGGATTTTTGCCTGAATATTTTCACAGTTGAATTCAGAAGGACTAAATGCACTCAATGCGGCAGTATTATCGTTTGACAATTGCTCGACCGGTATTATATGATATTCAATTCCGAGTTTCTTCGCAAGATTGGAAGCTATTGACTTTGTGGTACTGCTGTTATACTTTGTCGGCAGGTTAAATGAGATTACCCGTGCTGCTCCTGCGGCCTGCTCCAGAAGACATGCAACCAGAGCGCTGTCAATACCGCCGCTTATTCCGATTATGTAAGGGAATGCACTGCTTCCCAGAATTGTATCCATCCCGCGAATACCTTCAATAATTGCCCGGTATTTCGACTCAATGGCTGAAATCTGTTTTTTTACAGCAGGTTTCTTTTTTAAACCGGTATTGAATACAAGAAGTTCTTCTTTAAAAATATCTGACGCATTATGCACAATAGATGCATCCTTATTGTAAACAGCACTGTCCCCGTCAAAGACAACAATATTTTTCCCGCAATTCTGCATACCTACGCAATTGACATAAAAAAACGGAACAAACCTGCCTGCGTCACGGAAGCTGTCGCGGATACGGTTGTTTCTTGCCTGATTTTTGCCATAAGTCCATGGGCTTGACGAAAGATTAAAAATCATTTCAGCACCGTGATTTATAAGCATTCCTGTCACATTAAGCGCATTACCCTTGTAAGAATAATCATTGAACCACAGATCCTCACATATTTCAACACCAACAGTTATTTTCTTACTGTCAATTTCAATTTCAAATGGCTGAAGCAATTCTTCAAGCGGCACACCTTTATCAATTGAGAGATCCTGAAGTGAAAAGAAATACCGACCGTCATCAAAGATTCTGTAATTAGGCAGCAGCGTTTTCACTGCAACGTCATTGAAACCTGAATCAGACCTGTTTTTTACGGGTAAGCCATTATAAAAACAATATGCGACATTATATTTCCTTATCCGGCCGTCTTTATTTGTTTTTCCATTGTCAAGATATACATTTCCATAAATAACCGCTATACCATCAGATAAGGCGGCAATTCTTTCATTGAACTCAAGCAGATATTCACACCATACCTGATCAAGCCATTTATCCCCTGACAGATAGCCGCTTATGCACATTTCCGGAAAAGCAATTATTGAGCACATTTCTTTTTTTGCATCTGCAATATACGTTTTCATGCTCTCAAAGTTTTTTTCAGGTTCACCTGGAAATATTCTCATCTGAGCTAAAGCTATTTTCATTGATAAGTCCTCTATTTTAAAATAATTTCACAGTGCATGATTTATAAAGTACTTGACTATCTGCGCATGGTCATTAAAAAAATCAGATTCATGCTGTTCAATTTTGTAAAGCGGCAGCCAGAACGCCTCCCCTGCGTCATCACCAGCTGTAATTTCAGGCAGTTCCTTTACATTCAATTCAAACATAAACGCGTGACTTACAACTCTTCCACGCGGATCACGAAACGGCTGATCAAAAACATGGGTAAGTTTAATTGACCCCTGGAGTTCTTTATATCCGATATTTATTTTTGTTTCTTCTTTAAGTTCACGCAGGCAGGCCCGTTCTATTGATTCAGACTGATTTACAAATCCTCCGGGAAGGGCAAAACAGCCTTTTCCCGGATTGCCTTTTCTTTTGACAAGAAGTACATGACCAAGTCCAATGACAACTGCATCAGCAGTCACAAAAAGAGGCGGATATGGGGCACTCTCCCATTTTTTACGGTAACTCTTTATATACTGATACTCTTCCTGAAGTTTTGCAAATGCACTTTCAGTTGTCCACTTGCCGATTTTTTCAGAAACCGCCTCAGGCAGATACTCCGCGACATCAATAATTCTATTCTCAAAAACAGCATTCCTGATTTGTGTTGCACTGATGCCGTCAGCCTGCATGGTCACTTTGTCAAGATGCCACTGAGGAAAATAATTAAGATAAAATGATGTATCGTCCTTAAAATGCCCGACAATTGTAATTGTTCCTTCAGAAACGATAACACTGATTTTCTGCTGTACACGCATAACCCAGTCTGTAAAATTATATGCGGAATCACTTAGAGGAATAATTGTAACCTCCCCTATTCCACGTGCTTTCAATGAATCTCTTATAAACTTCTCCCGCTCCTGGGTATTGAACGGATTTCTGATACTTCTGGGGGCGTTATGTGAGCCGACTATTATAATTATATGTTCTGCTATTCTGGATGCATGCTCAACAAGGCAGAGGTGACCTTTGTGAAATGGCTGAAAACGGCCGATAATTACTGCGAAATTAAATTTTTTCATATATCTCCTTCACCTGTCTCCCTGACAGGCTACACTGTAAAATTACACATTCAGCACAAATGTGTCAATGATCATTTTTGATAATCAGGTTTATTGAATGCTATGGTAAAATCATATACAAGCAACTATTTTAGTATTAAAACAAGAGCAGTCTGTAATTTACAACACTGCTGACAACTATGAAATTTCAATCAAGGCCTCGTGAATAAATTCATTGGAGAGACAATGTTAAAAACCGATTTACATTCATTTGTAGAGAAATATGCGCCTGAAATTTTATCATCTGTTCATCCGCTTTCAGAAATGGAGCGAATCGAACTGCTTGCTAATGGAAATACTGCGCAATCATGGGATACAATCGGCATTGTTGACGGATTTAATCCGAAACTGGTTCGGGGATCTGATTTCAGCGGCTGTGTAGTACTTGGCAAATGCAGTGATACCTACTCTGATGAAAGTGGTTTTTACCTGCATCAGGGTATTTACAACAGTAAAATCAGGAATTCCATTATCAAAGATAATGTGGCAATAAATGCTGTACATTGCTGCAATTTTTACAAAATAGAAGAGAATGCAGTACTTCATAATATCGGAGAAATAACATCATCACAGACCGCACGTTTCGGTCAGGGTGGAATTCAGAATGGATCACAGAAGTGGATAGATATAATCAATGAAAATGGCGGGCGGGCAGTTATCCCATTTACAGGAATGACATGTGGTGACGCATTTATCTGGGCAAAATACCGTGATGATTTTAAACTGCAGAATCTATTCTCTTCCATTACAGATACAACATGCATTCCTAATATGTCAACAATAGGTATTGTTGGAAACAATGTTTTAATCCGAAACGTCAAGATCATCAATGATACCAGTTTTAATGAGTATGCGCAGATAAATGGAGCTGATATTATTAGTAATGCGACAATAAGAAGTTCAAAAGCGGAAAAGACTGTCATTGGTGCAGGAGTGCAGTTACGAAATGCAATAATAGGGTATGGAAATCATATTGATTCCGGGGCTCAGCTCCAATCAGTACTCAGCGGCAGCGCGGTTTCGATTCATCAGTGTGCACGTATCAGTCAATCCATAATTGGAGACAACGCAGGGATCGGATGCTGCGAAATTGCAAACTGTCTTATTTTCCCGTCCCACGGTCAGCATCACAACAGTTCTTTTCTCATAGCGTCAATGATAGGCGGACAGAGTAATATTGCATCGGGAGCAACTATCGGATCAAACCATAATTCGCGTGCAAATGATGGAGAGCTCTGGGCATCACGCGGTTTCTGGCCGGGCCTGTGCACAAGCTTTAAGCATAACAGCCGTTTTGCATCATATACATTATGCGCCAAAGCAGACTATCAGTATGAAATTGACAATCCATTTCCATTCAGTCTTATAGCCAATGATTCAGCACATGATACGCTTATTATCCACCCCGCATATTACTTTACTCATAATATGTATTCGTTCATGCGCAGCAAATTTAAATTTACAAAACGCGACAAAAGGATTATAAAAGAACAGAAGATAGAACACAACCCACTTGCACCTGATACAATTGAAGAAATTTTCAGGGCATGTTCAATTATTGAAGAAGAGACGGCAAAAGTCTGGTATCATGTAAATCAGACGGAAGTTCCGTCAATTGATGAATGCAGAAAAAAAGGAAGGTCGCTGCTTATTGGCAGTACTCCTGCTCAGGACCTTGAATTTAAAGGCCGTTTTGAGAAAAGCAGCCGAAAAAATATCATTCGCAACCCATCTAAAGCATGGCAGGCTTATACCGCAATAATACGCTGGTATGCAGCAGGTGAAATTGTAAATTTTATCAATTCTCATAATCCGGATCTACATTCACTCCAGATTCCCCCAAGAACTCATGAGTGGATAAATTGCGGCGGTCAGATAGTAAAAAGACATGATCTTGACAGGTTGCTTCTAAAAATCAAAAATGACAGTTATATCAAAACATGGGATGATATCCATGAACGATTTGATATTCTTTATGAACATTATGAGCAAGACCGCTTTTATCATGCACTGGGGGCACTTGCAGCTATTGACAATATCAGAGAGGAATCATTTACTGCCGCGCATCTTAAATCAGGAATACAGAAATGCATTCCTATTTGCAAAGACATAGCAGACCATACAAGCGTATCAAGACTCAAAGATTATAATGATCATTATCGTACCATGGTATATGAATCCAGAGATGAATTAAATGCAGTATTAGGCGCATTTGATGACGATACGGTAATTTCAGATGTCGGCAAAGCGATGCAGCTGTCAATTGACGAAATTGTTAAACTGGCGGAGAAATTATAAAAAACAGTTTTCCACTTAAGCCATCCTGATGGACTGCTGATCAATTTCCGTAAAACCCTTAATTTATATACTTGCTTTTTTTTCCTATAAATTGTCAGCAATTACAAACTATATTTTGCGGTACAAAACATTTCTGTACCGCAAAATACAGGTACATTTTTAGATCATTTTTAACTTTTCAAAGGCGTAAGCAGTGAAAATTTCTTTTAATAGTCTTATTAGTACAGTCGTAACTGCATTAATACTCCCGATTTCTTTACTTGCATCAGAAAATGCCGGATCAATTGCAGGTGAAATGGTACGTCAGGTCGAGCAGTACAATTTTGCAATTCATATTCTTGCAATGCTTCTGGTCGGCTTTGGCTTCCTTATGGTATTTATAAAGAGATACGGCTATAGTGCAACAACAGGAACCTATCTTGTAGTTGCAACAGGAATTCCGCTCTATGTATTTCTTCGATCAACCGGTATACTTTCTGCAAAACCTATAAGCATTTCCACCATTGAAGCTCTTCTGCTTGCTGAATTCGCATGCGCATCAGCGCTTATTGCAATGGGTGCAATTTTAGGCCGTGTGAAACTTTTTCAATACATAATGTTAGCTCTTATTGTAGTACCAGCCTATATGATAAATGAGTGGCTTGTTTTTGATGGCGGACTTGGAATTACAAAGGGATTTGTTGATTCAGCAGGGTCGATAATCATTCATGCATTCGGAGCATACTGCGGACTTGGTCTTGCATTTGCACTGACTTCACGCAGACAATCAGTTCAGACTGTACCATCCGATGAAACATCGGATCGTTTTTCCATGCTGGGATCAATGGTACTATGGATTTTCTGGCCAAGTTTCTGCAGTGCAGTTGTCGCACATGAACAGATGCCTGTTACTGTAATCAATACAATTCTGTCGCTCTGCGGTGCAACACTTACTACCTATATAGCAAGTGCCATCTTTCGCAAAGGTAAAGTTCTTATCGCTGATATTATTAATGCAGCCCTCGCAGGGGGTGTTGCAATCGGAGCGACATGCAATATTCTCAGTCCGTCAGGTGCATTCGGCGTCGGAGCGATTGCCGGATTATTATCTGTTGCAGGATTTGTCTTTATTCAACCTGCATTGCAGTCAAAGTTTAAAAAGGTTGACACATGCGGCGTTCACAATCTTCATGGAATGCCTGGTATCTTGGGTGGATGCGTCGCGATTCTTGCAGTCCCCGGCATTCTGGTCTCCCAGCTTGCGGGTATTGTATTTACAGTATTATTTGCACTCGCGGCAGGCTATGCTGGCGGATATCTCATCCGTTTGACTGGCAGCTTAAATGAAGCATATGAAGATTCAGAATCATTTGGCGGTATTGATGAGCTTATTGACAATGAAATAGAAATTGTCCCCGAAAGTATCTTACGTTAAAAGCTTTTTTAATTTGTGCACACTCTCATCAAAAGAGAGTGTGCCGGTTAATAAAACAATTATTATCATACAAATAATATCACAGTGAAATGCCCCGTTTTTGCCCCGCACAGCAAATCAGACTTTCTTCCTTGATTTTTATTATTAATCTTTTTAGATTCTCAAGACCTTAATGAAATTATATTCGAAAATCAGTTATATTTATTACTCTTGGACCTCACTATATGAATTGGTTTAAAGCATATAATCAGAAAATTGCGCTCCTGCAGACATAAATATCGTTTAAATAATAAAGGATTAGTGAAATAATGGCACATAAAAATGTTCGCACTCATAAATGTTCACAGGCCGGAAATGATAAAGGGATTATTGATGGCCAGATTGTTGCGATGA
>Ga0209800_10003143_pt1 | contig 13516 bp, 18 predicted proteins | sample Higcelweek8metaG_FD_187174 | JGI IMG/M metagenome (GOLD analysis project Ga0209800, IMG submission 187174) | Freshwater pond sediment microbial communities from the University of Edinburgh, under environmental carbon perturbations - High... | ecosystem: Environmental > Aquatic > Freshwater >... | reverse complement strand
ATGAGTAGAGATGGCTAAGAGTGAAGCTACAATAATACTCATCCAAAACGGTGCATACAAAACATAAATTCCATACAATACCATGATGAGTAAGATGGGGGTAAAATACTCTTTTTTCACTCTTTTTCCTTATTCAAACAGTCCGCTTTGTGGGGTGCCGAACTTGAGAAGCTCATAGGTTTTAGGTGTAGCCAAGCGTCCACGAGCTGTTCGTTCCAGATAACCGTTTGCTAGGAGATAGGGTTCTAATACATCCTCAATCGTCCCTTCATCTTCGCTCAGTGCGGCGGCGATAGTACTTAGACCCATCGCCCGTCCTTTGGCATCCATTAGCAGTTTGAGGAGGCGAATATCCATCTCATCAAACCCGTTGGCATTGATTCCTAGTTGATCGAGAGCGTAGCGGGAACGTTCGTGCAATATTGTACTCTCATTTGCCACATCGGAAAAGTCTCGTACTCTTTTCAGCAGTCGCAGAGCTATACGGGGAGTTCCGCGTGAGCGTTTAGCAATTTCGTGTGCGGCATCTTTATCGATGTTTTTCCCCAGTTTCGTGGCAGCTTTGGTAACAATGGTACAAAGTTCTTCGGGGGTATAGAATTGCATCCGAAAATTCATCCCGAAACGATCACGCAAAGGGTTCGAAAGCATCCCCGCGCGGGTCGTCGCTCCGATGAGGGTGAAGCGGGGGAGGTCGATTTTGACCGTCTGTGCCGCAGGACCGCTCCCGATGATGATGTCGAGACGGAAATCTTCCATCGAAGGGTAGAGGATCTCTTCGACCGCTGGAGAGAGACGGTGAATCTCGTCGATAAAGAGGATGTCGCCTTCTTCGAGATTGGTGAGGATGGCGGCGAGATCACCGCTTTTTTCGATCATCGGAGCGGCGGTTACTTTGATGTTGCTCCCCATTTCATTGGCGATGATGAGGGCTAACGTCGTTTTCCCTAAACCGGGGGGGCCGTAAAAGAGGACATGATCGAGCGCTTCACGCCGTTTGGAACTCGCCTCGATAAAGACTCCCAGATTCTTTTTGATCTGCTCTTGCCCGATATAATCATCCCATGCGCTCGGACGCAATGAGGTTTCCGTGACCTCTTCGGCGTTAAATTTTTCGATTTCGACTATGCGTTCCACGTTAATAATTCCTAGTAAACATGATTTTCATCGGGGAACGAGCGAGTTTGGACTTCATCTGCATATTTTTGTACTGCCTCTTTGATGGCTAGCGCACCGTTCATATATTGTTTGACAAATTTGGGAACAAACGGCTCATACAATCCTAACATATCAGAGAACACGAGCACCTGACCATCCACGCCGTTACCCGCACCGATCCCGATAACAGGGATAGAGACACTGTTAGCTACACGTGTAGCCACTTCTGCAATTACCCCTTCAATAACAATGATAAAGGCACCCGCTTGCTGAATAGCTTGTGCATCGGCGATGAGAGTGAGGGCATCATGTTCATTTTTTCCTTTAACTTTATAGCCACCCTCAGCACGGACGGACTGCGGCAACAAACCGATATGACCGCAAACGGCAAATCCATTATCGCTCAGGTGCTTAATGAGATGGGCTTTATCGGCACCGCCTTCAATTTTGATCGCATCGGCAGAGGTCTCACGATAAACACGAAGCGCATTAGAGAGGGCTGTTGTTTCATCCATATAAGTACCAAAGGGCATATCGGTGATGACAAACGTATCAGGTGCACCTTTGCAGACGGCTTGGGTATGGTAGATCATCTGATCCATAGTGGCACTGAGGGTATCTGCATTTCCACCGAAGCTCATGTTGAGACTGTCTCCGACGAGAAGTATGTCGGAACTTTCGCTCAAGAGTCGGGCAAAAAGGGCATCATACGCCGTTATCATTACGAGTTTACGAGACCCTTTGCATTTTTGGATGGAGCTGATAGAGAGTTTTTTCATACTATAAATATCCTACTATTGTTTAAAGTAGATAGTTTACCCAAAAATTGAGTTGCATTGCTATTTCATGGCAATTAAGAGGGGATATTAATCAAAAGATGGTTATAATTTATCACCACAGGAGAGGATCATAATGGGCATACGAAGCGTTTTAGAAGCTAATTTCGACTTTGAAATCATTGACGAATTTTTAGATCATTACGCGATGATGACCGAGATTATGGAGGGTCTTATGGTCGATTTGGGAAGTCCGGAGCGATATCATCGAAGTATCGAAGAGCTGTTCCGTATTTTCCATAACATCAAATCGGCTTCGGGATACTTGCAGATCGAACCCATGATGCGTTTAGCCGCTTTTACCGAAGATGCACTGGAACAATTACGCTCACGTGATAAGAAAGTGAATGATGAGACGATTACGTGGCTGATCAGTGTCGCCGATATGTTTATGCAGTGGCAAGAAGATTTAAAAATGGATAATGATCTCACCAAAGTCCATTTTTCCCTTTTAATTTTACCCGATATGGAGAAAGCGTGAAGCAACTCGTAGCTTACATTACTGCAGGATACCCTGATAAAAATTTTACTGTTGATTTGGCATTAGCACTCGGCGAGAACGGTGTCGATACCTTAGAACTTGGCGTTCCGTTTTCCGATCCTGTCGCGGATGGTCCCGTCATCGAAGCGGCAAACCACCATGCCCTCGAAGCGGGCTTTCGTTTCGCCGACTTGCTAGATATTTCCGCTGCCGTTGCCCCGAAAATCGATACGTTATGGATGGGGTATTTTAACCCGTTTTATCAATACGGAATGGGAGCGTTGCTGGATAAGGCTGCGAGCATCGGCGTCAACGGTTTGATCATCCCCGATGTTCCGTATGAAGAGGCAAAAAACTATCATAACCTATTTGAGTCGCGCGGATTGGCAAACATCACTTTCGTCGCTCCGACCGATGGCGAAGAGCGTATTGCGCTTATCACTGCCGAAGCACGCAAATTTATCTATCTCGTCGCTTATGCGGGGATCACGGGGAGCGGCAAAGCCGAAGATTTAGCTCCGATCCTAGAGATGATCAAACGTTACACGCAGACCCCCGTCTATGTCGGTTTTGGTGTAAACGAACAGAGCGCCCGTGAAAAAGTGCAGGGAGCAGATGGTGTTATCGTCGGATCGGCTATCGTCAATGTCTTGTTGGATGATACTATTTCAGCAACACAAAAAATCGCGAAATGTTGTGAGATAACCCGCACTATCAAATCTCTCATTAATTCTTAAACGTCATTCCGTGCTCCGACACGGAATCCATCCCCCATTTTCCAAATATCCGCTATAATTCCATCATAACTTCGGTTATCTACGTGGGGGCGACATGGCTTCGACTGGATCAAGAAGGTTTAGGTTGCATTGCCGGACTGAGCAGCTCCGTTATACGGCTCACAATTGCTTAAACGCAAACAACACTAATTACCGTCCTGCTTACGCTGTAGCGTAAGTTTAATTAAACTTTAGGACTGCGCTACCTCTCTATGCTATCACCGAGAGGGCTTGGCGTATAACCCCTGCGATAGCTATATTCTTGGAATGTCTCGGACTTGAATGAATTTAGAGAATTGGATGATGTAGCTTTGCACGTTGTGTGATAGTCATCTGAAAAACAAACAACGTTACTAAGCATGTAGACGCCTTTACTTCCTTGGTTTAGGACTCCGGTTCAATCCCGGACGCCTCCACCAAACTTTCCTCTCCAATTCATGATATAATTTTCTGATAATACACACTACAAAAAGGGACATCATGTTAGCCTATCATCTTGAATTACAAGACGAATCTGTAGCGGATAAAGTGATGACGTTTTTGAACTCATTACCAAAAGGTGAAGTGACTATCGAACCAGCCCGTCCGTGGTACGCCGATGAAGTAAAACGCCGTATCGAAGAGTACAGAAGCGGAAACATGGAGACCACACCTTGGGATGAAGGGTGGGAAGAGATCGAAGATTTTTTAAATGGACTGGATGAACGTGCAAGTTAAACGTAGTCAACGTTTTAACAAAGAACTTTTAGAGATTACAAAGTTCATCGCAAAAGACAGCCCTAAAAACGCTCGGAAATTTTATGAGAGTGTGAGAGCTTTTGTCCCTTCATTGATCGATAACCCCTATAAAGGCAGACCCACCGAAGACGGTGGTCGCGAACTCATTTACCGAGGTTACACCATCCCCTATGTCATCGATGGCGATGATATCGTTATTATGGGGATTTTTAATCAGAATGAGTGGAGTAGTGAAGGGGAATAAGTAGGTTGTATCATTTAATTTGTTAACATTTAACGCCTGACCCCTATTTATTAAGTGTATCCCCCAATGGTAAGTAAATAAGTTTTAGTAGATTAAGTATATATTTTTGCTAGAATTTACTCAATAGAATATTTAAAAATAATTAAGGTTACTTTATGGCATTAAAATTAAGCGCAGAGCAAAAATCTATTGAAAAAATATTTGGAACGGGTATGAGATATTTAATACCAAATTACCAAAGACCTTACTCTTGGAATTTAGTAAATTGCTCAGATTTATGGGATGATTTAACAAATTTTTTTGAACAAGATAATTATAAAGATGGATATTTTCTAGGAAATATTGTTTTAGCAAAAAGCCCTGAAACAGATTTTTATGAAGTTGTTGATGGACAACAACGGTTGATTACAATTACATTAATAGTCAAAGCATTGCATTTGTACGATATTAATAATAATGCATTAAATGAAATAATGTGGATTCCAGACAGACGCAGCGCTAATAAAGATCAACGTCTCATATCAGCAGTCTTTGCGGATAAAGATAATGAATATTTGCTTGCATGTTTAAATATTGATAATAAAAATAATATTAATAAACATATCTCAAAATTCCATGAAAATTTAGAATTTTTTTGTACAAAAATTGAAGAAAAATTTCAAGCTACTGGTAAGGTGAGCACTTTCGCGGATTTTGTTCTTGATAATGTATTTTTATTGCCTATTCAGTCTGATGATTCAAATCAAGATTATGCACGGGACAATGCTCTGACAATTTTTGAAACAATTAATAATCGTGGGCTAGATTTATCTGATGCAGATATTTTTAAAGCACAAATATATATGGGTGCATCAAATGTTTCTAAAAAAGATGAATTCATTTCACGCTGGAATACAATAGTTGAACGAGTTGAAGCTATTCAATACAAAGTTGATGATGCTTTTCGTGTCTATATGCATGTTATTAGAGGTAAGAATAAAGATAGTGACTCAGAAATGGGTCTACGCCAATTTTTTACAACAGGAAATAAGTATACAAAAGCGTTGAAAAAACAAGAGTATGAAACGGTATTAAATGATTTAGAAAAGGTAGTTGGATGTCTTGAATATTTTCATAGATTAGTTATGTGTAAATATGAAAATAATTCTGAGGCGGAATTATCTAAATGGTTTCAAATTATTCATGAATATTCGAATGGTTTTCCAAAATATGCAACATATGTATATCTTTTTCAGCATGGTCAAATTCAAGATAATACGTATATTTTCCCAACTAACCAACACGGTAATTTAATAGATCAGTCTCAAAATATTATACGCTATGTATACAGCATGGGTGCAACTTCAAATGTAAAAACAAAGGTTTTTGAGATAATCAAAAATATATTTCTTGATATTCCATTTAAGTATATAGTTGACAAAAATAATATGTATGGCTATCAATATTTTGGCACTCTTAGAAAAGGTTTTCTGTTGCTATATATCTATTTTAATAGTCAACAGCAACCAATTGAAAAATATCAATTTGATAGAATTGTTAAAAAAGAAACACCAGATAATAATATCAATATTGATTCAATTGGAAATTATTTAATTGTCGATGAAACATCATTTTATTATCGAAACAGAAGCTCTGATATACGAAAACAACATTTTGAGGTATCTCAAATTAATGATTTAAAAGAAGTTGCTTTAGAACTCGATTTATGGGATAGTGGCAAGCAAGAAGCAAGAAAAACTAAAATTAATCAAAAATTAATGAATTTTTTTCAAGCTAATTAGAGCAAATCATGAAAATCACTTCACTCAAACTTAATGATTTTAAATTTTATACCGAGCAATATTTTAATACAAATAATAAAAATATACTTTTATATGGAGAAAATGGTTCAGGGAAAAGTTCGTTATATTGGGCATTATATGCTTTTTATAAAAGTGTCTATTCTTCTAATCCAGCAAAATATATTAAACAATTAGATAGGACACAAGTAAATAATCTTACAAATCACAATACAAACCAAGATGCAAAAATTACTGTCACTTTTGATAATACTGCAAATATAGAAATTGACAAAAATTTTACACCTTCAAGTTTGACTCAAAGTCTTGACTCTTTTAAAACTATTCATTTTTTAAATCATGAAAAACTATTTACTTTATTTTTGAATAGTAATTCAAGTGCATTTAATTTTTATGATGTGATACAAAAAGAATTTTTTTATAAATTTGACCTATTTAATGATGTAGAAGTGGAATTAGAAAAGACGAAACAGTCTTTGCAAATCAATCAAGATACATTATTGCTCAATACTAGCCTTGACAAGGCATTAACAACACTTATAAACTTAGTAAATAATGTATTAACAATTACTTTTCAAGAACAGTTAGAAATAAAATTTATCATTGATGATAAGTTCCTTGCTGAAGGTGATAACGCTGAAAAGATTTGGTTTTTGGCGAATCCAAAAATATTGGTTACTATTAACAATCATAACGATTTCAATTTAAGGATTAATGAAGCTAGAATAAAATTGGTTTCTTTGTTGATATATCTTGTATTAATAAAAATGAATGATGAAAGCGCGCAAGGTTCTACAAGTTTACTCAAGCTACTAGTGCTTGATGACATTTTACTAAGTCTTGATATGGCCCAAAGAAGTAAAATTTTAGAGTATATTTTTGAAAATTTTTCTTTAAAATATCAATTATTTATTTTTACTCACGATATCTTTTATGATTTGGTCAAACGTAAAATAATGCATATGCAAGATAAAACACAGTTTGATCAGACAACATGGGAAGATGTATTTGTTTTTAGTAAGCAAAATCCTAATAATTATTTTGAACCAATGATTTATAGAGCAAATGATGATTATTTAAAAAAAGCAAAAAAATTTCTTGACAAAAATAATTTGTTGGAATGTGGAAATAATCTTAGAAAAGAAATGGAAAAAAATATTCAACAAATGTTAATCGAATTTGAAATAGGTAAAAGAGGAGAATTGTATAATCTTATTGAAGTATTCACAAAATTACAAAATAAAAACTTATATAAAAATTCACACCAGCTACTGGATGAAATTCACGCTATTCTTGATAATTCTGCTATTGATGATGCTGAAAAAATTGAACGAAGTAAACAGCTTATTGAATTCCACATTCGTGTAAATCTTACTGGGTTGAACAAATTATTAAAAGATTTCCAATGGCATAGACAAATTGTAGGTAATGCTTCTTCTCATGCTCAGTTATTACAAAATTACATACCAGAGTTTCAAAGTGCTATTGATGATGTTGAACAATTAAAATTATTATTATGAAGATGAAAAAAGAATGATATTTTGTGCCCAAACTGTGTCATAGTAGGGTGTTTTTCAAAATACGAAAATACGAAAATACGGGTCAGGCGTTAAATGTTAATTATGGATGATCTGAAGAAACTAAGACCAGCTGAATTAAAATACAAAAATGGGGATGGATCCCGTATCAAGTACGGGATGACAAAGGTGACGAAGCTACTTTTAATATGATTATTGAATGGGTGAGATGAAATTATGAAGAGAGACTTGGCTTTCAACTGCAAGCAGTACCAGACAATGTGCGTCCGTTAGAAAGCCTAAGTAATGGAATGATAGAATAAAAAAAGTTAAATTGCAATAATAAATTTTTCATTTACTTTACAAATAGTATCGCTTGTGATACATTTAGTGAAATAAAAAAGTATCATATTTGATACTAAAAGAAGCTACCATGTTTAAATCATTGATTCTTTCTGAACTCAAAAAACAAAAAGAGGCTCTATCTATCCCTTATGAGGCTATTGCTTCACGCTCAGGATTGGGGATTGCTACGGTGAAACGGGCATTTTCAGGGCATGATATTTCTCTCGATTCCCTCGACAAAATAGCTGTAGCTTTGGGATGTGAAATAGCAATTAAACCAAAACAATCGGCAAAAGCACTTTATCAGGAGCAAATCGAGAAAAAAGCGCATGAGATTGTGAACCGAGTGATACAAACCTCTGCACTTGAAAATCAATCACCGAGTGATGAAGCACAAAAAAAGATGCTTATTCAAGCCAAAGCGATGATTGCAAAAATGCCAAAATCGCAGATATGGGCATGATAAATTGAAGCTATACTGTAAATGATTGTTGAATAGGAGAATGAAATTATGAAGAGACTTGGCTTTCAGCTGCAAGCAGTACCAGACAATGTGCGTCCGTTAGAAAACCTAAGTAGGAGAATGTTCCAATGAAAATAATTAAATCCTAATAAAGGGAATAGATTGACGTTACACGACAAAGTTTTGCATGAGCTGTGTTTAGCGTTAAATATTGATAAAACACATCCTGAATATTTAAAATTTGCAAAAGCCGGTGATCTCATCAATCAAGCCTATTTCAAAATTGCTATCAAAGAATTTGCCCATATAAAAGCGACCAATCCCGCAAAGTCTATAGCATCAGATTTTGATTTTTTGATGGGACTATACAATAAGCATATTAAAGAGCATCAAGTGATGTTTTTGCTTTTCAACATTTTTGAGACGGCGATCCGTTCAAAAGCGGCAGTTGTCTTATCTCAAAAATACAGTTCTCCTGATCAAGATGATTGGCTCCATAACCTGATCTGGCTACAATAATTGGTACAAAGAAAGTAGAGGAATCTATCAAGAAGTACAAGGATCAAAAATGGCAAGAGGTGGAAAAGGTAAAAGCTACACGACAGAGTTTAAATATTCAGCAATCGAGTTAGCATTACGAGGTGAACAGCTGGTAACCGAAATAGCAAGTAATTTAGGGATGAGTGCAAAAATACTGCACAATTGGCTACGTGAGGAGCGTATAAAATCAGGAGATAGTTCTGAGAGGAAGTTATCAAGGCAAGAGAGTTTTGAAGATGAGCTCAAGTGACTTCGGAAAGAGAATGCAAGATTGAAGATGGAGCGCGTATCTTAAAAAAGGCAACGGCGTAGTGCGTAGCCTCCTTTAGGGCTTCGCGAAAGAAACCCTGTAAAGTACGCATGGATTAAAGATCATCGACGAGAATGGAACATAGGTTCAATGTGTCGATTAATAGGGGTGTCTCGTAACGGATATTATCGTTGGTTACGTCAGGGGGAGCGAAAAAACGATTCCATGCTCGATTTTTGGGTTGAGCAGATATTTAAAGATGCGATGCAGCCTCGCTTTGGAATCAGGTTACTCTCACGATTTTTCATCCATTAATTCCACACGAGGATGACATCTATAGCAATTTATACATATGTATACTATTTTTATGATATAAATACATATATATTAGTATAAGTAGAATAAATGGACAAAATTAAAAACCCTTTTTCCCCTGGTGCTGGTTCTCCACCTCCAGAACTTGCGGGTCGAGATATTGTGATAGAACAAGCTCGCGTTTTATTAGGCCGAGTGAGAGCAAACCGATCTGAAAAAAGTTTGTTGTTAACTGGATTGCGTGGTGTTGGTAAAACAGTTTTGCTTAATGCAATAGAACAGATTGCTAGAGATCAAGATTATCGTACTATTTTGGTTGAAGCACATGAAGGAAAGCCTTTAGCTGTTTTGCTTGCTCCGCATTTGCGAAGACTATTGTTTGATCTCGATCGAATTGCTGGAGCTGGAGATAAAGCAAGAAGAGGGATCGCTGTCTTGAAAAGTTTTGTTGGTGCCATCAAACTCAAAGTAGGTGATTTGGATATAGGAATTGATATTGAGCCAGAATCAGGAAGTGCTGATAGTGGTGATTTAGAAGTTGATTTACCTAGTTTATTTATGGCTGTTGGCGAAGCAGCTGAAGAGCGTGGCACGGCTATAGCGATATTTATTGATGAGATACAGTATTTTAATACGATTGAACTAAGTGCGCTAATAATGGCAATGCATAAGATGCAACAACGCCAATTGCCTGTGGTGCTTATAGGCGCTGGATTGTCTATTTTGCCTGGATTGGCTGGAGAATCAAAATCGTATGCAGAACGATTATTTAATTTTCCAGATATCGGTCCACTATCTGAGGAAGATTCATTTAAAGCATTGCAAGAACCAGTTCAAGATGCCGGAGAATTTTTTAGTCATGATGCACTAGAGGAAATATTTCGTTTAACCAAAGGGTATCCATACTTTCTTCAAGAATGGGGTTATCAGGCTTGGAATCAAGCAGTCACATCGCCAATTAGTTTGCAAGTGATTCAAGAAACTAGCGACTTGGTTGCGAAACGACTAGACGATAATTTTTTTAGAGTGAGATTTGATAGGTTAACTCCAAGAGAAAAAACATTTTTACGTGCGATGGCAGAGCTTGGTGAAGGACCATATAGAACAGGGGACATTGCTGATATCCTTGGAACTAAAATAAATATACTTGGACCGGTTCGCGCAAATTTGATAAAAAAAGGGATGGTATATAGCCCATCACATGGGGATATGGCTTTTACTGTTCCACTTTTTAATGAGTTTATGCGTAGGGCTATTCCTAATTTTGAAAGTAGTCTTTAACTCTTTATTAACGACCCTCGATTCAATCCCCATTTAGGGGATACAACTCAATAAATAGATTCTGGAAAGTTTATAAAGATTTAAGGAGTTTAGGTGCCTTTTTCATTTACATTTACAATATATTGAAAATATAGCTATTTTATTGACCATAAATCTACTAATTACTGCTATACTTTCAATATATTAACACTGGAGCCTCTATGGATGATATCCGTTCACTCATCGGAAATGCTATTGCATCCAGACGTACTGAAATCAATATGGAGCAAGAGCAGGTTTGTGATTATGCACAGATTAGCAAAACGACCTTGTCTACGCTCGAAAATGCCAAAGGCAATATCTCACTCCTTAATTTGGAAAAAATATTGGATGTACTTGGATTAGAGATTGTAGTGCGTGTTAAAGAAAAGGCATAGGGAAATATAGATGCAAAAAGGTGAAGTGTTTCGCAATGAAAGATTTGTCGGGATCGTATCAAAAGAGAATGGAAAATATCACTTCATTTACGATCAGGGCTACTTAAACGATCCATTGGCGCTCCCGATTTCGGTAGGATTGCCTTTGCGAATAGAGAGCTACACTTCACCCGTTCTTTTCCCCTTTTTCGCGAACATGTTAGCTGAGGGAAGTGCTAAAACTATCCAATGCAGAGCACTCCGTATTGATGAGAATGATCTTTTTACACGGTTGCTGAAAACGACGATGAGTAATACAATCGGATCGATCACTATCAAAGAAGTCAGCGATAATGAGGATAAATCATGAAATGTTTTGGATGCTTTAAACCGATTGCTTCAGTTGAATATTGTCCAAAATGCAAAAAAGAGCTGTTCAATGGGCGTCATATCAATCATCTGAAATTCGATATAAAAGAATTTTACGAGTATCGCCAATCCCAAGCGACACGTATCTCTATCTCCGGTGTTCAGGACAAAATTTCTCTACGGCTTGAGGGAAACGATCTCGTCCCGACAACAGATAAGGGGGAGTTTATTTTAAAACCTGTCCCCGCAACGCAGTCAAAACACTCCGAAGATATTGTTGCGAATGAACATTTGAGTATGCAGCTTTCAAAGCAAGTTTTTAAAATTCCGACGGCTGCTAATGCGATTATCCATTTTAGTAACGGCGAAATGGCATATCTCGTGAAACGATTTGATTATGCAAAAGATGGAACCAAGCTCGATCAGGAAGATTTCGCATCGATCATCGGGATGAGTGAAGAGACGAGCGGAGCGAACTATAAATACGATTTGAGCTATGAAGCGATTGCCCTGAGAGCAAAAGAGGTCATGGCGGCAAGTTCTAGCGCTATAGAAGACTTTTATCGTCGTGTCATTTTTAATTATCTCATCGGAAATGGCGATGCGCATCTGAAAAATTTTTCGCTTTATCGACCCCAGGGGCGACGAGATCTCGATTTTACTCCTAACTATGATCTCCTCTATACCAAATACCATATCAATGAAGAGTTCGGCGAAATGGGATTGGAATTATTTGCTCAGCATGAAACAAAGTCTTATGGGGCGTTAGGCTTTTACTCATTGGAAGATTGTGAGGTATTCGGTAGCATGATCGGTATCCCTCCAAAACGTCTCGTCAAAATTTACCAAGATATTTTTTCGAATGTGAAAACGGCAGAGCACATGATTATGGAATCATTTATGAGTGATAGTGGTAAAAGAGCGTATCTCACTAACTTTCGGGATAGAATTGAAAAAAGGTTGTGTTGTAGCGTTCCACAGCAAGGTTTTGAGTTTGATTCCGTAATTAAGCCATTGGCTCAAGAGTATTTAGAGCAAGTGAAAACTAAAGCAGGTTAAAATAAGTACATAAAGCCTCTGTTTAATCTACCTCTGTATAATGCGCCAACTTGCATTGAAGGATGAAGATAGATGAAAAAAATAGCGTATTGGTTGGTAGGGATCGCAATCGCGATTCAGTTTATCCGACCTGATTTTCAAAACCCGAAAGTCGATGAAGCGGTTGCTCTCAATACCGACCCCAAAGTTATGAGTCTCCTCAAAACCTCATGTTATGACTGTCACTCCAGTGAAACAAAATACCCTTGGTATCATAATATTGCCCCTATGTCATGGGTGATGTCTAATAATATAAATGGCGGTAGAGCGTCGCTAGATTTTTCAAATTGGACAAATATAGATCCAAAAGTAAAATTTGAGCGATTAACGCGTGCAAAACAGCTTGTAAACAATGAGATGATGCCAAAAAGTGAATATTTAATGATGCATAAGAATGCGGTTTTAAATACGGAAGAGAAAAAAATTCTTGAAGCATTTTTTGATGCGCAAATAAAAAGTATCTAAAACCTATACTCTATCTAATATATATTAACACCAACGTATAAAACAGATTTCAATAAACCAAATGATTGTGGCGTGTCGTGCGAAGATGACGAATTATGAAATTTTATTGTGCCAAGAAATCAGTTTGGTGGTTAAAATCCCGCTGATTGATGTTATGGAAAAATTGGCAGCTTTCAAACAAACGGCTGAACTTGTCCTCCTCCTAAACCCCTTTTTTTCCATACGCGCTATAACTCTCAAATAAAATAAGCATAGTTTTTACTGTAATAAACTTGACATTATCTATTTTTTACGGGTAAAATACTGTAATTAATAGTTTTATACAAACTGACCTTACGCAGTAAAAACTATCAAGGCACACAATATGCTTTTATAGAGCATGAAAACAGACTACCTTGAACTTTATACGGACTATTTGATCAGTAACAGTGGTTTCGCTACGGCGA
>Ga0209800_10003140_pt1 | contig 13533 bp, 6 predicted proteins | sample Higcelweek8metaG_FD_187174 | JGI IMG/M metagenome (GOLD analysis project Ga0209800, IMG submission 187174) | Freshwater pond sediment microbial communities from the University of Edinburgh, under environmental carbon perturbations - High... | ecosystem: Environmental > Aquatic > Freshwater >... | reverse complement strand
CTCTCCGGACACTTTCGTCTCCGGTGCGCGTTCCCGAGCCACGCAGCCCCGGCCGACACGGATATCCTCCACGTCCGTACCCACCTTTCACCTCGCCTCTCAGTCTGGTTGCCCCGCGCAGCTGGCACGCAGCCCCGTGGTCATCCGCCGGGCAGCGGTCGCCGCGCTGCTCCAACTCCCGTCAGGGACGTTCCGGGCTCCCGGTATGGCGGCAGGAGAAACGATCGATGAAAAATATCAGCATCAGCGGGCTGTTGCCTGGCCCGTGCGCATTGTTTTGCGGCGCGGCACATAAGCCTGGCCATGATGAGCCGCCTCTGCGTTCCGATCTTTTCAGCGCCGACCAAATGGAGCAGCACGGCAAAGTGCTTGCCGGCGCGCACCAGCTGGGCACCGGGCGCGCGCGCGACCGGCTGCTTGCGCGGCTGGACGAGAACGAGGCGCTTCTGCTTGAGGTCCACAAGCTACTGACCCTGGACGTGAAGGCCGACCGCAGAATCACCCCGGCCGGGGAATGGCTGCTGGACAACTTCTACGTCATTGAGGAGCAGATCCGCACCGCAGGCCATCACCTGCCCAAGGGCTACAGCCGGGAGCTGCCGCGCCTGGCCCGCGGGGCTTCCGCCGGGTTGCCGCGCGTGTATGACCTTGCGCTGGAGACCATTGCCCACGGCGATGGCCGGGTGGACCCGGAAAATCTCCGGCGCTTCGTGGCCGCCTACCAATCCGTCACCGCGCTCAAGCTTGGCGAGCTCTGGGCCATCCCCATCATGCTGCGGCTCACGCTCATTGAGAACCTGCGGCGCATGGCCGCGCGCATTGCGGGGCACCGCCTGGACCGCAACCGCGCAGAGGCTTGGGCCGACAGGATGACGACCGTCGCGGCGCAAGCGCCGCAGAACCTGATTTTGGCCATCGCCGACATGGCCCGTTCCGACCCGCCCATGGTGAGCTCCTTCGTGGCCGAGCTGACGCGCCGTCTGCACGGGCAAGGCCCGGCCCTGGCCCTGCCGCTCACCTGGATCGAGCAGCGGCTTTCCGAGTCCGGCCTGACCAGCGAGGAGCTGGTGCGCTCGGAGAACCAGCAGCAGGCCGCGGACCAGGTGTCCATAAGCAACAGCATCGGCAGCCTGCGGGCCCTCGGCGCCATGGACTGGCGCGGGTTCGTGGAGGACATGAGCCTTGTGGAGCAGACCCTGGCCGAGGACCCGGCGGGCATCTACGCCGCAATGGATTTCGCCACCCGCGACCAGTACCGCCATGTGGTGGAGCGCACGGCCAAGGCCAGTCCGCTTTCCGAGGGCGAGGTGGCGCGCATGGCCATAGGCTTTGCGCAGGAGGCGGCGGCGCGTTTGGGGCACGGGGACCGCACCGCCCATGTGGGCTTCTCGCTCATCGACGAAGGGCTGCTGCAGCTTCAGCGCGCGGTTCAAGTGCGCAGCGGCGTTGCCGAGTCCTTGCGGACCATTGGCCGCAGGCACCCGTTTTTGCTGTATTGCGGCGGGATCTTGCTCATGACGCTGCTTTTCGCCGGCAGCCTGACGGGCAAGGCCTGGAGCGACGGCCTGCACGACTGGCAACTGGCAATGGTCGGCTGCCTCGCCCTGTTTTGCGCCAGCCAGCTGGCCGTGGCCCTGGCGAACTGGCTGGCGACCCTGCTGGTGACGCCGCAAGCGCTGCCGCGCATGGATTTTTCCAAGGGTATCCGGAAGGAGTTCCGCACTCTTGTGGTCGTGCCGACCATGCTCACCAGCCCGCGGGGCATTGAGGATTTGATCAAGGCGCTGGAGGTGCGCTTTCTGGCCAACCGCGACGAGTTTCTGCATTTTGGGCTGCTGACGGATTTTTGCGATGCGCCGACCCAGATCCTTCCCGAAGACGAACCGCTGCTGCGTCAGGCCAGGGAGCGCATCGAAGGGCTGAACGCGAAATATCATGGCGGCAAGGGCGACAGCTTCTACCTCTTCCACCGTCCGCGCCGCTTCAACCCGCAGGACGCCGTGTGGATGGGGCACGAGCGCAAGCGCGGCAAGCTCTCGGATTTGAACACGCTTTTGCGCGGCGGCGGCGCTGAGGCCTTCGCCCTTGTGGTGGGCGACAGGTCCATGCTGCCGGAGGTGAAGTACGTCATCACCCTGGACACGGACACACTGCTCCCGCGCGACACGGGCCGGCAGTTCGTGGGGGCCATGGCCCACCCTCTGAACCACCCGCGCTTCGACGCGCAGACGCAGCGCGTCACGGGCGGCTACGGCATCCTTCAGCCACGCATCGCGGCCAGCCTTTCCGGCACCAACCGCTCGCGCTATGCGCGCATGTGCGCCAGCGAGATAGGCATCGACCCTTACACCCGCGCGGTTTCCGATGTGTACCAGGACCTGTTCGGCGAAGGCTCGTTCATCGGCAAGGGCATCTACGACGTGGACGCCTTTGAGCGCACCCTGGGCGGCCGCTTCCCCGATAACCGCATCCTGAGCCACGACCTGCTTGAGGGTTGCTACGCCCGCTGCGGACTGTTGAGCGACGTGCAGCTCTATGAGGAATACCCCGCACGCTACAGCGCGGACGTGAGCCGCAGGCACCGCTGGATCCGCGGCGACTGGCAGATCGCCCGCTGGCTTCTGCCGGGCGTGCCCGGTCCGGACGGCCGCCAGCATCCGAACCCGCTTTCGCTGCTTTCCCGCTGGAAGATCATGGACAACCTGCGGCGCAGCCTCACAGCCGCGGCGCTGACGCTGCTCCTGCTGACCGGCTGGACCGCGCTGGCTTCGGCCTGGTTCTGGACCCTCGCCGTGTGCGGCATCATTTTGCTGCCAGCCATCGTCTCCGCGGCATTGAACGCGCTGCAAAAGCCGGATGCCCTCACCCTGGGGCAGCACCTGGCCGCCACGGCGCGCCTGTTGCCCAGGCACTTCGCCCAGGCCGCCTTCGCCCTGGTGTGCCTGCCGCACGAGGCCTATTTCAGTCTGGACGCCCTGGCGCGCACGGCTTGGCGCATGCTGGCCACGCGCCGGGGGCTGCTTGAGTGGAACCCCTCCGCGGAAGCGGACGCAAAGGACCGCACGGATCTCGCCGGCACCTATCGGGCCATGTGGTTCGGTCCCTTCCTCGCAGCCGCCACGGCGCTCGGCCTGGCCGCGTTCCGGCCCATGGCGCTGCTTGTCGCCATGCCCATACTCGGTCTCTGGCTCATCTCTCCGGCCATGGCCTGGTGGCTCAGCCTGCCCCTGGCCCGCCACCGCGAGCGCCTCACGGACGCCCAGACCCTGTTCCTGCGCAAGATTGCGCGCAAGACCTGGGCCTTTTTCGAGACCTTCGTCGGTCCGGAGGACCACTGGCTGCCGCCGGACAACTACCAGGAGCATCCCGTGGCCGTGGTGGCCCACCGCACCTCGCCCACAAACATGGGCCTGGCGCTCTTGGCCAACCTCACAGCCTACGACTTCGGGATCATCTCCTGCGGGAAGATGCTGGAGCGCACCACCAGAACCCTGGAGACCATGACCGCGCTGGAGCGGCACCGTGGGCATTTCTTCAACTGGTACGACACCATCTCGCTCAACCCTCTGCCGCCGCAGTACATTTCCGCAGTGGACTCCGGCAATCTGGCCGGGCACCTGCTGACCCTGCGCTCCGGGCTTTTGGCCCTGGCCGGCGAACCCATCCTGTCGGCGCGGCTCTTTGAAAGCCTGAGCGGCACCCTGGAACTGGCCCTGGACGCCGCCGCAATCATTCCGGCTGCGGATTTGGGCACGGATGTTCCGGCCTTGCTGGCCGGACTGCGCCACGACCTCGCCGCCGCCGAACTGCCAGGCGGTCCGTCCGGCACCCTTGGCGCCATGCGGCTGCGCCTCTCGCGGCTGGCCCCGGCCATCGAAACCCTTGGTGGGGCTTTGGCCGCGCGGAACGCCGCACCGGACAATGATCTGGGCTGGTGGGTGCGCGCCCTGGCCGAGCAGTGCCGGGACGCCCTGGCCGAGCTGGATCAGTTTGCGCCGTGGGCCGCGCCCGAAGCCGGGCTTGGCACTCTGGTGAACATTCCGGCCCTGGAAGCCATGCCGACCTTGCGCGGGCTTGCGGCGCTGGAGCCGGAGAGTCTGGCGGGCCAGGCCCAGGGGCTTGCTCCCAGCACTCCTTTTGACGCCGGACCCGCCCTTGCGGTCCTGCTGGCCTCGGCCAAGGCGCACGCGCAGGCCAGAATCGCGGCCCTAGAGGCGCTTGCCGCGCAGTGCGGCCAACTGGCCCGCATGGACTATGACTTCCTGTACGACGAGAAGCGGCGTCTGCTCGCCATCGGCTACAATGTGGACGAGCGGCGCCGGGACTTGAGCTGCTACGATCTGCTGGCCTCGGAGTCGCGGCTGGCCACCTTTGTGGCCATCGCCCAGGGGCAGCTGCCGCAGGAAAGCTGGTTCGCCCTGGGCCGCCTGCTCACCACGGCCGGGGGGGAGCCCATTCTCCTCTCGTGGAGCGGCTCCATGTTCGAGTACCTCATGCCCATGCTGGTGATGCCGAGCTACGAGCATACGCTGCTCGACCAGACCTGCGCGGCGGCGGTGGCCCGGCAGATGGACTACGGCAAGAAGCAGGGTGTGCCCTGGGGCATCTCCGAGTGCGGCTACAACGCCATCGACATGAACCGCAACTACCAGTACCGGGCCTTTGGCGTGCCCGGCCTGGGGCTCAAGCGCGGCTTGGCCGAGGACCTGGTCATCGCGCCCTATGCCACGGTCATGGCCCTCATGGTGGCCCCGCTTGAGGCCTGCCGGAACCTGATGCGCCTGGCCGCGGACGGGTATGAGGCGCGTTTCGGATTCTATGAGGCCATCGACTTCACCCCGTCGCGCCTGCCGCGCGGGCAGACCAGCGCCGTGGTGCGCTCGTTCATGGTCCATCACCAGGGCATGGGCCTGCTCTCCCTGGCCAGCCAGCTCTTGGGCCGCCCCATGCAGCGGCGCTTCAAGGCCGACCCGCAGTTCCAGGCCACGCTGCCGCTGCTGCAGGAGCGCATCCCCCAGAACGGGGCCTCCTTCGCGCACACCACCGAGCTTTCGGAAAGCCAGTTGACCTCAAGCCTTCCGGAAACGCCCACCCGCGTCTACACCAGCCCGGATACGCCGAGCCCGGAGGTGCAGCTGCTCTCCAACGGCAGGTACCATGTCATGGTGACCAACGCGGGCGGCGGCTACAGCCGTTGGAAGGACCTCTCCGTGACGCGCTGGCGCGAGGACGCCACCTGCGACAACTGGGGCTCGTTCTGCTACCTGCGCGACGTGGCCACCAGGGAGTTCTGGTCCACGGCGCACCAGCCCACGCTGAAGCCGCCCAAGCACTATGAGGCCATCTTCTCGGAGGACCGCGTCGAGTTCCACCGCCGCGACAACGACTACGACACCCGTCTGGAGATCGCCGTCTCGCCCGAGGACGACATCGAGCTGCGGCGGCTGCGCATCACCAACCGAGCGCGCACGCGCCGGGCCATAGACGTCACCAGCTACGCCGAGGTGGCCCTTGCCCCGCAAGCGGCCGATGCGCTCCATCCGGCCTTCAGCAATCTCTTTGTGCAGACCGAGGTGCTCGGCCCGCAGCGGGCCATTTTGTGCACCCGCCGCCCCCGCTCCCAGAACGAGGCCGCGCCGTACCTGCTGCACCTCATGGTGGCGCGCGGCGAAAAGCAGACGGATGCCTCCTTTGAGACGGACCGCATGCGCTTTCTCGGCCGGGGCAACACTGTGGCCAACCCCTTGGCGCTGCGCGCCGATGCCGTGGACTACGCCGTTGCCCTTTCCGGCACGCAGGGCTCGGTCCTCGATCCCATCGCGGCCATACGCCAGCGCATTTCGCTGGAGCCTGGCGAATCAGTGTTTGTGGATATGGTGACCGGCATGGCCGAAGACCGCGAGGCCGCCATGCTGCTGGTGGACAAGTATCAGGACCGCAGATTGGCCGACCGCGTCTTTGACCTGGCCTGGACGCACAACCAGGTGCTGCTGCGCCAGCTCAACACCTCCGAGGCCGAGGCCCAGCTCTACGGCCGCCTGGCCGGGGCCATCCTTTACGCCGGGGCGGCGCTGCGGGCCGAGCCGGGCCTGCTCGGCAAGAACCGCCGGGGCCAGTCTGGGCTCTGGGGCTATTCCATCTCCGGCGATCTGCCCATGGTGCTGCTCAAGATCGAGGACGGCGCCAACATCGAGCTGGCGCGCCAGCTGGTGCAGGCCCACGCCTACTGGCGGCTCAAGGGCCTGGCCGTGGATCTGGTCATCTGGAACGAGGACAACGCGGGCTACCGGCAGGTGCTGCACGACCAGATCATGGGGCTCATCGCCGCGGGCACCGAGGCCAGCCTGACCGACCGGCCCGGCGGCATCTTCGTCCGCCCCGCCGACCGCATCGCCGAGGAGGACCGCATCCTGTTCCAGAGCGTGGCCCGGGTCATATTGGCCGACAGCTGGGGAACCCTGGCCGAGCAGCTCGGCGGGCGCACCCTCGGGAGTGCGCTGCCCGGGTCGCTTAAGCCCACGCGCGCCCTGCGGGCCGAACCCCAGGCCGAGGCGCCGCTGCCGCGTCCGGATCTCAGCTTCTCCAACGGCTTGGGCGGCTTTACCCCGGACGGCCGCGAGTATGTCATCACCACGGCGAGAGCTCAGCTGACGCCCACGCCCTGGGTCAATGTGCTGGCCAATCCGACCTTTGGCAGCGTGGTTTCCGAAAGCGGCCTAGCCTGCACCTGGAGCGAGAACGCCCATGAGTTCCGCCTCACGCCCTGGGGCAACGATCCTGTGGGCGATTCGCGCGGGGAGGCCTTCTACATCCGCGACGAGGAGCGCGGGCATTTCTGGTCGCCCACGCCCCTGCCCTGCCGCGGGTCCGCGCCGTACGTCACCCGCCACGGCTTCGGCTACAGCGTATTCGAACACACGGAGCGCGGCATCGCCTCGGAGCTCTGGGTCTACGTGGCCCTCGACGCGCCCATCAAATTCGCGGTGCTCAAGGTGCGCAACGAATCGGAGCGCCCGCGCAGGCTCTCGGCCACAGGCTATGTGGAATGGGTGCTGGGCGATTTGCGCGGCAAGACCGCCATGCACGTGGTGACGGAGGTCGCCCCGTCCAGCGGGGCATTGCTCGCCCGCAACGCCTACAGCACGGAGTTCGGCGAACGCACGGCCTTCTTCGACGTGGACGACCCGGGGCGCACGGTCTGCGGCGACCGGACGGAATTCCTGGGCCGCAACGGAAGCCTGGCCGCACCGGCCGCGCTGGCGCGCACGCGCCTTTCCGGCCATGTGGGCGCTGGGCTGGATCCCTGCGCCGCCATTCAGATGAGCTTCAACCTTGAGCCCGGCGAGGAGCGCGAGATGGTGTTCCGCCTTGGCGTGGGGCGCAATGCCGAGGACGCCAAGGCGCTGGTGAAGCGCTTCCGGGGCGTGGCCTCCGCGCGTTTGGCACTCGACAAAGTCTGGCAGCACTGGACGCACACCCTGGGCGCGGTGAACGTGGAGACGCCCGACCCGGCCTTCAACGTGCTGGCCAACGGCTGGCTGCTCTATCAGACCGTGGCCTGCCGCCTGTGGGCGCGCTGCGCCACGTACCAGTCCGGCGGGGCCTTCGGCTTCCGCGACCAGCTGCAAGACGTGATGGCGCTCGTCCACGCGCGCCCCGGCCTGGTGCGCGAGCACCTGCTCCTGTGCGCGGCGCACCAGTTTGAAGAAGGCGACGCGCAGCACTGGTGGCACCCGCCCCTGAGCCGCGGCGTGCGCACCCGCTGTTCGGACGACTACCTGTGGCTGGCGCTGGCCGTGTGCCGCTACGTGCGCACCACCGGCGACACCGGCGTTTTGGAGGAGCTTGTGCCCTTCCTGGCCGGCCGCGCGGTGAAGGAGGACGAGGACTCGTATTACGACCTGCCCGGCCGCTCGGATGAGACGGCCAGCCTGTACGCGCACTGCGTGCGGGCCATCGGCCACGGGCTCGCGTTCGGGGAGCGCGGCCTACCGCTCATGGGCACGGGCGACTGGAACGACGGCATGGACCTGGTGGGACGGGAGGGCCGGGGCGAGAGCGTGTGGCTGGGCTTCTTCCTCTATGACGTGCTGACGGAGTTCGCCCCGGTGGCCCGCGCCCATGACGACGCGGCCTTTGCCGTGCGCTGCTTGAGCCAGGCGGCGGAACTTCGCCAGAACATCGAGCGCCACGGCTGGGACGGAGAGTGGTACCGCCGGGCCTACTTCGACGACGGCACGCCGCTGGGCTCCGCCGCCAACGCGGAGTGCCAGATCGACTCCATCTCCCAGAGCTGGTCCGTGCTCTCCGGCGCGGGCGACCCCACGCGCTCGCTGCAGGCCATGAACGCCCTGGACCAGCGCCTGGTGAACCGCGAGGCTAGGCTGGTGCAGCTTCTCGACCCGCCCTTCGACACCTCGGCTCTGAACCCCGGCTACATCAAGGGCTACGCCCCGGGCGTGCGCGAGAACGGCGGGCAGTACACCCACGCCGCCGTGTGGGCGGCCATGGCCTTTGCCCGCCAGGGCGACGCCCGCCGCGCCTGGGAGCTCTTTGACCTCATCAACCCCGTGAACCACGCGCGCACGGCGGAGGAAACCGCCGTGTACAAGGTGGAGCCCTATGTGGCGGCGGCGGACGTGTACGCCGTGGCCCCGCATACCGGGCGCGGCGGCTGGACCTGGTATACGGGCTCGGCCGCGTGGATGTACCGGCTCATGGTGGAGTCGCTTTTGGGACTGCGGCTGGAGGTGGACCATCTGCGCTTTGCGCCGTGCCTGCCCGCCGCGTGGAAGGAGTTCACCATGCACTACCGCCACCGGGAAACGGTCTATCACATCAAGGTGGAGCAAACCGCGGCCGGCAGCGGTCTGCGCGTGAGCCTGGACGGCGCGCGGCAGGCGGACGGCCGCATTCCCCTGCGGGACGACCACAAGGAGCACTGGGCCGAGGTGCGTGCGCCCCTCGGAGGCTAAGGCGTTCCCGGGGAGGGGGCTTTGGGCGGCTGCGGCACTCGGGGCCGGGCCAGCCGCAACGCGCCGGGCAGGTCTGCCGGGTGCCGGGGGTGGCCTCACGGACCGCATCAGCCGCCGCGCGGGGCATGCCCGGACCAGGTTCGGCCCTGCGTGTCGTGGCGAACAGACAAGCGGCCGGGCAAAGCCTACGGCTGCCGTATCGGGACAGATAGGCACCTCTTCCGCGCCAAACCTTGGCCTCCTTTGTGCTCTAGGACGACACTGAAATGCCGGAATCACCGCTTGCGCCTGTCGTCAATCTTCTGCTTGCATGTCTGCCGGTTGATGAGTTGAGCAGGATCCGCGAGTGCTGCGAGGAGGTCGACCTGGTCTTCGGCGCCATTTTGTGCGAATCCGACCAGCCCTTTCTGCATGTATATTTTCCGCTCACCGGCTTTGTTTCGCACGTCACCGCGCTTGAGGGGCACCCGGCGCTGGAGATGGGCCTTGTGGGCAACGAGGGCATGCTCGGCGCGACCTTGGCCCTAGGGGTCAACGGCGCGCCCATGCGCGCGGTGGTGCAGGGCGCGGGCACGGCGCTCAGAATGACAGCCTCGCAGCTCCGGCGGGAGTTGAGCCGTTGCCCTTACCTGCGGCACACGCTCAACCGCTATCTCTTCGTTTTGCTGGCGCAACTGGCGCAAACCGCCGCCTGCACGCATTTTCACGAGATCGAGCCGCGGCTTGCGTGCTGGCTTTTGATGACGCACGACAGGGCGCACGCCGATCATTTTCACCTCACCCATGCCTATCTGGCCGACATGCTCGGCGTGCGCCGCAGCGGCGTCACCATCGCCGCGGGCGCATTGCAGCAGCTGGGGTGCATCCGCTACAGCCGCGGCGAGATAAGCATACTCGACCGCCAAGGGCTGGAGCGGGCCGCTTGCGGATGCTACACGGCCCTGCTGCAGGATTACGCCCAGGGATTCGCCTAGCCGCCTGCCCCGCGTGGAAGCACAGCGCCCCATGTCCGGACGCTTCAGCCCCAAGCACTCGCGTGAGGTGCCGGGGGCTTTTTATGGCGTGCCGCAAATGGAGGCTGCCCCCCGCACGAACCCGGCGTTAGCCGGTGCGTCGTGCGGGGGGCAGCTGGAGGAAGAGAGACAAGGAAACATCGGCGGTACGAGATGCAAAACGGTGGGTGGCCGGCTGCGGAACCGTTTCACTCCGCAGCCGGCGGTGAGAGGGCGGACTAGTTGGTGGTGATCTCCACGCGACGGTTCAGGTGGCGGCCGTCGGAGGTGGTGTTGTCGAACTTGGGGTTGGACTTGCCCATGCCCACGATCTTCAGCTGGCCCTTGTAGCCCTTGGCGGTGATCCACTTGGCCACGGAATTGGCGCGGCGCTCGGAGAGCTTCTGGTTGTAGGCGACGGTGCCCACGCTGTCCGTGTTGCCCGTGACGGTGAAGCCCTGGCAGCTGGAGTCGTTCAGCAGCGTGACGGCCTGCTCAAGGGCGGGGATCATGTCCTGGGTGATCTGGAACTTGTCGAAGCCGAAGTTCAGGTTGCCGAAGGTGATGGTTTCGCACGCGCCGGAGGCGACGACAGCGGCGGGAGCCATGGCGCGGGGAGCGGCGGCTTCGTCGGAAACGACAGTGTAGAACACGTCGCGCACGAACTGCTTCATGCCCGCATCACTGGCCATGACCTTGGGGTCGCCCACAACGCTGCAACCCTTCAGGGCGCGTATCTGGGAAACGACTTCCTTGCCATGGGCCTTGTCGGCGTAGCTGACAACATGGATGCACAGGTTGGGGTACTTGCTGTAAAGGGCCTGGGCCTCGGCCACGGGGTCATTGCCGTAGTTCGAGTTGCCGTCGGTGAAGATGATCAGCGCCGTTCTGCCCTGAAGAGAGGACAGCACGGGGTCGATCTTGTCCAGGCCAAAACCCAGGGGGGTGATGCGGCCGTAAGGGTCGTACTTGGTGTCGATGGACGTAATGGCGGGAGCCACAAGGGACCTGCGGAAGGGGGTGGCGGCCAGTTCCGTGGCCGAGGGGGCGAAGGTGTTCACGCCGCTCTTGTAACCCAGCTCAGGAATCTCGACAGTCATCTTGACGCCGAGCTCCTTGGCCATCTTGAGCTTGAGCTCGCTCCAGTCGGGGCTGTCCAGCACCATGGAGCCGGAGTGGTCATAGAACAGAATGAAGTTGTCGACTTTGGGGCGCAGGGTTTCGGCCTGTGCCGGGAAGCTCATGGCCAGCACCACGAGGGAGGCCAGCAATATGGAGGAAAGAAGGCGCTTGCGCATGCTCATAAATGTCTCCTGGGAATTGCAGTGTGTTCAGACGTTGGCCGCGTCGAGAGAGGATTTGCGGCCGCAAGGTTCCATCACGAAATTTCCGCGCTTGACGCGGGCTAGTTCATCATTTTGTCCGCGCCGGTGTTCATCGGCATGCGCACCCCCGTTTCCCTGGCGATCCTGGTATGCATCTCGATCAGGAGATCCATCTCTTCAATCCGCAGGGTGGCGATCTCTCTGGAAACGGCCTTGGCGGCAATGGGATCCGGCTGGGGCTGCAGCATGATCGCGTTCAGCGCCGCGTTCTTGGCGTAAATGTCCTGGTGCAGCCGGAAGAGCTTGTCGCGGTAATCGCCCTGAATGGTGCGGATGGACTCGCGCTTTTCCGGCGAGACGCCCAGAAGGCCCACGTCCCCGCCGTGGCTCTCCATCATTTGGCCCATGGGCATGGCGCTTGCGGCGGGTCCGCGCATCTGCTGGGCCAAGGCAGGCGAGGCCATGAGGCACAGCGCCGCTGCCGCCGCCAAGAGAGATATTCTCCGTTTCATCGTGTGCTCCGTGCGTTGTTGTTATGGCTGGTGCGGCAGGTTTCGCCCAAGGCCAAGAAGGAGTAAAAGCCGCGCTCTGGCAGGCAAAGAATTATGCTCTCTGGCGGGATTGGCTTGCGCCGCGCCCATGGAGGCAAACGCTCACCACAATTTTCCGGCCGTGCTAAAACGTGTACCCCTGCGGGTCGACGCTCCTGACGCCGCGCACATTGCGCGCCAGCTCAACGGCCAAGGCGCGCTCGGCGGCGTTTCTGGCCTTGCCGGTCAGAATCACGTCGCCGTTGCTGGCGCTGACCAGAACGTTGGCGGCCCCAGCATTGAGGGAGTATAAGAGGGTGGCCTGCACCTTGGCTGTTATCCACGTGTCGTCGATGCTACTGGCCGCCACGCCGGTGTCGCTCTCCAGCGCGGAAGGCCGCACGCCGGTGATGGTCAACTGGTTGTCCACGGCGGTGACGTTGCGGGTGGTTTCGGCCAGATGCCCGGCGAGATTCTTGGCGCTCATGCTGTCGGCAGCGCCGCGCAGCCGCACCTTGCCCAGGGTGGTGTCGACCATGGCGTGCAGGCCCTGGGTCTGCTTGCTCCACGCGATCTTCGACTTGACCTCGGTGGTGACGCCGGCGTCGTCGACGATTTGGCCATAGTTGCGGCCCGCATTCTTTTGAACGGGCGCATAGCCGGGCTGCACCATGATCTGGTTGTTCACTTCCTGAATGCCCGTGACCCCGAAGGCGATTTCCGCGGCAAGGTCCTTTTCGGCATCCTCGGCCACGGTGCCCGTGAGCCTGACCATGCCGCTTTGCACAAGCACGGTGAGATTGCTGGCGCGCAGGTATGGGCTCAAAGCATACGTTGTCCAGATCTGACGTTCCTGCCGGGCGTCGACCAGATCCTGCGAGACAGGATCAGCTGCGGCCACGCTGCTGAGCATGGCCAGCGCCAGGACAAGACCGGTGGCGATGATCAGTTTTCTGGAAAAGGAAGTCATGCTGTCGCTCCATTTCGAAAGTGTTGCCGCTGACGCACGGTCCGCCTGTGGCCATCGGCCAGTTGAAAAGGGTGATGCGCCCGCTTGCCGCGCTGTGCGCCGCATGGCAAGCGGACGATGTTCGCTGTGCTAGTTGTGCTCCAGGCCGTGCACGCTGTCCGCGCCGAAGGCGCCCATGCACATTGCGGTTTCGCCGCAGACGGTATGCGGCGGCCGGACAGAGATCACGGGCATGTTGCCCACGGCGGCTTTCTTGCCCTTGCCCTTGTGCTGGGGCGCGCGGTCCTGCCTGGTGTCGGGGGCGGCTCCCGCGCCGGGTGTCGCGATCTGGGGCTTTTCGGGTTTTTTGGCGAGGCCGCTGGTGGATTTCTTGTCAAAGGGCTTTTTCATGATGACCTCCGAATACAGCCATGCCACGCGTCATTGCGAGGGCTTGGTATGATCACAATGGCAGAGGTGGGGAGAGGCGTCGGTGCGCTGTCGCGCATAGGCAGGAAAGTAATTTTACTGTTCCGCAAACGGGTGGCGTAGGCCCGTTGCAAGGGCAACCGCACATGATGAGTGTTGACACAGTGGCATGCACCTGCCACTGTGTGCGCTAACGCACAGACTTGGCCGCATATCTGGATACATTGCAAGCAACTGTGAGGTCTCACTAATCTAAGGATGGTCGCGATGCCTAGTCCCCCCGCCCCGAAGCAGAACCATCTGCTGGCCGCCCTGCCCGCTGAAGTGTTTGAC
>Ga0209800_10003139_pt1 | contig 13534 bp, 15 predicted proteins | sample Higcelweek8metaG_FD_187174 | JGI IMG/M metagenome (GOLD analysis project Ga0209800, IMG submission 187174) | Freshwater pond sediment microbial communities from the University of Edinburgh, under environmental carbon perturbations - High... | ecosystem: Environmental > Aquatic > Freshwater >... | reverse complement strand
TGCTTTTCAAGGGGAGGTTATGCGATTATTATGCTAACAATATACGACTTATCTTGTTTATATGTTGAGACTTATGCGGCATTTAGTATGATTTTATCTCGCTGCATAATCCGACAGGCTGCTAGATGCTATGCGGAGCGAGATTTGACACACCGGGAACGCTTGCATCATGTAATGGTGCGGGTAATCGAACAGGGAAGTATCGTTCTGGACGATAGCGACAGAGTGGAATTTCTTCGTTGCTACTTTCCGGTCCATGGCCTTGAAGCCGCAAACGAGTGCTGACCGATGGGATGAAAACAATTGTCGGCACCGGAACAACCGGGGAGCGGACTCTGTCGCCCCGGTGTACGCCTATCCAGAAGGGGTCTCCGGCTACGGCACCTGGAACCAGAGCGGCAACGTCATGGAGTGGTGCAGCGTCTGGTACGACGAAACCGATTCCGCAAACACCGCCTCCGGTGAAGAGTCACTCCGCCAGGAACGGGGAGGCTGCTGGCGTTACCCCGATAAGTTCGCCTTCCGCTCTTCGCAGCGCTCGTTCGTGGGTTCCAAAGCGGTCAACGATTTCCGCGGATTCCGGCTGGTGTTGCCGGTGCCGGCGGGGGCGTGAAGCGAGGAAATATGAGGAGGGCAGCAATAGAATTACAGTTTTTTCTTGCCGTGCTTTGTCGGTAATCGTATATTTATTTTTGTGAAATGAGTTAGCCATGCATGATTCGGTATGGCGATATTCATTTGTACCTTATTAAAATCCACGATGAGCCGATAATACTCAATGCAAAAGGAAAGAAAGACAGAGTTCTTCCCATATCGGACAAAGTGATTGTAATGTTGCGGGAATATTATAAACATTATCGCCCAAGGATTTGGTTGTTTGAGGGTCAGGAACCTGGTACACAATACAGTGAAACCTGCTTGCAAAAAGTGTTAAAACATGCACTCGATCATGCGAAAATCAAAAAACCGGTAACGCTTCATTGGTTGCGGCACTCTTATGCAACACATTTACTGGAAGCAGGAAAGGACCTACAATACATGCAAGAGCTATTAGGGCATAAGAGCAGTAAGACGACGGAAATCTATACCCACGTATGCGAGCAGAGTTTACTAAAAATCTCCAGCCCCTTTGACAGTTTGTAAAAATATTGTACACCTCAAAGGTGTATTAAGCGTGTCAGAATAGCTGGCTATATGCACCTTTTGGTGGGGTATGGTGCATATATAAAGGAGTTACCATACATCAAAAAAATCTGCAACCGCATGATATATAGCACAATATTGGAGAGATTTTTATAGATTTGTAAAAATTAATATTATGACTGAATCAGAGATTAAAATATACCAAACAGATGATGGTCAAACTACGATTGATGTAAAGTTTGAAAATGAGACAGTTTGGTTGAATCAGAAGCAGATGGCTCAGTTATTTGATAAGGACTCTGATACGATAGGACTTCATCTCAAAAATATATATCAATCGGGTGAATTAGAAGAATTTGCAACTACCGAGGAATCCTCGGTAGTTCAAAAAGAAGGAAATAGACAAGTACAACGAAAAATTAAGATATACAATCTTGATGCAATTATTTCTGTTGGTTATCGGGTAAATTCAAAACGAGGAATACAATTTAGAATTTGGGCAAGTAGGATAATTAAGGAATATTTATTAACGGGTTTCGTAATTGATAACAAGCGATTAATTCAGCAAAATAATCAATTGAAAGAACTACAAAACTCCGTTAAAATACTTGGAAATTCTTTGAAGTTCAAAACATTAACTAATGACGAAAGTGTTGGATTATTAAAAATAATTTCAGATTATGCTTACGCATTAGATATTTTAGATCAATATGATTATCAGAAACTTGAAATTAAAGACACGTCAGGGAAAGAAACATATCGACTAACCTATGAGGAAGCTATGAATCAAATAATTACAGCGAAAAAGGCTCATGGAAATAGTGATTTGTTTGGACATGAAAAAGATGATTCATTTAAAAGCTCAATATCAACAATTTACCAAACATTTGATGGTGAAGATTTGTATCCAAGTATAGAGGAGAAAGCTGCAAATTTACTGTATTTTATAACTAAGAATCATTCGTTTTCTGATGGGAATAAGCGGATTGCAGCATTTCTATTTATTTACTTCATAGAAAAAAACGGAATATTGTATGACAGCATCGGAAACAAGAGAATTGCAGATAATACATTGGTTGCATTGACTTTAATGATTGCCGTGAGCAAACCTGATGAGAAAGACACCATGGTAAAAGTGATTGTTAATCTGATAAATAGAAATAATTAACGCATGGTAACAAAGGCTATATGCAATAAGGGTTTCAGTGGTAAATAAAGCATTCTACCACGCTCAAACTTTGGTTGTGGTGGGAAGTTCCGGGACATCCCATAGGGTGGGAAGTTCCGGGACATCCCATAGTGAGAAAAGCAAATTCTTTTTTTTGTCAAGTATACAATATTTACCTACTGCGTCGATAACGCTATAATAATACCGTAATAGTCGAGCTTTGTCAGCGAGTTTCTCACCGATAATGAATCCTGTACCTCATCGTTATTGAGTATCCGACATGCTGTATTATTTCCCGTTTCCAGCTGTCAATCATCCCCTATCCAGATTACAGGATTCAGTGAGAGGCCCGGAATTGTCCCCCACGAGGTCATAGAGCCTCTACGTTGTTACACGGGCTTCTCTCTCGCTGAATCAAGGGCTCTGCAGCCGGAATTTTATGTGAGCTTCAAGTGTTCGCCATTAAAATACTCGTGTTGTTTCATCAGTGTCCAGGCGATGACCAGGAGTTTCGAGGCTACCTTGGTTCGCATTTTTTTCAGGATTCCTTTTTCCTGTTCCCGACCTTGCAGTTTCTGGTTCAGGTACCTGATGAACAGGGTATTTCGCGTGGTAGCAACAATGGCAGCCTGCACGAGGGCAAAGCGCAGTTCAGCATTACCTTTCTTGGAAATCATCGGAACAGCTTTGCCTGCCGGTTTGCCGCTTCGTGAGGCACAGAGATCAAAACCGGCAAGCTTGATTACCTGTGCCTCATTGGAGAACCGTTTCGGATCATTGATGGCCGCCAGAAATTTCGCGGTGATAAACGGCCCGAAGCCGGGAATGCTGATCACATACTGATACTCTGGCAACGACGAGGCGATCTTGAAAATCTGCCGGTCAAGATCGGCGATATCCGACCTGATCTGGTAGAGTTGCACAACCATCCGTTCGGCCATATATTGCACGGACTCATCGACAGGCCTGCCGATCGAGCTGTGAGCGGTATTCCAGATATCCACCAGAAACGCTTCTTGTCGTTTGCCTTTTACCCGTCTGACAATATGCTGGCAAAACTCCTCGAAGGGCATTGCCGCAATCACTGCCGGTGAAAAACAGGTACTGATAATGGTCAGACAATCCTGCTGATGGGTCGAAAATCGGCGATCCAGCTCCGGAAAATACAGCGCAAGCAGATTATTCCTGATGCGTGTTCTGAGCCCGGATTCCAGCTTACGGTACCGGCGCCTCAGGCTAAGCAACTCCCTGAGATCATAAATCGCCTGTGACGGATTGTCGTAAAACTGGCACTTTCCTGCCCCCACCAGATCAGCCACATTGGCGGCATCCTTGCGGTCATGCTTGTCCCAGCGATTATCGAGCAGTTCCCGGTTCCGGGTCACTGCTGTTCCGGACACTTGCGCCACCATGGCATCCCGTTGAATGAGGTATTCCGCTAATGGCTTATGGTAATTGGCAGTAGGCTCCATGCCGAAGACCACCTGAGTGAGCTGATGCTGCAATCTGAGCTGTTCGGCTCGTGCTACAAGCAGTTCAAAACCGCTTATGTCATTAGAAAAGATCAGTTGTTTGCACATGGTTTTACCTGCGGCGGTACCAAAGAATGCATGATGTTTCTCCTTGGCAATATCGATACCCACAATCAGATACTGCTCGGAATTCCGGATGCTTGATCGCATCTGCCGAAAGGCCTTGAGTCTCTCTGTCTCGCTGAGCATAACATCCTCCTTTTTATAGGGTTACAAAAAGCTGTTCTCCCATTTATTACAACATCAGGATGTTAGTGTTCTTACTCCCTTCTGATTCTCAATTACTATATAACGTTGAGAAAGCGCCGATAAAAACCGGCAAAGAGTAAGGAATGAAAGAGTCCGACATGAAAGGCATAGCCAACCATCATGGCCCCGAGTCATGCCTCGACCTACAGCAATGGGGTGGGGAAGCGTTGACAGGGGAACACACAGGCAGGCCATTGAGCTCCGAAATCACCTCAATTCGCAGGCTGACCCTGTTCAACGAAGGGGAAAGCAACATCGGACGTACCGATCAAGGCGAGGTACGAACGGCTCGGCGGAGTCAGAGAACCCAGGCATGTGTGGAAGCTCTTTGCGCGGGAATCGGGAGACCCGGCAAGAACCCTGTCCGGAGGCAAACGGAAGCAGGGCGGCATCAATGAAGGAGAGAACCCGAAGAATTGATGCTGAAACGAGCCGGGAGTCGGATGGTGGCATAGTACCGGAGAAGCAGCCGAACAAAGCGAACCCTGAAGCTGCGGAGGTTGTGGAGGGAAGGCCACCAGCCAAGAGGAACACCGGAGAGAAAGCCATCGAATGGACACAGAGCCAAAACCCGATGTCTTGCGGACTCGAAGGTGTGCGAAGAAAAGCCAAAGAAGACAAGACCTGTTGCTTCACGGCCCTGCTGCATCACATCACCCCCGACCTGTTAAGGGCCAGCTTCTACGAGCTGAACCGAAAAGCAGCGGAAGGGACAGATGGAAAAAGCTGGAAAACGTACGAAGCGCAGCTCGAAGAACGCCTGCCGAAGCTGCACGAAGAAATCCACAAAGGCAGCTACCGGGCCCAACCGGTCAAGAGGGTGTATATCCCGAAAACCGATGGCCAGAAACGCCCGCTGGGCATAACGGCCATAGAAGACAAGCTTGTCCAGCAAGCAGTCGTCACGGTACTGAACCAGATATACGAAACCGAATTCTATGGGTTCTCCTATGGATACCGGCCAGGCCGAGCCCCGGAAAACGCGCTGGATGCCCTGGCAACAGCGATACTGAAACGTCCGATCAACTGGATACTGGACGCGGACTTGCAAAAATTCTTCGACAGCATCCCGCACGACAAACAGATGGCCCTCATCAGCATACGAGTCGGCGACAAACGGATACTGCGTCTTATCGGAAAATGGCTCAAGACGGGATATATCGAAGACGGGAAACGATACCGGCAAACAGAAGGCACACCGCAGGGATCGGTGATCTCGCCACTGCTTGCCAACATCTATCTTCACTACGTGGTGGACGAATGGGTCGAACAGGAGAGACGTCGCCGAAACAACGGCGAAGTCATCATCATCAGGTACGCCGACGATCTTGTGCTGGGATTCCAGTACAAGGCAGAAGCGGAAAGATACCTTGAGGCTCTGAGTGAACGAGTACAAACGTACGGACTGAAACTGCACCCCGAGAAAACCAGCCTGAAAGAATTCGGAAGATATGCCGAAAAACGTCGCCGGAAACGAGGGGAGGGCAAGCCGGAAAGTTTCGACTTTCTGGGCTTCACGCACCTCTGCAGCCGAAACCGGAAAGGAGGCTACTTTCTGAAACGAAAGACGAAAACGAAAAAGATGCGGCAAAAGCTGTCGGAACTCAAAGAAGAGCTGACGAAACGGAAACACGCGCCAATCCAGCAGACAGGAATATGGCTGAAAAGTGTCGTGCAAGGATTCGGGCTCTACTTCGGAGTGCCGGGCAACAGCAAAGCACTGAAAAGCTATAGGGATCAGGTGGTCAAGATGTGGTTAAAGGTATTGAGAAGAAGAAGTCAGAAAGGAAGCGCACTGACGTGGGAAAAGTTCAACCGGATCGTAGACAAATATATCCCGCACCTCCGAATATGCCAGCCTTTCCCGGAGGTAAGATTCGCCATGACTCAAGGCAGGAGCCGTATGCGGTAGTGCCGCATGTACGGATCTGTACGGGGGGTGCCGGGTAACTGGCATCCCTACCGTGACTCCGTTGCCAAAAAATTTCTTCTTGAGCCAGTATACTGATGTGCGGGAATAACGGGTCGAGCGTTCATTGGCGGTAAGTTAGTGAGGTAAGCAGCAATTGATTTTCTCTCTCTTACCGACAGATAAGATATTGGCAAAGAACCTGTAAGGGGAGAGCTGTCAGGCTGAAAGCAGCGTGGCTGGATGCGCAGGGGGGGGAGCTTTGATTCAGAAACGGAATAGCGCTCCAGTCGTTTGCGAAGTATGTCGATCATTGTTTCAGTTCCCGTTGCATGGCAGAGATGCAGGTTTCCATGCGTTTATGCTGATAGACCGGACGCATCCGTTCAAGATCGTCTTTGTCAATGGAGGCGAGTTCGTACTCATCGATGCGCATTCCTTCAGTCAGGCTCCCGATGCTCGGATAATCAATCTTGCGCAGGCAGAACATGTCGAGTAAGGCTCGTAACGGCTGTGCCATCAGACAGCTCTGTCCTGCAAGCGTATCCCGATCGACGCCTTCAAGAAACCAGCCCGTGTTCAGCGCTAACGGGTAATACCGGAATTGACCGAATTTCGGAATGTCGAGAGTCTGGCGTCGTCTATGCGGCGTAACAGACAGGGTGATTGGTGTCGATTCCGGAATCCACCCATGAAAACCGAGAGCTGTTTCCATTGAGATATACGATCCCGGCAGCAGTGCCTGGGCCAGCACAAAGGGATGCATTTTACCCTGCTGTACAGCCGAAGAGAGCAGGTAACGGCCGCGTTTCAAACGCAGCAGTTCTCCATGATGCAGAGCGCGGTTAACCAGGTTGTAACGGCGTTGCGGCGTGCCATCGAGCAGACGGGATAACTGGGCTTCTGTGACAACACGCTCGCCCAGCCCGGCGTTGGTGATATATTCGGTCAGTATTTCCATTAATGCGAGATACTTTCACTTTATGAAAGTTACAAACATTTATTGATGTGCCGAGTCAGGAATCTTGGACAGCGATAGTCCTTCATGATGATGATCTGCTGGATTCCCTGAAATGGATCGGCAATCAGGCAAAAGCGGAACGCCATTTATCTTGAAATAACGCGAAGAAAATGATTGAGTGATTTTGATCATGTGATTTTAAGTAAAGAAATAATTATTATTAGAAATAAGGCATCCTCGCAGCAAGCTGCGAGGTATTTGGAAGCCCATTTTATCTGTCACGAAGCAAGCTTCGGGGAATTTACCTTTAGAGATTAAATCATAAAAGGAGTGATCATGATAAAAAAACAACACATCGTAAGCGTGATCCGGTATTGCGCTGTTATTTTGGTATCATTATTATTCTGGAGTAATGCATCCTTTTCAGGAGAGATTCATAATGCATCTAAAAACGGTGACCTTGCAAAGGTCAAATTACTCGTAGAAAAAAATCATGAACTTCTTTCAAGTAAAGATGAACATGACATTACTCCTTTGTATTATGCGACACTTAATGGACATAAAGAGGTTGTGGAGTATATGATTGAAAGTGGATGCGATGTTAATGAAAAGATAAAAAATGGTATGACCCCGCTGAGTAGTGCAGCTTTTAAATACAAGGATATTGTTCTCTTACTCCTGAATAAAGGTGCAGATGTTAATATGAAGTCATATAGCGGAAACACGGCGTTGCATTTTGCTGTAAGCAACGGTAATCACGAAATAGCTGAATTACTGCTCGATAAGGGAGCTGATGTAAATGCTGCGGATAATGAAGGTTTTACACCACTATCCTTGGCTGTGATTTATCAAAATAAAGCGATGGTAGAGATTTTGATACAAAGAGGTGCCGATGTCAATGCCAAAAATAGGGATGGCTGGACTCCTTTGCATAGTGCATTGATGCTATATCCCGATGATATAGCGAAAATACTTGAAAAACATGGCGCAGTGGATTTGCCGAAAGACGACAAGGTTATCAAAGGTAATGACTTGCCATTTATACCTGAACGATTGAAAGAATATCCTATACACTATGCTGCATGGAACGGCGATTTGGATGGAGTAAAAACAATGCTGAAAAAGAATCGGGAATTACTGAATAGCAAGGATTATTCACAATCGACCCCTCTTCTTGTCGCTACTGTGGCAGGAAACGTATCTGTTGTACAATTTCTGCTTGATCAAGGAGCTGATGTAACTTTATCAAATTCTATTGGCTGGGTGCCTGAAGTTGCTGCCTCGTATACGCAGTATGAAGAGTTGGTGGAAATTATACGTAAATATAGTAAGCATGAAGAAATAAGTTTGGATGACATTATGAAAGATAAACCGTTTATACCGGAGCGACTGGTACAATATCCGATACATAATGCTGCATTGAATGGAGATTTGTCGAAAGTAAAATCACTGTTATTAAAAAATTCGGCATTACTCAATGTCAGAGATTATTCACAATCAACGCCGTTGCTTGTGGCTACTTATGCTGGAAAAAAGGATGTGATGCAATTTCTTCTTGAAAAAGGTGCTGATATCTATATTTCAAATACACTGGGCATGACTCCAGCAACTGTTGCTGCTTTTCAACGCAGGATTGATTTACTTGAAATGATCAGAAAGTATAAAAAAAATACAACAGTAAAATACGCTAATGCCGATCGTGTACAGAATAATGTTCAAAAAAACGAACTTCAGGAAGAAAAGGAATTGTATAACGCAATATATCTTTGTGATATAAGCAGTGTTGATGTATTCCTGAGAAAACATCCGGAGCGGTTTGATAATAAAAAAATCAACTCCTTATTGGTTACTGCCGCTATTAGTGGCGATAAAGGTATAATCGATTTTTTTGTTAAAAAGGGAGCCGATGTAAATGCTCGAGAATGGGGATGGATGCCATTGCATAAAGCGGCTGAAAATAATAATCTTGTTGCTGTAAAGACATTGCTTGATTTTCATGCAGATATCAATTGCAAAGCCAATAATGGATATACTCCTTTACATTTGGCTGCAACGCAAGGTCATGCGAAGATTGTTGATTTGCTCATCAAGAGAGGTGCGGATGTCAATGCGCATGACAATTATGGAAATACCCCATTGAATAATGCGATAAAAAATAATCACAAGGATGTTATTATATTGATTCGTAATGCCGAAGGAAAAGAAGAGTGAAAATGTTATATTTTTGTGCGTGATTGCCGGAATACTTCTCCGGATTCCCTGGGGTTGGTGTTCCCTTATTCCTGCCGAAAAGCAGAGGAACGTTCTTTAGGGATGCGAAATTTACTGAATACTTGATTTGCATTTCCTCAACTGCAAGTAAAGCCGGGCGAGCAAGCATCGCTACAGGTAATCGTCTTCGCGCTGGTGGCGGACGGCAAGAATGGTGATGGTGTGGCTGTTCTCGATCTCGAAAAGCGCTACATAACCCGAGTTGACGAAGGGGATCAGCAGTTCGCGGAGGAACGGCGTATGGGGAGCGGCTTTTCTGCAGCTGAAGGGGAACTCCCGAAGAAATGCCATGCCTCTTTCAATGGCTTCGAGCGCATTCTCTGCAGCCTTCAGATCGTTTTCAGGCAGGAACGCATAAAGGCGGATGATATCCTCTCTGGCTTCGGGAGTGAACCGTACCCTGAATGTCATGCCGATCGCTTTCCGGCTTTTTCGTGCATGCCCCTGAGTTCCCCGATCACGCTTTCTGCGTCGCTATACGAGTTCGATTGTCGTGCACGATCCCGCGAAGCCAGACCCCGGTCTATGAACTCTTTCTGGTTCAACCGCCTTTCAATGTTGGCTCGCAGCGAAGATTCGATGAATGCCGAGAGGGATTCGCCTTCCTGAAGCACCGCTTCTACGGCTTTGCGGAGTTCAGGATCGACGCGAAGCGACGGGAGTGATGCGCTTTTCATGGTGTTTGTCCGGTTTTGCGTTGCATATGCAATGCAATATAGCGGCTTCTCAAGATTCATGCAACATGGATGAAATACCTGTACAGAACAGGTTGAAGGCAGTGAGCAGTGGGAGGCCTATGCGGCTTTAACCTGTTTCAATCCATGAGCCAGGGTATCAGCGCTCAAATCCTGCTCGTTCGGCCAGACGATACCGCAGAAAAAAGGCTTCACCTGCTTGAAGTATGACAGATCCTGTAATTGTGTGAATACCCCTTTTTCCAGATAGGGCTTTACGTCGAAAATTCCGGATCGTCCATCGGACAATTCAACGAATAATGTATAGTCATCATTTGCAATGACATTTTTAACCTTCAGCATGGTTTACCTCAGTGGTTCGATTTTAAATGGCTGCTGACCTTCAACGGCAAGTTTCCAGTCAGCCATCAATTCTTCCTGATGAATTTCAATCCAGGCGGTTATCAGTTTGAGTTTATTGCCCGGAATTTCGCCGGACAAGCATAAATGGCATGAATATGCGGCTTTGCATGTTCCCTGTTATCGAAATAATACATGTAAATGATTATTCCAAAAAACATTGAAATGGTTGGCATGATGGTATCAGTCCACGTGTTCAACGTTCTGCTACTGGTTAAAGGGCATCTCTATAAAGTTATTGCGCGCCCAAATTGCTGCGTTGGTCGGTGCTCGAAATCCTCATGTACTCCGTGTACACTCCGGTTTCTCCGCTCCGTCCGCCTTGCTCTTTGATCGCTCATCACACTTTATAGAGGTGCCCTAAAATATAACTTTTTTTTCTTTTTGCCTTTACAAACGGGGGTTTGATGTCGTCGGCTAGGGACGTCCGGGGCTCGGGGACGGTGTTTACTTTGATTACGCATTCGAACTGAGGTGGGTTGAACCTCATGCACAAGGTTATCTGGGCGATGATGTTCCTGCAAAAAAGCCTGAAAGCAGAGGCCCAGGCGGAGAGGGATCTGTTTCGCGTTCAGCTTCGGGCTTGCAGCACGGTATTTTGCCGGAAACGGGGGGTTGTGTCAGGCTGAAAGGAATTTCTTGAGGAACATGTCGGGGGTGATGATCGGAATGCCGTTCCATTCGGCAAGATCGAGAAGATGTGAGTCGCCGGAGATAATGGCGTCAGCCCCGGCTGCACCAGCGGCTTCGAGGACACGGTTATCGTCCGGATCGGCGGTAATCACCGCTATGTGGATTTCAGGTCTGACGACCGAAAAAGTCTCCCTGAATAACCGTATGATTCCGTGAACCTGTTCTTCACTCAAGCCGAATTTCGGGCGTTGCAGCACCTCTTCGATCTCCCTGAGCAGTGGCGGCGATGTAAAGTTGGTGATTTTACCGGAAGAGCAGTGACGCAACACATCCCCTGGTTTTCCCCCGAACAGTATGCCCGGGACAAGTACATTCGTGTCGCAGACGATTCTCATCGGCTTTCGGTCCTGTTCCTGCGAGCAGCCAGGATCTCTTCCTCGACATCCTTCAGGTTCAGTTGTTTTTCTTCCGTCATCCGGTCACCAAGCATGAACAGCTCTTCCCATTGCCGCTGGCGTTGAATGTAGAGCCGTGCGGCTTCACGCAGAAGCTCGGAACGGCTGCGGTGCTCCTTTTTGGCGGTTTTATCGATTTCCTTCAACAACGAATCCTGAAAGGAGATGTTGACGGTGATGGTGCTCATGGATGGTTGTTTTGGCATTGTCCGTTTGCCTGAAATATACAAGCTTTGTATGGAACAACCATGTTCTCCCGGTGAAGGTTCCGGGTTACAGGAACAGCTCCGTTGATGTTGATCCGTTGCCCGAAAAGCTAATGTTGAGCCTGCGAAGAAATATGCTGTTCCGAATGGGAGGAATGGAGATGTCACTGAGCACTTGGGAGTCGGGGACGGTCGTGAGTGAGATCCTTTTGGAAAAGCAGAACGTGTCTTGTATTATCAGGTAATACCGGGTAATACCATGAAGTTTCGATGAAAAAGGAGGTGCGTGTGAGTCCAGGCGCAAAAAAAACGGAATCTCGCGAGCAGGTCAGTTTTAAAATGCCTGCCACAATGAAAATGCGCGTTGATCGTCTTGCCGAGGCTACCAGACGATCCAGGTCTTTCGTGATAGAAGAGGCTATCGAGCACTACCTCACCATGAATGAATGGCAGGTGCAGAGCATTATTGCGGGTTTGAGCGACCTCGACAAGGGGCGGACGGTTTCGCAGGAGGAGATGGAAAAACTCTGGGATGAAAAGCCTGCTGAAAGTCCGGTGGACACAGACCGCTAAGCAGCGGCTGGAGGAGATCGAGGCGTATATCTCTCACGACAACCCTGTCGCCGCAAGGAAGATCATTCGAGCCCTTATCGGAAAGACTGCCCTCAAACTCTCTCAATATCCGCAAATCGGAAGGAGCGGGCGTATTGACGGTACCCGTGAACTTGTTTTTCCAGACAATCCTTTCATCGTGATCTACACGGTTCGCCAGGATACCATAACGGTTTTGACGGTTTTTCATGCTGCACAGAAGTTTCCGGACGCAATCGGCATCGAGCATTAAGCGCATCCTGACGCTTCTTTTCCTGAAGCCGAGACGAGCGCGAGCAGTCGCACTCTTTGGCGGTTAAGTGCCGGTTAAATATACCGATTTGGCGTTCTTGAGCCGGGACAGGGTCCTGTTGAGCGGGATTTATTTGGGGTTCCTGTTTGTTTTGTATAACATGTATTGCGTTGAATAACATGTTATACGAGGTAACTATGGAAAAAGAAAAAGCGGATCGGATGATCGGCATCCGCATTCCGAAAAGTGTTGGCGAGCGGCTTGATAACCTTGCCAAAAGAACCGGTCGTACCAGGACCTGGTACATTCGCGAGGCAATTATGGAGCATCTCGACGATCTTGAAGATATCTATCTGGCCGAACAGGTTCTGGAGCGGGTGAGACGTGGTGAAGAGCCGGTGACTGGCATAGATGAAGTGGAGCGTCGTCTTGGTCTGGAAGATTGAGTTTGCCGCATCGGCTGAAAAAGAGCTGGCCAGGCTGGATAAGTCCGCTGCCGGACGGATTGTCAAATACCTCCGTGAGCGGGTTGCGATAGACCCGCGGGCCTCCGGCAAATCATTACGAGGCGATCATGCCGGGTTGTGGCGATACCGTATCGGAGATTATCGGGTGATTTGCGAAATCCTCGATGAAAAAGTTTCAGTTCTTGTTGTCCGGGTCGGGCATCGGAAAGAGGTTTATCGGTAATATTGTCATACACCGTTTACGGTTGCATGCGGCAAGTAAGGGCATGTAAGTAAATGAGGTAAGCAATGGATTCATTTCCTCTCTTGTCATATAGACATGCTATTGCTCATGAACCCATAACGGAGAATAGAGCAAAGAGTCGTGTAATGGGTCCCAGGATGTTCACCGTTCGAATCTGATTACATTTTTTCGATTTCGCTCAGCAGATCAGGGTGCCGGTCAATGAGTTTCAGCAACTTGAGCAACGGCGCAGGCGGCCTGGTTTCCCCTCGCTCGTAACGGGAGAACGCTACTTTGCCGACTCCGAACGATGAGGCGAGCTGCGCCTGGGTCAGCTTCAGCTTTCTGCGGATGCGTCGGATGTCGGCTGCGGGGTCGC
>Ga0209800_10003136_pt1 | contig 13552 bp, 6 predicted proteins | sample Higcelweek8metaG_FD_187174 | JGI IMG/M metagenome (GOLD analysis project Ga0209800, IMG submission 187174) | Freshwater pond sediment microbial communities from the University of Edinburgh, under environmental carbon perturbations - High... | ecosystem: Environmental > Aquatic > Freshwater >... | reverse complement strand
TGTTTTTGGTTGCTTTTGGTGCAGAAATTCTGATGGGATTGATTCCGTCCGATTTGTTTATTCTCTGGACAGATGGATTGGAACATCCCTGGGCGGCTCTGACTGTACTGGCTGTAACATCATATCTGGCCGGAATAATCACCTTTGGATTTGGAAAACTGATTCGCAAAAATAAAAAGGTCAACGACTATTTTACTACTCGTTTTGAAAAACATATCCGCAACTCGAAAAAGTGGGGCGGTTGGCTGGTTGCAGCAGCTGCATTGACTCCACTGCCTTTTACTTTGATTATGGTGGTTGTCGGCATGATGAACTATCCGTCAAAACGAATGTTGCTTTGGTCTTCTTTGCGCATTCCGCGCTACTTCCTGATGGCACTGATTTATTATAATACATTCAATCTGGGTTTGTAATATTCCTTTGTTTCTGATATCGCTTTTAATAAGCACTCATACACTTTCAGGTAACTATCAAAATACATTTATGCCTCATTCATGCATTAAGTGCATCCGCCATGGCATATAATGCCTGTTTTTATCACACAAGTTACTTAAAGTTGCTCATGTAAGCATGAAGTAGATCTTACTTAGGCAAATTCTGTTATCAAACAGCTTTTGCTTACTTGATAATTTGTAGGACTTTGTGCAATTGAGATTCCAGCTGTTTTTGGTGGAGTTTAATGCGTTGGCCTTGTTTTAACAATAGCAATTTGTTTAAAAAAATTAAAAATTTAAACTCATAATTTATTTTGAATATCTTTGTAATCTAATCAAACTTAAATTGAAATGAAAAAGTTTACATTGTTTGCGCTATTGATTGTTTTTTCAATGGTGACATTTGCACAAAAAAACACAGGCTTTGCATTTAAAGCTCCAGCAGCTAAAAGGGATGTTGATCAAACCAAAGCAGTTCTTTGGTCAAGTGACTTTTCAAATTCCTCAAATTGGACTATATCAAATGGTGCTGGTAATTCTGATAATTGGGTAATTGGAACAACTGGCCCTTCAGGTTCATATCCGATTAATCCAATTGCCTCTACTACTGCAGCAAATGGATTTGCATTATTTGATTCGGATTTATTATGTAGCGGAAATCAGGATGGTTTCTTAACTGTAGCAAGTCCTATTGATTTATCAAGTGTTAGTAATGTTACTCTGAGTTTTGAATCTTACTATAGAAAGTACACAGATAGTATTTTTGTTGGTGTGAGCACTGATGGAAGTACTTGGACTTCTTTTGAAATACATTCAACTTATGCATTAAATGACATGGATGCAACGAATCCAACCGTTGAGTCTTTAGATATTACATCTGTAGCCGCTGGCAATGCAACTGTATGGATTCGATTTGAATTTAGAAGTCTTTCTGCTAGTAGTGCTGATGGTTGTGACTATTCATGGATGATTGATGATGTAACAATTACTGACGAAGCTTTAACTCCTGATTTAGCATTAACAGGAGCTGTGAGTTCTGCGTACACAATAATTCCTTTATTTTTTACTCCAAGTTTTGACTTCGCAGGAAATATTGGCGTAACAGGGGCGGACTTGCCAGCTGGACAAGTTGTAAATGCTTCTGAGATTGGTGGTTCTTATACTGGTTCTGGTACGTCTGCAAGTGTTATTGCTGTTGCTGCTGAAAGCATGGTTGATATTACACCAGCATTTACACCTACAACAGTTGGCATTTATGAAATTGCTTTCCAATCTGATTTGACTGGAGATGGAGATGTTACTAATAACTACGATACTGTTGAAGTAGCTGTAAGTGATACTGTTCTTGCAAGAGACTTTGGTCCTGACGGTGGCTCTATGGGTATTGGTGATGGTTCTAGTGGAATTTTGGGACAGTTGTTTGAAATTAAAACCAATTCGGTGTTAACTTCTGTTACTTTCATGTTGGTCCATCCTACAGCTGAGACCGCAACAGCTAAGGTATATGCATATGACGGAACAACTGTAACCGGATCAGAATTAGCTACCTCCGTTGCCATAAATCTTGATACCACAACTGCTGCAGCGAATTCATATTATACAGTTCCGATTAACGCCAATTTAACAGCCGGAACATATTTCATTGGCATTGAGGAACCATCAGCTGGTAATATTACTCTTTCTACTTCCCCAATCGCAGAAGGCATTGCAGAAGCTTGGGTGTATTATAATAGTGCTTGGGCAGCAGCTTCTTCATTTGGCTTTTATCAGACATACGTATTAAGAGCTAACATTACAAATTTTGTAAGTGTTAATGATATCTCAGCTACATCTAGTATTTCAGTTTATCCTAATCCTGCAAACAATATTATCAATGTTGTTAATGCTGAAGATGCAAAAATCTTTGTTGTTAATATGTTAGGAGAAGTTGTTACTACTATTGAAAATGCTTCTTCAAATCAAACTATTGATCTGAGCAATCTTAGTGAAGGAACTTATTTTGTAAAGGTCAACTCAGAGGTTTTCAAAATCAACGTCTTGAAATAATTAAAATTATTCAATTATTGATGAGAGAGACTGTATCTTTGATATGGTCTCTTTTTTTATGCCTATTGAGAATATATTCTTAACCAAAAGACCTGTTTTTAAGACACGACCCCCCCATGAGGGCAATGCTAGTTGCTTGTTGATCGGAAAACGGCGTTGGTTCAAGTTTTAGGCGACGAATTTTCTTTTTGCCAGTTCAATAAATTGCCGTAGGTTTGTATAGCATCATAAAGCATGATTCTGAAAAACTCAGATAATTTTCGCCGCTGCTGTTCTATTCTTTTTCGGTAGTATTGCTGGTTTTTGCTTATTGCATTCCGGGCGGAAATTCACGTAATACCGAAAAGCAGAATAGTATATTCAAATCTGCGTTGGAAGAGGCTGTTTCGGAAACAGATTCTCTGCTCAACCGAGCATCGAATCCAATGTATCTCAACGACACATTCTCAATGCTTTCTGTTGGCTCTTTGTCCGAAAAAACAGCGGCTCTCAATACTACGATTTTTGTCAGTCATAACGATTCACTTGTTTTCTGGAGCGATAATCACACATCTCTGCCTCCGGGAATCGACACTTTGCATTCGGCCAGCAAGTGTCCGATGGCATGCCAATTTGAACGCCGTGCATATAATATGGCCGGAATAAATATGACCACGCCCACAATGAAATATCCGATGTTGATGGCCTGCTGTATGGGGAGTACATTGAAAAAATACCCGCGCAAAAAGCCTGATGCAGCAATGATCAGAACAGGATAATACCAGTTTTTCATCAGTCGTTGCATAAAGAAAAAGGCAACGCCAAGCGACAACAAAAACATGGGAAATACATCGAGCATCATCAGCCAGTGATGGCTCCGGAATGCGTCATAGAGCGTGCTGCCGATGCCTCCGGTAAACAATAAAGGTAATGTGTAAAACACGACAAAACCTTGTTTTCGGTATTGACCGCGCAGTACAATCAGAAAATATATGACCGGAATTAAAAACACCAACGATGAAAAAGCATTCCAAGGCTCAGTGATAAAGCGCTCTGGCAGTGTCTCGTGATAGATTGGACCGCCATCGCTGACAAACGAATAATCAATGCCGGGTTGCGCTGCCATTAGTGTATGCCCGTGTAATTTTCAGGGGTAAGCGCCTTGAGTTCTTTTTTTATGGTGGCACTTACTTTCAGCGAATCGATGAATTTGTGCAGGCTGTCGCGCGTTACATGTTCGTTGCCGCGTGTAAGACTTTTTAATGCATTGTATGGATCGGGATATTTTTCTCTGCGCAAAATTGTTTGAATGGGTTCGGCCAATACAGCCCAATTCTGATCGAGATCGCTGCTGATTTTGTCGGGATTGATCAATAATTTCCCCATACCTTTTTGCAACGATTTGAGCGCAATAAGCATGTGGGCAAGCGGAACGCCAATATTTCGTATGACCGTTGAATCGGTCAGATCGCGTTGCAGTCTCGATACCGGTAGCTTTTCGGAAAAATGACGCAACACCGCATTGGCTATACCCAGGTTCCCTTCTGCGTTTTCAAAATCAATCGGATTTACTTTATGCGGCATGGCCGAAGAACCGACTTCGTCTTTTTTGACTTTCTGCTTGAAATATTCCATCATTACATACATCCACACATCGCGTGAATAGTCAATCAGAATGGTGTTGATGGCAGCCAGCACACTAAAGGTATTTCCAAGAACATCGTAATGTTCAATCTGGGTGGTGGTTTGCTGACGAATGAGGCCCAGCTTGTTTTTCAGAAAGTTGTTGGCGAATTTTACCCAATCAATTTTTGGATAGGCGGCGTGATGAGCATTGAAATTGCCGGTTGCTCCACCAAATTTTCCGCTGGCAGGAATTTTCTTCAACAGTGCAAGCTGATTCTCGATGCGTTCAGCAAAAACCGCCATTTCTTTGCCCAAAATGGTTGGCGAAGCCGGCTGCCCATGCGTCCGTGCAAGCATCGGAATTTTATTCCATTCCTTTGACTGTGCTTTCAGAATTTTCAATACCATTTCAATTTCAGGTAGAACAGCATTGGTCAAAGCATCGCGTGTCATCATCGGAAAAGCAGTGTTGTTTATGTCCTGCGAAGTCAGTCCGAAATGAATAAATTCCTTATATTCCTGAAGCTTTAAAAAGTCGAATTGCTCACGCAGAAAATATTCAACTGCTTTTACATCGTGGTTGGTGACTTTTTCGATGTCTTTAATTTTTTGCGCATCTTTTTCACTGAAATTTTCCACCATCTGACGCAAGGCTTCCAGCTTTGTTTCTGAAATATTTTTCAGAGCCGGCAATTTGTTGTCGTGGAGGGCAATGAAATACTCGACTTCGACCAATACACGGTATTTTATCAATGCAAATTCGGAAAAATATTGTTGCAAAGAACGTGTTTTATCATGGTAGCGGCCATCGACCGGCGAAACGCAAAAAAGAGATGCTTCCATACAGGAGGTTTTTTGCAAAAATACAAAATTATACGCTCCGGATTTTTACCAGGTGACTCTGAATCCCCAGGTGGAAGCAATGCCTGTATTCGTGTAGCTTTTCAGTTCGGGAATATTCACCAGACTTACCGATGGTTTTATTTCCCAGGTAAGATGAATTTGTCGCCAGAATGGATGGGCTTTGGCAAGTCTGAAATCGATGCCCAGCGGAATTCCGGCCGAATAAAAAGTACTGGTTTTATTCTCGTGTAATTCGGTTTCGCTGTCCCAATTGCTCATTGGCGGGTATGGATAATAGTTGTATACGTTGTTGTAAGTGGGATTTGAATTGTCAAATGAGCTGTATTCTTCGTTTTCAACAGTAGTGACATTGTTGAATGAACATGCAGCCACAATGCCGACTCCACCATAAAGAAACACTCTTCTTTCTGGATTGGTGCTGTATTGAATGGCTGCTGTCAGTCCAAGATACTCGGAATTGTTTTTCATGCGGTATGTTGAAGTATGCACGGAATCAATGAAAAACTGTTGACCCGAAGCAGATGAGGTCAGTGTGTCATATGGGAAATAGTCCGATTTTGAATAGTACAGGCCACCGGATGTGCTGCGGGAATTAAAAATGCCAACCCGAAGGGTAGGATTTGTTTTATGATTGCCTTTTTCTTTATCCGGAAGTGATAGGCCAACCGTTACAGCAAACATGCCATCGGAATATCCCCCGAGTCTATAGGCTGAAAAGTCGCTGAAATCGGTTGCCAGAAAAGGACTTCCCGGCGCCAGCGTATTAAAATCATTCAGGTCAAATTGTATCGGACTCAGGTTTTGAATGCCCCCCAGAATCTGAATGTCCGAAATGCGCAGTTTCGGGGTTGTTTCGTCCTGTGCTAATGCGCATGTTGAAAAGAATAGAATCAGTGCTGGGAAAATCAGGTTTTTCATTGATATATTTTTAAGGGATTGTCGGAATATTAACGGACTAATATTGGATTTATTTTCTGAACACATTGTTTTTTGTTATAAAAGGGAAAATATTTAATACAGAACAAATTAAACGAAATAGCAGCTACAGATTAAATTTTCGGAAAAACAGGCATAAAACACCTTAAAGAAATAAAATATGCTTAATTTCGCTGCTCCTAAAATCAAACACACAGAAATCAGATAATCATGAAAAACAAAAAGTTCATTACATGTGACGGAAATTATGCTGCGGCACATGTATCGTACATGTTCAGCGAAGTAGCAGCCATTTATCCCATCACTCCATCGAGTACCATGGCCGAGTATGTGGATGAGTGGTCGGCAAACGGACGCAAAAATATTTTCGGTGACACGGTTAAAGTTGTCGAAATGCAAAGCGAAGCCGGTGCCGCAGGCGCCATGCACGGCTCACTCCAGAGTGGCTCTCTCACATCGACTTATACGGCATCACAAGGCCTTCTCCTGATGATTCCGAATATGTATAAAATGTCTGGCGAACTTCTTCCAGGCGTATTTCACGTTTCGGCCCGCGCCATTGCTGCTCAGGCTCTGTCAATCTTTGGTGACCACAGCGACGTGATGAGTTGCCGTATGACCGGATTTGCTATGCTGGCCACCGGTAGTGTTCAGGAAATCATGGACATCGCGCCGGTAGCGCATTTGGCCTCTATCCGTTCACGCATTCCTTTCCTGCATTTCTTTGATGGATTCCGTACTTCACACGAAATTCAGAAAGTGGAATATCTCGAGAACGAAGATATGAAGCAGCTTATTGATATGAAGGCACTCACCAGCTTCCGTCATGCAGCGCTGAATCCGGAACATCCTGTTACACGCGGTACAGCTCAGAATCCGGACATTTATTTCCAGTCGCGCGAAGCTGCAAACCCGTTCTACGACAAAGTTGCCGACATTGTTGAAGAATACATGGTTGAGCTGAATAAACTTACCGGCCGCGAATATCATCCGTTCACCTATTACGGTGCAGCTGATGCCGAAAACATCATCGTTGCCATGGGTTCAGTAACCGAAACCATCCGCGAAACCATCGATTATCTCAATGCCAAAGGCGAAAAGGTTGGTCTCCTCACCTGTCATTTGTATCGTCCTTTCAGCGAAAAATATTTCATGAACGTATTCCCGAAATCGGTGAAACGTATTGCCGTTCTCGACCGCACCAAAGAACCGGGCAGCGAAGGCGAACCATTGTATCTCGATATCAAGAATCTGTTCTACAACAAAGCCAATGCTCCGCTCGTAGTGGGTGGCCGTTATGGTCTGTCTTCAAAAGACACCACGCCTGCACAGATCATTGCCGTGTATGACAATCTGAAAAATAATGAGCCTAAAAATGGATTCACCATTGGTATTGTTGATGATGTAACATTCAAATCACTGCCGCAGATTGCCGAAATCAACATTTCGGATCCCAGCATTTTTCAGGCAAAATTCTACGGACTTGGCTCTGATGGTACTGTTGGTGCAAATAAAAACTCCATCAAAATTATTGGTGAAACCACCAACAAATATTGTCAGGGTTATTTTGCATATGACTCGAAAAAATCAGGCGGATTTACCGCATCACACCTCCGTTTTGGTGATGTTCCCATCCGCTCGCCCTATCTCGTAAACACACCTGACTTTGTGGCTTGCCACGTTCCTGCTTATCTGGGTCGCTACGATATGCTCAGAGGTTTGAAAAAAGGTGGCGTATTCCTCCTCAACTCCATCTGGGATGTGGAAGAAACCAAAAATCACCTGCCCGAAGACATGAAGAAGTATCTGGCGGTGAACGATATCAAATTCTATATCATCAATGCAACAAAAATCGCTGATGAAATTGGTTTGGGTAACCGCACCAACACCATCATGCAGGCTTCTTTCTTTAAAATTTCAGGCGTCATTCCTTACGATCTCGCTGTTAAAGAAATGAAGAAATTCATTGAAAAATCTTTCGGCCGTAAAGGTGCTGAAGTCGTGAATATGAACTGCGCAGCTGTTGACCGTGGTGGTGAGCTTACCGAAGTTGCTATTCCTGCTGAATGGAAAAACCTCGAAGGCAAAACTGCTTTCGAAGATGAAACACATCCTGACTTCATCCGCAATGTGGCTGATGTAATCAATCGCCAGAGTGGTGATGATCTCAAGGTTTCAACTTTTGTAGGTCGCGAAGATGGTACCTTCCCTTCAGGAACTACCAAATATGAAAAACGCGGTATTGCTGTAACGGTTCCTGAATGGCAGAGCGAAAACTGTATCCAGTGCAACCAGTGTGCATACGTATGCCCTCACGCTGCTATCCGTCCTTTCCTTCTTACCGACGCTGAAGTGGCCGCTGCTCCTGCCGGAACGGTGACTCTTAAAGGCCTTGCTGCAACCAAGGAATACAACTTCCGTATGCAGGTTAGCCCGATGGATTGCACAGGTTGCGGAAACTGCGTGGATGTATGTCCTGCAAAAATCAAAGCACTTGTGCTGAAACCGCTCGAAACCCAGCTTGCTGAAAAGGAACGCTGGACTTACATGGACGAAAAAGTTGGCTATAAAGACACCGTGCTCGAAAAGAGCAAGTCGGTTAAAAACAGCCAGTTTGCACAGCCATTGTTTGAGTTCTCAGGTGCATGTGCCGGTTGTGGCGAAACCCCGTATATCAAGGCTATCACTCAGCTGTATGGCGAGCGTATGATTGTTGCCAATGCAACCGGTTGTTCATCTATTTATGGCGGTTCTGCTCCTTCAACTCCTTACACCATCAACAACAAGAGCGGTAAAGGGGTGGCATGGGCCAACTCATTGTTCGAAGACAATGCTGAATACGGTCTGGGTATTGCCACCGGTGTAAATAAAATGCGTGAATTTCTTACGCTGAAAATGCAGGAAGCCATTGCAGCTGGTCTGGGTGGAGAACTGAAAGCAGCATGTGAAGAGTGGTTAGCCTCAATGAAGAATGCAGAAGCATCAGAAGCAGCTTCAGCAAAACTGCTTGCAGTAGCTGAAAAAGACAATTCAGAACTTGCAAAAGAAATCGTTGACAAAAAACAATACCTGATCAAGAAATCGGTTTGGGTATTTGGTGGCGACGGCTGGGCTTATGATATCGGCTATGGCGGACTTGACCATGTTCTTGCCAGCGGCGAAGATATCAATGTTCTGGTTCTCGATACCGAAGTATATTCAAATACCGGTGGTCAGGCTTCGAAATCATCACCGACAGGCGCTGTTGCCAAGTTTGCTGCTTCGGGAAAGAAAACCCGTAAGAAAGATCTTGGTATGATGGCTATGTCTTATGGTTACGTATATGTTGCACAGGTTTCGATGGGCGCCGATCAGAGCCAGTATCTGAAAGCCATCCGCGAAGCTGAAGCTTATCCGGGACCCTCACTCATTATTGCATATGCTCCTTGTATCAACCACGGTTTGCGTTCGGGTATGGGCAAAACCCAGGCTCAGGGCAAATTTGCCGTTGAATCGGGCTACTGGCACAACTACCGCTTCAATCCGCAGCTCGAAGCTGAAGGAAAGAATCCGTTTGTGCTTGATTCGAAAGAACCCGATTGGAGCAAATTCCAGGAATTCCTCAAAAGCGAAGTACGCTTCACATCGCTGGTACAGGCTTTCCCCGAAGAAGCAAAAGTGTTGTTTGCTGCCTGCGAAGACAATGCAAAATGGCGCTACAACAAGTATAAAAAACTTGCTGATTAATATTCAACCCAATTCAAAAGGGCCGGCTTTGTCCGGCCTTTTTAATCAAAACAAATACCTATGAAAAATCTGTTCGTTGCTGTTTTAATTGGTGTTCTGATGCTGACTGCTTGTCAGACTGAACGCATTGTTGAAAAAACCGTTGTCGTTCATGACACTGTTTATGTCAACAACTTTGATTATGACTACATGCTGATGGCTGTTCTGTGGTATCAGACTTCGGCCGAAATGCGCGCTTTATGTTATCAGGCTTTCAATACTGCCCGCATTTCACTCGATCAGGCTGTAGCCGTAAATAATGGTCAGAAAAAACTGGCAGTGGTAGTCGATATTGATGAAACCATGGTGGACAACAGTTTTTATGAAGCACAGAATGTTCTTGGTAATTTCGGTTATCCCGAACGCTGGAGTGAATGGATCGACAAAGCCTCTGCTACTGCTATTCCCGGTGCAGTCGATTTTATGAAATATGCTGTTTCAAAAGGCGTTGATGTGTTTTATATCAGCAACCGCAAAATTGCGGAAAAGGATGCTACCGTTAAAAACATGCGGTCGCTTGGTTTTCCGATGATTGATGACGATCATTTGCTGCTGCGCGACAAAACCAGCAGTAAGAATGAGCGTCGCGATAAAGTGGCTGCCACGCATGAAATTATTCTTCTGATTGGTGACAACATGAATGATTTCGGCGGGATTTATGAAAACAAAACCGTTGTAGACCGCTTTGCTGTTACTGATGATAATAAAACTGAATTCGGGAAACGTTTTATCGTTTTGCCAAACCCCATGTATGGCGATTGGGAAAGTGCAGTGCTGAAGTACAATTTCAAGCAGACCAACGAACAGAAAGACAGCGTGCGCAAAGCTAATCTGAAAGGAATGTAATCGTATTGCTGCTGAAAATTCTGAGCCATTGCATTTGCAATGGCTTTTTTTGTCATATCCAGTTCGTTTTTTACGTATTAAGTCAATCTATATATTAATTTTGTCATACCTGTTTTTCTTATGTCGGTTATAACAGTCTAAGGGGGGTATGATGCGATTTTTACGGATTATTACAGTTTTCTGGCTGGTGCTCTGTTCAGTGTCTTCTCTGGCTCAATGCCCGGTGAACGCCTGGTTTACATGGACACGACAGTGTAATAATTCCATGGTGCATTTCAACGACAGCAGTTTTCTGACCGGTACCGGACAGATTGTTGACTGGCAGTGGGACTTTGGCGATGCATCGCCCGGCAGTGGTAATCAGAACCCCAATCATAATTTTCCGGGGAGTGGTTCATACAATGTAACCCTGACGGTGACCGATTCTTCGGGCTGCACCGATGTGGTTACAATTCCCGTTTTGGTTGACCCTCTGCCGGTGGCTCAGTTTACATTCAATCCGAATAATGGCTGCTCGGGTAGTACTACCAGTTTCTCTTTTACGGGTAGTGGCACCGGTTTGACATATTTGTGGAATTTCGGTGATGGACAAACATCCACGCTGCAGAATCCATCGCATGTGTACACTTCGTTTGGTTGTGGCACACAAAACTTCAATGCAACTCTTACAGTGACCGATGTCAATGGCTGTACCTCTACAATTTCGCATCAGGTGCCGGTTTTGCAGCAACCCAATGTGTTTTATTTCGAGCCAAGTGGTTTTGTGTTTTGTCATACCGATACTTCTTCGATTTCCGACACACTGCATGTCTTCAACTTCTCGCCCGATGCGGGCTGCATCAATTCATATACCATTGACTGGGGCGACGGAACGCCACTTTCATCAGCTCCGCCGGCTTTGTTCGATGGTACCAATTCTCTCAATCACGTTTATACCGACATTGGTTATTATCTGGTAACCATTACCGCAATTGGTACAAACGGCTGTCAGACCGTGTTTACAGATACGGCCACTGTTGAAAGCAACCCGGTTGCATCGTTGATTGGCCCTCCGGTTGGAAGCAATGTGGGCTGTGCGCCGCTGAATGTGTGTGTGGTCAACATGAGCCAGAATATTTCAGCATCAACACTCATGACCATTACCTGGGGCGATGGAATTACCGAAACATTGCTGCCTTCTTCGGTAGGACAGACCATTTGTCACAACTATCTGATTTCGGGTTGTGTGGCCGGCTCCATGACCAATTATGCTGTTACTTTAACAGCGCAGAATGTCTGCGACTTTTCTCAATCGTCGTGGTCGCCGGTGCGTGTGTACGAGCCACCTGAAGCAATCATCAACATCATTGATGATTCGGTATGTGTTGGCGAAAACGCAGTGTTTGTCAATGTTTCGCAGCCTAACCTATGTGCCGCTACTTCGGCAACATGGTACACGTGGGATTTTGGTGATGGTACAACACTGGGACCATCACTCGTTCCTGCAGGATCGAATCCACAGCAAACCATTGCACATGCCTATGGCGATACGGGTGTTTATGTTGTAACACTGACGGCCAATAACAGTTCGGTGAACGGCTGCGGTTCAACAACATTTCAGAATCTGGTGTATGTAAGTCAGACCTATGCACAGTTTTCGCACGATACAGTTTGTTTCGGCGATCCGACACATTTTGTTGATTCAAGCTGGGCACTGAGTTCATCGATTAATACATGGAACTGGAATTTCGGAGACGGCGGAACCAGTACTGCACAGAATCCTACTTATACTTTTACATCCTGGGGCGATTTTAATACTACGCTGACTGTTACTTCCGATGCGGGTTGTACGGCTGTCATGACCCATATTGTCCATGTAGATACGCTACCTTATGTGCAGTTTGCCTGGGATACCGTTTGTGTAGGTGAAACAACAACATTCACCAATCTCTCTTATGGGCGCGGTTCTCCAATTATTAGTTATTTGTGGAATTTTGGCGATGGCAATTCATCAGCGCTAGAAGATCCAGTTCATATGTATGCATTCGCAGGTAATTTTACCGTTACCCTCACAGTCACTGATGCGCATGGCTGCGTCAATTCCATTTCGCACAATATTCCCGTCAGTCCACCGCCCATAGCCGATTTCGAAGCCGATACAGCCTGTGTTGGTTTGGCTACAGTATTTACCGATCAGTCAACCGCTCCTTTCGGAACCATTGTAAGCTGGAACTGGAATTTTGGTGATGGCAGCGGTACATCAACCGCGCAGAATCCAGCTTATGTATTTGCTGACACCGGAAATTATTTTGTAACTTTGATTGTTGAAACAAATATCGGATGTGTCGATACCATCACGCTTCCGGTGTATGTGGCACCCATTCCGCTGGCAGATTTTACATTCGACATTGTTTGTGCAGGAAATCCGACAACGTTTACCGATGCCTCGCAAACCTTTGGCTGGCCCATTGTTTCGTGGCAATGGAATTTCGGTGATGGCAACAATTCAACACAGCAAAATCCAACACATATTTTTGGCGGGCCCGGCCAGTACACGGTTTCGCTGGTAGTGGCCAATCAATTTGGTTGCAGCGATACCATTACCTATCAGGTTCCGGTTGATTCAATCCCCGATGCAGCCTTCGCTGCAAACAATGCGTGTTTGAATCAGGCAATCAGTTTCATAGATAATTCTATTCCGCATGGAAGTGCTATTGTTGACTGGGACTGGGATTTCGGTGATGGCATTACCTCTGGCCTGCAAAACCCGACTCACCTGTATGGTGATTCCGGAACATACAATGTTACGCTGGTAGTGACTTCGGCAACTGGATGTATGGATTCGGTTACCATTCCGGTTGTCGTGTATCCTTTGCCTGTAGCCGGTTTCACAGTGGTTTCGGCTTGCGAAGGCGATCCGGTAAATTTCACCGATACTTCTGTGGCAAACGGTGGAACCATTGTTTCGTGGGACTGGAATTTCGGCGATGGCAGCGGGACTTCAACCATGCAGAATCCGCAGTATTTTTACAGCGATACCGGAACGTACAATGTTACGCTGATTGTGTTCAACAGCA
>Ga0209800_10003134_pt1 | contig 13561 bp, 10 predicted proteins | sample Higcelweek8metaG_FD_187174 | JGI IMG/M metagenome (GOLD analysis project Ga0209800, IMG submission 187174) | Freshwater pond sediment microbial communities from the University of Edinburgh, under environmental carbon perturbations - High... | ecosystem: Environmental > Aquatic > Freshwater >... | reverse complement strand
TTGCGCGAAGTCGGAAAAAAACTTCGTAGAGGTACTCCTGAAGTTTTTTTCCGACTTCGCGCAATTTTGCATAAGGTACAGATTCGTTTTTTCCGTATACGGCGACACGCAGAACATCGGTCTTGTCGACCTTGATCTCCTTAACAACCGGCTCCTGCGCATTATCCGGAAGGTCACTTACCGAATCCACAGCATCCTTGATATTCTGTACCGCGCCTTTTTTATCGAGGTACTCTTCATCAAGATAGATCGCGAGCACAGAGACGTTTTCAATATTGTAGCTGCGGACCTTGTCGATACCGTCAACCTCGCGAATCTTCTTCTCAATAGGAATGGTGATCAGTGTCTCAATTTCACCCGGGGCTCCGCCTGGATAAACGGTAGAGACTGTGACCATATCAAAAGAGACTTCGGGATACGCCTCGCGGTTTCTGCTTTTGAGGGACATTATCCCCATGATCACCGCGAGAACCAGCATCAGCCCCACAAACAGCCGCTGGTCAATTAAGAAAGCCAAAATTTTCTTCACTGATTAAGCCTCCAGAAAGTGAAATTCAAATTATTCCGATTCTTCTTTTTTTTCTATATAACCCAGCATGATGCGGATCTTTTTCACCACAAAGACCCTGAAATTAGGGTCATTGAATCTCTCGGGAGAGTGTACCCCGAGTTTTCCGAGTCCCTCACAGACAATCTGGTAAAGTTCCGCAACGGATCTGGGGTCATCACGGCGTAAGATCCCGCAATCCATGAATTTCCCCATCTCTACAACAAGTACTTCAAGGAATTCTGTCACTACCGGCTTCATATTCGACAGAATTTCTTCGTGCCTGCCCGCAAGATAATGTACCAGATTCATCATGGTTTTGAAATTCCACGGAAACGAAACAACATCAAAAACTCCGTCCACAAGTACCTCAAACTGCCGGTGGACGTCACTCTCACAGTAATATTTTTCTTTGAGCGCATCAAAATACTCTCTGATAAAAGTGATAAGCAGCTCGCTCACCAGATCGTCTTTTGTCTTGAAATAGTGAATGATAAGACTCGGATGTATCTTCATCTCCTCAGCGATTCTCGCTATAGAGGTGGATTCGAATCCCTCGCTTTCGACTATCTGCCAGTAACAATGCAGAATCTCTTTCTTACGCTCTTCGACCTTGCTTTTCCTGCCCATTCCATACCCTGTTGTGTCTCTCAGCCCTTATGCGACATCCCGGAAGGGCTTCCCTCCCGAAAACGGAATACGGGTAATCAGCGACTTGTCAAAAATAAATTAAACAGATGGTGAACAAATCAATTGTGAAGCAAAATAGAGCAACCATTTTTTATGGTTAATCATGAAAACTCCCTTTTCCTTTTTTATGAAAAACGCAATAAACAGTATTAATCCGGCAATCCGCCTCCTCAACGGTTGGTAAACACCCTTACAATTTCATCCTTAAACCGTAGATCGATTCCCCTCTGCAGGGCGCTTTGCGCCCCAAAATTGGTTGCCATTATTACCGCCGTCACAGATTGTAGCCCTCCGGGTCCGCTTTTGAACACCGTTATATCCCTCAACCTATAGCGGTTTGCGAAATGATTAAACCGTTTATATGCTGTGAAAGAATGATGAACAAACAAAATTTAAAGAAGGGTGTTCTAAACAATTAGTAAACCGCTCTAACGGTGAATATGAATATTTCTTGCGCCCCGGCCGCCAGCATTTTTCGACTGCGCTGAAGGAAAGGGTGGTCGTCACAAAATCGTAAAAACTGGTACTGTACAAATCACCCGAAAAGCGTTAATCTCGGCACTATAACCACGGAGGATCCATGAGACGTAAGATTTCAACCACAGAACGATTTATGCTCTTTTTCGGTCGCCAGTATCCGCTCAATTTCGGCTTCAAGGTAAAGCTTAATCAGCCCTTTGACGCGGCAAGGGGGCGCGACTCGCTCAGAGGCCTCGCAAGGCGCCACACGCTGCTTTTTTCGCATCACGAATACACCTCGGGAAAAAAGATGGATATGGTCTTTCCAGATGAGGTGCCCCTGCTCGTCAAAGAGGCCCCCTCGCAGGATGCATGGGAGAGTATCCTCCTCTCACGCATGAGCTTTGAGTTTGATCCGTTTACCGGGCCTCTTTTCACCCTTGACTGGCGCAATTGCGGAAATGAGAGCGAACTCTTCTTCGTATTTCATCACGGCGCGGCGGACGGGATCGCTGCGGTCTATTTTATTCATGATTTTGTTTCGCACTACGCAGGGCTCGGCGTTGAGATCCCCCCGCAGCCGTTTTTGCCGACACTCTACGATGCGCTGAACGGAGAGATAGTTGATGAGCTTCTCAAGCGGCCCGAGCCCGAATGGAAAAAGCAGTCGCCTCCCCCGCCCAAACCCTTCACCGTCCCCCCGTACAAGGCGCCCGACTACTTTCTGCGATTTTTTGAGATGAGCGAGCCGGCCCTTCGCCTGCTGGCGGATGAAGCTAAGGCTGCGGATTCTACAGTGAACAGCTACCTGGGGGCGATGATACTGCAGGCATCGGCAGAGATATTCGGCCCCGAATCAGGCAGCGAGCGGACCATTCAGTGCCCCGTCGATATGCGCCCCTATCTCATGCCCGAATACCGGGCCGTTGCGGGCGCCTACAACGGTATTGTCAAGGTGCGCACCGACTGCTCGCAGCATCTTGCGGCGGTGGCAAAAGATGTCAAGGACGGTATTATTCAAAAGCGCAGTGCATATCTCGATATCGAGGAATACTTTCATTTCAGGGATTCATTCGACAGTGTCGAGGATCCCGAGTCGCTCATGATGAGCTTTCCTCCCGACGTGATAGATTACGATTTTTCGTTCTCGAATCTCGGCAGAACGGTGATCGCACCCGAATATAATTCGCTCATCGTCAGCGAGCTCTACGGCCCGGTCTTCACCGCGGTCTTCGACGAGACGGTGATAGGCCTCAACACGACCGGCGGCGTGCTTCGGATGAGCCTGATCTTCAGCAGATCGATTGCGAAGGCGAAAGAGTATGAGCGCCTCGGCGGCAAGATCGCGGCGATCTTTAAACGGTACGAATCAGCTGCGGGCAATTGAAAAATGCGGGGGGAAACGCGCAGCACCGTATCACCGTTGCGGTATATTGCGGTGCTGCGCGCAGTATGAATCTTATGCAGTCATAATAAAACCAAAAGGGTTTTGATAGCCCTATTCAGCATACTTATACGAGTACTCATAAGTCATGGTGGTGACGGATGTGTCGCTTTCCACAGTCGTTGCCACTTCTTTCTTATGGTTTCCCTTTGCGTCATAAGTATTCTCGATCAGGTATTTACCCTGTTTGAGCTGCTTGCCGTCTTTGTCCTGCTTCTCCATTGACTTCAGCAGGCCCTTCTCAATACTGTACCCGTACACGACCTTGCTTCCCGCAGGCGCGTCGTCTCCCAGTTCGAGATTCGATGTATCGGCGGCACTGCCTGTCCTTGAATTCTCGAGTGTCAGATACGACGATGTGCCCGCGCTGTTCGAGGTGTATTTCATGGTCCAGTTCACAACCGAGTATGAAGCACCGTTGAATGTGCCGGTGTTTTTGCCGGTAACATTGCTTTTACTGTCATAGGTGTACTCAATTTTTGACAGAACAAAGCCGACCGGCAGCGTTGTGGGAAGCGTAGTCCCCTGCAGCTGGGATGCCGCACTGCCGCGTCCGTTCAGACTCACCGTCGTCACTTCGGTCGACGGATATTTCGAATCACCTTCGTAAGTCAGCGCCTTATCAACATTGGTCGTAATCTCATCGGCGTAGTTCGCCGGGTAGGTCGACAATGAAACATATCCCCGTACGGCTATAAGCGTTGTGCGTTTGTCATCATCATAAGAATAGCTCTTGACCACTATCGGTGTACCGACCGGCAGCGTCACCCCTTTTGCCTGTGCCGAAAGAGAAATAAGTGAGCCGGCTTTGGCACTCTCTGTCTGTTTAAGACCCTTCTCGTAAGTATACTCCGTGAATTTGTACTGGCCGGCGGCATCTTTCTCGCTGTCGAGAGTGCCGTCCCCGTCAGCATCTGCCGAGTACACATCATCCTTTGTAAGATTTCCGTCAGAGTCGTAGGTATACAGATGATGCAGATCCTTCGCAGTCGAAGGGCTGAGCGTCATGATCTTGCTCTCGTCAGAAGCATCGCAGACAATCGCAGAAGTTGCGAGTCCTTTACTATTGTAGCGGTACTTGATGATATATTCCGAACTTCCGCTTGCGGTATTGTCCGCGGTAACACGAGTTTCGCTCAGCTGAAATTTCGTAACGCCCGTCTCGCCGTCAGATCCGGAAACGCCTGTGTCAGCCTCGCATGAGAGAAATGAGACCGACAGGGCAATACACAGGAGCGAAACGGATATTGTTCTTACTTTATTGTTCATTTTTCGCCTCAATTATTATAAATTATAATTTGTATTGAACCCCGAAAGCAATATTCAGGATGTTCTTCGCATACGTCTGCTCCGCATCGCTTGCAGGCGCATCAGCCGAAGTGAGATTTTCAGTATAATTTGTATAAAATCCTTTCGATATACCGAGATTGAGGGTGAGATTGTCTATCACCTCGTACATCGCACCGGTGCCGACGGTAATTGACGAAAGCGGATAATCAAAATCGCTCATATATTCGTCTGTTGCCCGTACCCCTACGTAAAGCACACCGGCGCTCACTTTAAGGTTCGGCAGCAGCGCGTAGACTACCCCTACCCCGATCTGGTAGGTATCCTCAACATTCTCCTCAGCCCCCTCCCAGTCTGCCAACGTTTCCATGAAATAGTCGAACGAAGTCGACACATTAAGCTGGGGTATGACATTGTACCCGATTCCAGCCGATATGTAACCGGGCAGATCCCTGCGTTTCTTGGCCTTATCAGGAAAAAGTCCGGTGCCGTCAACCTTGGTTTCATTTTTGAACTCGAGTGCGACCGCGCTGGTATACTTCAGAGCAATGATAAGGTTGTTATCAAGAAGAGCTACATCCATCCCCGTCACGAAGCCGAAACCGGATGCGCTTGATTTAGTGTCCAGTTTCACCGATTGATCAACACTCTTGGTGATATTGCCGTACGTAGCATCGTATCCCTTCAGCGTGGCGGAATAATTCATATGTCCGCTGTATTCCTTCTGGGCGTTCACATAGCGGCCAGCGAGGGCGAATGAGAAGATATCATTGAGCGCAAACGCACCGCCGAGCATTCCCTGCATATACATAGAACTGCCCTCGAGCTTCATCTCGTCGATCTGGACATCAGTCACCGTCAGGGTCTGTGTTCCGTAAATAGGAAGTGTCACCGTCTTTTTGTCACCGAGTCCCTTCATCGCGAGAAGCTGCATCAGCGGAAGACCGTCACCATACTCCAGACCGCCGCCGCCCCCGACGATATTGAATGCCCCGAACGCGCCCCAGTTGTCCTTTTTGTACAACAGATACACATCGGGAAGTGTCGGTGTCATTTTATCCGATTCGAAGTTTTTTGAAAGCCCAAGCGACTCGCTTTCAACCCCCATTTTATAGCTCTTGAGAATGGTCTGGCTGCCCGCATTTGCGTAAAAGCCGTCCTCAAGTTTCACCACACCGGCCGGATTGTAAAATACGGCGTCGGCGCTGTCACATGAGGCGTTACGCGACATCGAGCGGATGTACTCAGGACTCGCGTTGGTGAGATTGTCGGTTCCGTTTGCAAACAGTATTCCGCCGCAAAACATGCATGCGGCCAGAAACAACAATCCCGCTGTGGTTATTTTCATAAATTCCTCCGGTAGTTTGAACTGCAATGAATTTTCATCAGCTGTCGCGGTTCACGAATTTTTAGTACACAACACGCACATAAGGCATGATATACGTGCCGGATTTTCCGCCGGAGTGTACTGACAATCCGCAAAACCGCTTAAAACTGTCAAACTGATTAAAATACAAATTTATATGAGGATACCGCCCTTCGATGCATCTGTCCGATAAAAAAAATTGCGGGCGACTGTGTACTAAGGGAAGGATCAACTGCACAGACAGTCAACCGATTTTCAGAAAAGAAGCATACCATTGTCTAAAATAATAGTGATTTAAACGAGAAATATTGTCCAAAACTCATTAATTATTTCAATTCCTTACAAGTCTATAAAACAATAACATCACAATTTTTAGTAAAATTTTTTTATTAGTTACTTCAATTAATTGGCATCAAAAAAACATATCCATTTGATATACCTTTTTGTTATTAAATTTTACTTAATACCGGTGTTTTCAACTCTCCCCTGTCTCACAAATTTGCAATCGCCGGCAGAGAGCTGCATTTCCGATTTTGATAATGGAAACCCTAAAAACTGGCCCTTTCATTTACCTGCGGCGAAGCCGTCATATCGGCCTCGAAAAATTCCTTGCGGTGTTTAATAATGACGCTTCGCGCCAATAAATGACGCTTCGCGCCAATAAATGACGCTTCGCGCCGGCAGCAAAGCAGCTCGTAATATAACGGATCGGGAATAAAGAGGTATTAGCAGATATGCAGTTTGTTTGCCCGCTTTCCGGCTGACGAACAGACTGCGCACGTTGAAAACAGGATAGTTGTCAGTATGCTCAGGAGTGATGATGACAAAGATGTGCGCTTGCCGCACGTACCGTTTTTGTATGAGCGCCGGGCTCCCATTTCACCGCCGGAAATGAGAGCCCGGGATAATCTCAAATGTTCACAACTTCTCTAAAAGGGTGCGAATCGTCTCAGCGGCCTTGTCGGGTTCAACAAAAATCTGCTCGCTGCTTTTGCGGATCTTCACTTCCAGTTTGCCCTCCGCAAAATATGTTTTGCCGCAGGTTATTCTCAGCGGCAAACCTATCAGATCGGAATCGGCAAATTTGATGCCGGGGCTTGCCTTGCGGTCATCGTAAAGCACCTCAAATCCGGCTTTCAGCAGCGTATTATAGAGGGCGTCACACTTCGATAACTCTTCTTCACCCTTGGCGAGCGAAATCAGATGAACCTGAAAGGGGGCAACGGACGCGGGCCATACAAGCCCCTTATCGTCATGATGCTGTTCGACAACGGCCGCGAGTGTCCGGGTGACACCGATACCGTAACAGCCCATAATCGGCGATACAGCCTTTCCGCTGTTGTCCAGTACGGTCACATTCATCGCCTTCGTATATTTGTAACCGAGCTTGAAAATGTGTCCCACCTCAATTCCCTTTGTCTCTTTCATGGCTGCACCGCACAGCGGACAGCCGTCACCCTCATGCGCGGAGACAATATCGGCGCTGTTTTCGACGGTAAAGTCGCGCCCTGCATTGACATTAATGTAATGCACATCCTTCTCATTTGCACCGGTGATGGCATTTTGAATGCAGAGAACGCCCTTATCGAAGATACACTTCACCTTGACGCCGACAGGCCCCGCAAAACCCACGGGAGCGCCGGTCACGCGTTGAACCGTCTGATCATCGGCAAGCGCAACCTCGCGTGCGCCGAGCGCGGAAGCGAGTTTGACCTCATTGATCTCTCTGTCACCGGCGACGACGGCCATTACGGGCTCGCCGTCAGCAAGGTAGATTATCGATTTAAGAAAGAGTCCCGCCGTCGTCTTGAAGAAGTCGGTGAGCTCATCTATCGTCCGGACATCAGGGGTCGGACACTTCTCAAGAGGAAGAGCCGCTTTGGGATCAATATCCGCTGTACTCCGGGCGAATGCGGCCTTCTCCTGATTTGCGCGGTAATCGCACGATGAACAGATAAGAAGAGTCTCCTCACCCACTTCAGAGGCAACCATGAACTCTTCAGAGGCGGATCCCCCCATTGTTCCGCTGTCCGCCTGCACGGGAATCGTTGCAAGACCGCAACGGTCGAAAATTTTACGGTAGGTCGATGCCATCGTATTGTACGAGGCATCCAGCCCCTCCTGATCGATGTCGAATGAGTAGGCGTCCTTCATGATAAACTCTTTGCTTCGTATAACCCCGAATCGCGGGCGAATCTCATCCCTGAACTTCGTGTTAATCTGATAGACGTTGCAGGGAAGATCGCGGTACGATGATACGATCGTGCGCACCGCATTGGTAAAGGCCTCTTCGTGGGTCGGCCCAAGCGCGTACTCCTGCGCATTGCGGTCTTTTATGCGGATCATTTCGGGGCCCATGGTGAACCAGCGGCCCGACTCTTTCCAGAGATCCGCCGAAGTGAGTTCGGGCATGAGAAACTCGAGGGCACCTGAATTATCCATCTCATTACGCACTATTTCGGTGACCTTACGCAGGGCACGCAGGCCGAAGGGCAGGTATACGTACATCCCGGCCGATTCTTTTCTGATAAGCCCTGCCCTGACCATGAGGCGGTGACTCGAGACATGCGCGTCCGCGGGGTCCTCTTTCAATGTGGGCAGTAAATAACGTGTCTGGCGCATTCTATCTCCTTATTCTACGGTTACCAGCCACCCTTCTGTATCGGGGGCATCGCCGGTCTGTATCTGAGTGTACTGCTGATAAAGTTTTGTGAGGACCGGACCTGCCTTTTCGGGCGACCCGAAAGTAAAGTCCCTCTCCCTGAAGCGCACGCGTGAAACCGGAGTGATGACCGCGGCGGTACCGACTGCGCCTACCTCATCGAACTCTGAAAGCTCTTCGACGGGGATGGCACGGCGTTCAATTTTCATTCCATTCATTTCAGCGATACGCACGAGAGTCTTGTTGGTGATACTTTTCAGGATTGAGGGTGAATCCGGTGTCACGTATGAATTACCCTTGATTGCGATGAAATTGGAAGTGCTGAACTCGTCGATATACTTGTGTTCTTTGGGATCGACATAGAGGCCGACTGCATATCCCTTCTCGTGAACGAATTCGCTTCCGGGAAGACCCGCAGCGTAGTTTCCTCCGACCTTGCAGTCGCCCACACCGTGCGGTGCCGCTCTGTCATAATTCTCCACCACCAGCGACTCGACAGGTTTGAAGCCGCCTTTATAATAGGGGCCGACGGGGGTGACGAGAATAAGAAACATGTAATCCGGTGCGGGACCGAGGCCGACTTTTGCGCCCATTCCCACAAGCAGGGGTCGTATATAAAGACTCGCTCCCGTTCCGTAGGGGGGAACAAAGCGTCTGTTCGCAGAAACTACTTTTTTCACACAATCGATAAACATCTCTTCGGGAATACGCGGCATGATGATACGGTCCGCGGTAAAGTTCATTCTCTTTGAATTTTCATCGGGGCGGAAAACAACCACTCTGCCGTCACGGGTGGTAAAAGCCTTCAGGCCTTCAAATGCCTGCTGCCCATAGTGAAGAGAGGGCGCGGCGATATGAATCGGTACCGTCACCTCACTTGAGAGCTCGGGAGTTGACCAGGATTTGCTGCTTGAGGTGAAATGGCTTCGCAGATTGTAGTCGGTTTGGACATACGCGAACGAGAGATTCCCCCAGTCAAGATCAGCCTTTGTACTTTGCATATAAACCTCACAAAATTATAAAATTGCAATCACTACGCCTGGCGGCCGTTTCCGGTGTCTAGCTGACGCCGATGTTATTCATGATATAGCTTATGTGCTCAAACTCCTCAGCCGTATCAAGCAGGAACACCAGGCCGTATTTTTTATCATCGCGCCACACCACCTTCGCCGACAGGGAGATATCGTCCCCCTTGCACAGGTGCAGCACTATTTTATCGTCTCTTTTGAGCACATGCTGCATCTCAACGCATGCGCCGGTAACCGAAATGTTTTTCAGCTCACAGGATATTCTGTTCTCAAACGAGTTTCCGTAGACGATGTAGTCGCCGTGGCACTCAATACGATCCTTTATCCTTCGTTCAGTCACTGCGCGTTCCTTTTTTTAAACTTTCCGGTATCAGTAAATATCAATCGGCCCTTCCGTATCGCCCTCGATGAACTGACGGGCATAGGGGTCGTTTTTATTAAAAAAAAGTTCTCTATGTGCCTGATAGGCAATTTTCCCATCATAGAGAAGGATGAGCGAGTCGGCAATCTTCTGAGCAAATTTAAGATCGTGAGTCACCACCACTGAGGTGGTGCGGCTCTGCGCCCGTATCGAAAGAATCAGATCGGCGATCTGATCGGTCAGAATCGGGTCGAGGCCCGCCGTAGGATCATCGTAAAGAAGAATCTGCGGCTGCAGACACAGCGCCCGGGCAAGACCGGCGCGCTTCTGCATACCGCCGGAAAGCTCTGAAGGATACTTTTCACCGGCATCGCCCAGTCCCACCTTCTCAAGCGAATCGCCGACAAGCCTGCGGACACCCTCCTCGTCCACCCGTCTGCGGCGAAGGCCGAAGGCGACATTGTCGAAGAGATTCATAGAATCGAACAGCCCGCCGCGCTGAAAAACGTAGCCGGCCATGGCGCTTTGCGCGCGCGCATCATAAAGATTATCCGGTGAGACATCCTTCCCGTCTATCTGAATGCGTCCCGACGAGGGGGGAAGCAGTGCCGCGAGTGCCTTTAATAGGACGCTCTTGCCGGAACCGTTTTTTCCAAGCACAACAAGAATTGTCGAGCGGTCAACAGAAAAACTGACCGAATCGATCACCATCTGCGCACCGAATGCGACTGTCAGATTTTCAACACTAACCATTAATCTGCCCCGGAATAAGGCTTCCCCCCATTAACTCGGAGAAGGCCGGAAAAATGATTTATCACTGCCGCGGGCATCACCCCGGTTGCGCGGGCATCACCGGTAACGTCGAAGCTCATATTCGCGCAGCGATTCGAGAATATTCAGATACGATATATACCGCTCCTCATCGACAATGCCCTCTTCAACGGCATCCTTCACCCCGCATTGCGGTTCACGGTCATGCAGACAATCGGCAAACGCGCAGTCGTGCGAATATGAGGCGAACTCGTAAAAATATCGGGCAAGATCGGTCGATGTGATGTCGACAAGGCCGAACTCTCTTACCCCCGGCGTATCAATTATGTCGAGCCCCGCCTCGGGGGTGTACATTATCACGTTGGTGGTCGTGTGGCAGCCTTTGCCGCTCTTCTCGGATATCACGTTTGTGCGCAGCGACAGCGAGGGGAACAGCGCGTTGAGAAGCGAACTCTTGCCGACGCCCGAGTTGCCGGCAAGGATGGTGCGCCGGTGAGAGAGGGTGTTGTAAAGCTTATCCATCTGGTATCCGTTACGGGCGCACACGTCAATCAAGGTAAGGCCGCTCGAGGCGTAATAATCTTTCATCGCATCCTCAAGTTCGGGGATGGCGAGGTCGTATTTGTTTATCACCAGCACCGGCGCGATCGATTCGCGTATCGCGCGCACGGCGAGCCGGTCGACGAAACGGGGGTTGATCACCGGCTCGGCGTAGGACTGGATGATCAGCAGCTGGTCGATATTTGCGGCGATGAGATCTTCGCGGGTGTTTTTGCCCTTCTCCTTGCGGGAGAATTTGTTCGTACGATCGTTGACCGATTCGATGCAGTAATCGGAATTGTTGAGGCTTACGGTGACAAGATCGCCCACTGCGGCGGGATTGGCGAATCCCTTCAGACGGGGATCGAGTTTGATGCTGCCGCGAAGTGTGCAGTCGTATTCGACGCCGTCGACACGTACGGTATAAAAACGGCCGAAAACCCGTACCACTGTTCCTTCACAGAGCATTACGCGGGACTCCTTATCACTTTTGCCGCGGATTCGCGGCAGGCGGCCTGAACAGGAGCCGCTTTTCTCCAGACTAGAAATCAGGAGACTACATATCAACCACTTTATCGACCCTTTACTCAGCCGCTGTTTTTTTCACTCTGAAGCAAAAAACAGGGCACGCGAAGCCGTGCCCTGTTTTTTATCTCTTTTGTAATAAAGAGTTCCCGTCACATCCTGCAGAAAGCGCGTAAAGCACACTCTACTCTATAACAAAGGTTTCATCGTTGAATTTCAGGGCCGCGACCGCGGAGCTAACGATTGGGTCTACCTCGTCGATATCGAGCTCGTCAGCACCGGCCCAAGAGGGTGCCGCCGTCAATGTTCCCGAGCTTGTTCCGTCACAGGTACCGGCAAAGCCGCCTTCGTCGAAATACGCGGGATTGACGAGTTTCAGTACGTACATCATCGATGAAAGATCGGCATTCTCAGGCTCAACCGAAGCATAATGCGCCAGCAGTTTCTCGGTATCCGTATTGGTGAGCTCTGCAGCCGTTGCGGCGCTTAGTGACGCCGCACTCTTCCAGTTTGCATAAGTCGCCGCTGACACATCCCTCTTCAGTTTCTCGGTCATCCACGTCAGAAAGACTTCGCGTACGCTGTACGAGGCAAACATGGTGTCGGTAGTCGCGAGATCCGCCTTCGGAAGTGCGAGCTGCAGAACAGCCTTGTCCGCTTTCTCGCCGCCCTTTCCCTCATCATCGTAACCGATGGCGGTAAAATTGTAGACCCGCGCCTCGGTTTCAGGTTTATCATTATCTGGCTTGACTGCCGGTATGTAGTAGGCGCCCGCAAGCGATAGTATTCCATTTTGAGTTGACGCATTCACCTGCACAGTGACCGGTTCGGATGTATCTGTTCCCAGATCGATCGCAAGTACGCTCATGGTCTTTTTATCTGCGGTACCGTCAAAGGTCACATCCAGCTTGACATCGCTTTCCTCCGGATCAGGGGCGTTGGCCATATTCCAGATTATTCTGCCCTTGGCAAGTTCACCCACCCAGGTAATATGTGCGACAATCACCAGCCGCTCAATCGAATCGGCGGGATCGGTAAAGTAGACATCAACCCTGGTGTCATAGCCGGCGGTGTCCGCTCCCCATACAACTTTAGTAGGGTCATCCGCGTCCGGAGAGGGATTCGTCCATTCACCGGAATCACCCTGAGAGAGAACATTCTTTTCGAGCGAATCAACGGTCTCCGCCACCTGACGGGCTATATCCTCTACGCCGCCGACTGTATCCCTTATACCGTCATAAACAGACAAGATCTGATCGCTCTGTGCACGCGAACCCCGCTCTGCCGAGCTCGCACTGATGCAGCCCGGTATATTCACCAGACTGTTAAGCACACTCTTACTATTTTCGCCGCCTGAGGTGTCCTTGTCATCATCTTTTGAACTCTCGCCGCACGAGCTGACAGCCAAAATACAGGCAAAAAAGAGCGGTGCAGCTTTTCGCAAAATTAAAGAGATGGGGGTTTTGCCGCGATTCAAACTCGCCCCGTGGAACTGCCCATTTTTCTCACTCATATCTTCACTCCTTCATAATTTGGACAGGCGCCCTGAGTACCGATTAACGCCTGAAAGTAAACTTGCTGTTCAACTGCGGGCTGACCGAACTAGTGTAAAAACAATATCCAGGCAAAAGTAAAAATGACCGGCTTCACTTTGCAAAATGAACAGCATAGAATAAGATTACAGATCACAGGAAAAAAATCTACTAAAAAAAAGAATGAAATCCGGAGCTGCAAAAGATACAAAACTCTCTCCGCGGTAATTTCTTGCCGCGGCATATCATTGCGCAACGCGTTATTGCTGGTTAAAATCTTCTTGTGAGTTGGAATTGAGCTCGGTCAGATGAGAAAAGTAACGGGGGGGAATGTACCGGTTTCGAAGAC
>Ga0209800_10003133_pt1 | contig 13561 bp, 12 predicted proteins | sample Higcelweek8metaG_FD_187174 | JGI IMG/M metagenome (GOLD analysis project Ga0209800, IMG submission 187174) | Freshwater pond sediment microbial communities from the University of Edinburgh, under environmental carbon perturbations - High... | ecosystem: Environmental > Aquatic > Freshwater >... | reverse complement strand
GAATGTGAATGGAGATGGAAAAAATCAGATGAAGAATTAGAAACAGAATTAATAAAAATAATTTTAAAAAATATAAAATTTGAAAAATAATTAATCTAGTCTAGGTATTTTTAGCTAGTCTAGAGCCTTATTTTTTTGTGAAAAAACTAAATCTCATTACAATATTCATAATATTAATTTTTGGAACTTTCTTGCGATTTTATAATTTATCTGATCAATCTTATTGGATGGATGAGGGTTATACAGTTAATGCGGTTATTTCTGGAATGAATAATGGCTTTGTAAATGGCTCTAGCGTCCTAGATTCTGGTGAAAAATATTTTTGTCCTCTTTATTGTTATCCAACAGCAAAAATTATTCAATTTTTTGATAATCAAAATCCTTTTTATTTTCGTTTTCTTGCTTGTTTTTTTGGGATAATTTTTATTTTTATTACTTATTTTTTTACTAAAAATGTTTTTAAAAATGAAAAAGTAGCTATTTTATCAACTTTCTTTGTAACATTTTCTTATTGGCAAATAGCCTGGTCTCGTCAAGCTCGTTGGTACACGATGTTAGAAGTTTTTTTTGTTTTATCTTTATTTTCTTTTTATATTTTTTTAAAAAATGAAAATAAAAAAATTAAAGTAATTAATTTTTTGTTATCAATAATTTTTTCCATTTTAGCTATAATCACTCATCGTCTAGCTTATCTTTTGCCGATTATTTTAATATTATGGTATTTTATAGAAACAAAATTTAGTTTTAAAAAAATATTTTTTATTTTTTTAAGTTTTAGTGGAGTAATTCTTTTTACAGAATTTATTTTGAATTTAAATTTTATTTCTAATGCAAGTAAAAATATTATCTTTCATTACAACTTACCTTATTATTTAAACTTTTATTTAAGAAATTATTGGATTTTTATTATTTTAATTATTTATGGTTATTTTAATGCCGATAAAAATTTAAAAAATAAAATAATCTTATTATTATCACCTTTCTTAATTTATTTATTTTTCTTGTCTTTTTTTACAAAAATAGTTCATTACCGTTATTTATTTCACACTACTTGGTTTTTTTATATTCTTGCATCAGCAGTATTTGTAGATATTTTAAAAGATATAAAAAATAATAAACAAAAGTTAGTTTTTTTGTCTTCTTTTATTTTTTTATTTTTTATAAGTAAACAAGGAATTATTTTTCCGCAAGATTTTTATTTACTAGAAGCTGACAATCCTAAATATTTAAATCGTTCTTACTATGCCTATACTCCTCAGCCTGATTTTAATAGTGCTTATGTGAAAATAAAAGAAAATATAAAAAAAGATGAAATTGTGATTTCTAGTCATCCTCATTTTAACAAAATATTTTTAGAAACAGCTGGTTATTGGATTAAATATGATTATTTAGGAATTGAAGATTTTAATAAAAAAATTAAAGAAGACAAAGAATATTATGTTGGGGCTATGGTTGTTAATGATTTAGAAGAGCTAAAAAAATTAATAGATAATAAACATGGTTATATAATTTTTGATTTGTATGCGATAGATGGAAGAATTGATAAAACGATTGTTCAATATATTCAAGAGAATCTGGACTTATTCTTTTTTAAGGAGACAAATGTTTATTCAAAAATTTTTGTTTATAAATTTCCGTAAAGGAATTTCAATATTATTCAATTCCTTTTCCTCCCCGCCTTTCGCGAAAGGCGGGGTAAATTAAGTGCCGAAGGCTTAATTTATAAAAATCTTTAAACTTTTCATCAGTTAAATCAAAAAATCTAAGTAATTATCTTTATTAATCAATTTAAAATTAGTATCAGGATAAGCTTCTGTAAAAGATTTTGGTTTTTTGAAATTTTCTTTTTGCCACTTAAATTCATAGGCATTTAGTACGCCACCACTATCTTCAACATAATCAATTTCTTGACCTTGTTTATTTCTCCAAAAATAATTATTAACATTTATAAAATGATTATTGCAATATTTAATTCTTTCACAAATAATATAGTTTTCCCACAAAGCTCCTACATCTCGTCTTAGATTTAGAGGATTAAGATTATTAATAATTGCGTTTCTAATTCCCAAATCAAAAAAATATATTTTTCTTAATTTTTTAAGCTCATTTCTCAAATTTCTGCTAAAAGGACTTATTCTAAAAATAATAAAAGCTTTTTCTAAAATTTGAATATAGTTAGCCACCGTTTGGCGATCAATCCCAATCATTTTTGCTATTTCGTTATAAGAAACTTCAGATCCGACTTGAAGAGCTAGTGCTTGTAATAATTTTTCCAAAACTTCTGAATGTCTAATTTTTTGATATTGTAAAATATCTTTATAAATATAGCTATTAGCTAAACTTTTTAAATTATCAACAATATCTTTTTCACTATTTATAATTTCAGGATACATACCAAATATCATATTTTGCTCTAACAATCTGGTTAATTCCAGTTTATTATATTTTTGAGATAATTCTTCTACTGAAAAAGGATATAAATAAAATTCTTTTTTCCTTCCTGTTAAAGGTTCAGAAATTTCATTTGATAATTCAAAAGAAGATGATCCTGTTGCTATTATTTGAATTTCAGGATAATTATCATTAATAAGTTTTAGAGTTATTCCGATATTTTTAACCCTTTGTGCTTCATCAATTATAATTAATTTTTTATTAGCAAGAAAAGATTTTAATTCTGTAGAGGTTTTGTTAGTAAAAATTTCTCTAATATCAGGTTCATCACAATTATAATAAATTTTTTCTTTTAAATCTTGCTCTTCTAAAATTTCTTTTACTAAGGTAGTTTTACCAACCTGTCTTGCTCCATAAATTATAATAATTTTGTTTTTATACAAACTATCAATAATTTTCTGTTTAATTAATCTTTTTATCATATTTTTCTTAAATTATTTTAATTTTATTTAAAATTTATATTTAAATTATACTTTTTAATATCATTTTTGTCAATTTATATTAATATTAGCAATAATATTAATAAAATAAAAATTATAATCACCTAAATAATACTACTTTAGGTGATTATAATCGCTTAAAGTAGTATTATTTAGGTGATTATTTTAAATAATTTACCGCAAAGGAATTTCAATATTATTCAATTCCTTTTCCTCCCCGCCTTTCGCGAAAGGCGGGGTAAATTAAGTGCCGAAGACTTAATTTATTAAAAAATCGTAAATGCTTTTTTGTTAAACATTTACGATTTTTGTATTTAAAATGGGATACTTATTACCCCTCTTTTGATAAGTTCGTCAACAATTTGTTTGCCAACATTGTAATTATTCTCTTTAATCTCCTTTCTTAACTCATTAAGATCATCTTTTGTTGCCATAGTTTCATTAATTTTTTTTATATATTCGGTTAATGTTTCAATTAAGGCAATATTATCAGCTAAAATTTTTTTTAGATTACTTAAGTTTATTAAAATTTTTCTTTGTATATCAGCACTTTTTTCTCCTGCAAGAATTGAAAGAACTCTTATATTTAATTCATCATCAAGAGCACCACTAAACTTTTCTGCAAGAGCCTTTTCAATTGCACAGTCAATACAGTTTTTTTGAGCTTCAGTTAAAAAAACTTTATCATTCATCTTAGTCTCCTTTTATTTGTTTTATTTTTGTTAAATTTATATTTATTTATAAATTTAATTTTAAAGAAAAAAAAGATGTTTGTCAACCTAAAAAATATTGACTTTTTCAAAAAAACAAGCTAAACTAAAGATAATAAAAACCAATAAAAACAAACAAAAAGGAGGAAAACTATGTGTGCGAATGAGACAGTATTAGAACAAAGAGTGGAAATACTGGAGTATCAAGTTAGATTATTGCAAACTATTGAAGAGATACAAAACAAAAAACAAACAAAAACAGAAAAATCACAAGACCAAATTATGGAAAAACTTGAATACATTATTGATAATTTTTCAAGACAATTCCAAACAATTCACAGAAATCAAATATTATCAGAAGAAAAATTAACAGATAAGATTAATTCTGTAGAAGGGAGATTAACAAATAAAATTAATCGTGTAGAGGAAAAGTTAACAACTACAGAAGAAAAATTAACAGATAAAATTAATTCTGTAGAAGGGAGATTAACAAAGGTGGAAGTAAAATTAACAAGCATTGAATCTTCTCAACAAGAGATACTAAAAGCAGTTCAAAGCTTAAGAAAATAATTTTTAAAAAAAGAAAAAAAGCGATTATAAAATTTAATCGCTTTTTGTATTTTAACTAAATCATAAAAATATAAAAATTTCTAATTAAGCAGATTTTTATAATGACAAAGTAAATAGACAATTATTTATTTTTTTGGTATAGTTGAATTATAAAAAAATCATATGGTTTTATCAATAAAAAAATATAAAGAAGTAATAATCTATTTTTGTAATGAACTTGGAGGAGAAATTCGTGGCAAGAAAAAAATGGCTAAGCTTTTGTATTTTTTGGATTTTGATAATTACGAAAAAAATCACAAATCAATTACTGGTGATATTTATCACAAATTACCAATGGGTCCTGTCCCTGACAAAATGACTGAGATTATCAAACAACTTGAAAATGACAAAAAAATAAAAATAACTCACACACAAGAAAAAGAAGGATATAATCCAACAGAAATTTATAAATGTATAGAGAGAGCAGATCTGTCAATTTTTACCGAAGAAGAGCTAGAAATATTAAAAAGAACTATAAATATTTATGGTCAACTAAATGGAAAACAACTTGAAGAACTCTCACATGGTGAAGCGCCATATATTGCTACCGAAGAAAAAGGCGAAATTGCTTATGAATTAGCCTATTATCGTGGCACAGATTAGCGGTTGAGCGTTTAAGTGATATTTTTTAAATTTATCATTTCAAGACAAAATAAAAAACCTCGATTCAAGTTTTTTGAATCGAGGTTAAAATTAATTATTTTTTTTAAAAAATAATTTGTTTAATGATTTTTTCTATTGCTTTAATATAAATTTCTTTTTCTTTACGCTTATAAACTGCGATATAAGAAGGATGATGAATTGGTATATACCAAATTCCTTTATTATGAAATTTTTCATAGTTATAAGAAAATTTTGGTGTTTTTATTTCAAGTTTAGTTAAAATAAAATTTGATACTTTATTTCCTAAAAGAAAAATAATTAAAGGTTTTATTTTTTTAATTTCATCTAAAAGATTGGGATAACACAAAAAACATTCTAAGTTAGAAGGATATCTTAATTTTCCATTATCTTTTAATGGTAAACATTTTACAAGATTAGTTTTATAAAATTGCACACCATAACAATTTTTTTCAATATCAGCTATTATTTTTCCTGTATTTGTATCATCTTGAAGTGGAATAGCTGTTTCAATATTTTCAACTTTTTTTGAAGAAAGTCCCACCCAGACAACATCAGCTTGTTGCTCAAAATCTAATAATGGTTTTTGATTGAGATTAAGATTACAATTAGCACAATTTAAAACACTCTTTTTTTTCATTTATTTAGTTCATTAGTTTGAATAATCATTTTTATACCCTCCATGATTAGTCTAAAATTGTTAATGATCTTTTTTATAAAATTATCAAAAATATTAGCATTAAAGATAAATTTAATTAATTATATAATACAGCCCCCCTCACTTTTTGTCAAAAACCGTATTTCGTTATTATAACTTTTTTCTTTTATATGACAGAAAATTAATATCCTAAAATTAGTAAAAAATAGCTTATTTAATTTTAGTTGACTTTTTTAGTAAAATTAGATATAATATATTGAAAATTGAAAATTTTTTTTCGATTGTTTTTTAGTATTAAAAATTAAAATATGAATTTTGAAAGAATTGTTTCTTTATTAAAAAAACCAAATTATATAGTCATTTCCGCATGGCTTATTCCCCTTGCTGTTATCTTGACTATCTTATACTTAAACTTCTTGCCTTTTGGTTATGAGAAGACTTTTACTATTAATGTTGGGACTGCTGGGGATGATAAGGGTGAGTTTTTCCTTGAGTTGAATAAGAATCTGGGGGCGATGCAGTCTGTGGATGGGAAGAATTTTCGTTATCTTGATGGTCTTGCTTATGCTGTTTTTAAGCCAAAGGCTGTTTTGACTAATGCTAGTATTGATGCCACGATTGAGGGTGATGGCGTTTCTTTTGTTTTGCCTCCTAGTCTTGATGGCGTGAAGTGGGATTATGATTTTAATATCAAGGCAATTGAGAAGTATTTTGAGATTAAGACTTCTGAGAAGGATATTTATAAGTTTTTTAAGAATTCGCAGAGTAAGGTTGCTGGGTCTGGGGTTGATTTTAAGCCAAACAAGGAATTTGCTTTTGAGCTTGATTGGACTGCTGGTAAGGAGATTGAGTTATTAAAGGGTGATGTTTCTTTGGTACAAAATTCTAAGGATATTGTTTTGAAGTTTCGTGAGTCTGAGATCAAGTATCAGTTACCTGATTTTTTCATTGGTAAGCCTCATACTGTTTTAGTTGGGTGGAGTGATAATGTTGTTTATTTGTTTGTTGATGCTGAGCAGGTTGGGAAGAAGAATCTGGATGTTTCTGTGGCTAGTCTTGATAAGTTAAAGGTTGATCGTTCTTCTGGGGTTGATGCTTTTCGTTTTTTTGAGGAGATTAAGCCTGTTTTGGATGTTCGTGATGGCTGTGTTTATCTGGATGGTAATACTCGTCTTGTGTTGCCTGGTAGTGCGGATAAGTTTGAGGATGGGGCTTTTGCTATTTATACTGAGTGGGTGCCTGAGGTGGCTACTAGTGGGCAACAGATTATTGGGCATTTTAATTGGGAGATTTTGCAAGACGAAGAAAATATTCAATTTAGAGTAGGGAGAATGTCCACTTCTACAGGTGATTTTTATAAAGTAAGTTATAAGATAGATAATAGTTTTTTTAATAAAAAGCATAATCTTTTAGCTCTTTATAATCCTATTAAAGGAGATAATCCTGTTGGGTATATTGAGTTTTTTGTTGATGATGTTTTTGCTGGTAGGGAGTATTTTGCGAATGAGAAGATTTGGGAAGAGTATGGAAAAGAAAATTTAAGTATAGGAAAAACTAATCACAATAGTGGGAAATATCCATATTTTAAAGGAACTATCTGTAATGCTAAATTTACTCACATGAATTTAAAATCAAAAACAGAAAATAATTTAAACTTTTCTTCTAATAATACAAATATTAAATTACCTATTTATGGTATTGGGGAATTAAAAAATGTGGAGATAAAAATAACTCAATAAAAAAATGGAAAGTTTTTTTACAAAAAATCGTAAAGCATTAATGCTATTATCAGGAAACATTTTTTTCTTAAGTATCCTACTTTTAATTCTAGAAAAATTAACTTTTATTAATATTTCAATATTTATTAATTTAAATTTTTTAATTTTTACTATTATTACTTTACCATTTATTTGGTTTTTCTTTTTTATTAAAAAAGATGAAGAATATTACAAAATAAAATTTGAACCATATTTTAGATATGGTTTTTTATTTATATTATTTCTTATTTTTTTAAATTTTTTAAAATTTGAGTTTGTTAATAATATTTATTTTATTAAAATAATCAATAATTTTTTAAAAAATCATTACTTAGTCGTAAACCATATCTCATTTTGCTTTATTTTTTTTACAATTTATTTTAACTTTAAAAAAATAAAAGAAAATTTAAAAGAAGAAAACTATTATTCAAATCAAAAAAAAGAAAAAAGAAAAAAAGAATTTTGTGATAAATTTCAAAAAATAAATAAAATACCTGTCATAAAAAAAATAATAAAATTAATATACATAGAAGGATATTTATATAGTTTTTTTGTTATTATACTAATAATTATTGGTTTTGCAATTAGATTATATAATTTAGGAGAATTAAGTCTTTGGTGGGATGAATTATATACAGGAACTTATGTCAAAAGAATTATGGAAGTTGGAATTCCTAGTTTTCCATCTGAATTTGGCTACTACTGGAGAGGAATAGCTTATCACTATTTTGTTGTTATGTTTGTTTTTTTATTTGGAAATACAGAATTTTGGTTAAGATTTCCTAGTGTTCTTTTCGGAATGGGTATTGTAGTAATCTCTTTTCTTTTTGCTAAAAAAATAAATAAAAATGTTGCTTTGATCGTTTTAGCTTTTTTGACTTTTTCTACCTATAATATTGAATATTCAAGATTTGCCAGATTTTATATAATGAACTCATTTTTATTTATGATAGCTATTTATTTTTTTTGGAAAGGATTTTTTAAAAATAATTTAAAATATAAAATATTATCAATAATCATATTTTTTATAATGGTTCACACTGTTCAGTTAGGAGTTTTATTTGTATCTTTATGGATTGTTTGGTCTATTTATTCTTTAAAAGTATTTATTTTTGAAAAAGAAAAATTAAATTTTATTAAAGAAAATTTAATTAATTTATTCTTTATTGTTATTTCAATAATAATTTTTTTTGTAAATAATATTTTTGAAAAATTATTTACAAAAAAAATTAATCTCAACAAAGCTATAAATGTTTTTGATGTAAATAATATTACTCAACCAGAATCTTGGGATTATTTTAAATATCCTCAATGGGAATTAATTAAATTTTTTAATCAAAATTATATTCCAATAATTTTTCTTTCAATTTGTTTATTTATTTTTTTATTTTCTTTTTTTTCAATTAAAAAAGAAAAATTAAAAGATATTTCATTTTTTAATTATTTATTTTTTATATTAATAATTTCAAATATTATATACGAAGTTGGAAATAGAAATGTAATTGGTGCAAGAATTTTTTTATTTGCAGAATCACTGATTGTTATTTTTTCTATCATTAGTATATTTATATTTATGAAAATAATAAAAGAAAAAGTAGCTTTAATAATTACTACTTTAATATTTATTTTTTTATTTTTTTCAATTAATCCTATATTCTATAAAAGAATTTCTTTTAAATATGGAGATAATCTTATTAATGACTCTTTTAGATCAACTCATGTGATCGCTTATAGATCTGATTATGAAACTACTTATGAATATTTAAAAAAAAATAAAAAAGAAAGTGATATTTGGATAAATGTTATGACGCCAACTGGAAATTATTTTGTTTATCAAAATTTACCAAACTATGTATTTAATCAAAGTTATAGATGGAATACTGATTCATTTTTTAAAAATAATTATTTCATAGAGCCAACTAGTGGCGCTATTTTAATAAATAATGTTGATGATATAAAAAAAATAATATCCGATAATCCAAATAAAAAAATTTGGTTATTAGTTAATGGAGGAAGTGTAAACATACTTTCAACTACTCATGTTAAAAAAGATTTATTAAATTTTTTAGAAGAAAAAAAAGATAAACTAGTATATAGATCTTCAGATAAAACAAGTTTTATTTTGTTATTTAATTAATACATCTAAATAATAATTAAAATTTTATTTTTTGATTAAAAAAATAAAATAAACCACCTAATGAACTGGTAATCAACATTGAAACTCTACCAACCAATGCAACTGCTAAAGATATTTCTAATGGCACATTAATCAAGCTAAACAAAAAAACACTCAATCCCTCGTTTACCCCTATAGAATTAAGAGAAATAGGAAATATGCCAATGATTTGAGTTATTGAACTAGCTAATAATATGTAAAAAAAATCAACCTCTAATCCAAAAGATAAAAATAATATATATCTTGCAATAGCTATTAATAAACAAAATATAATTGAATTAATTAATCCATAAAATATAGTTTTTTTACTTTTTATATCCGTTATAGATAATATCAATTTATGAAATTTTTCTACAATTGCGATGTTTTTTTTAAAAAACTTATTTTTTAATTTAATTAAAAAATTATATTTAAAAAATAAAAGAACAATACCAATAAAAATAATTAAAATTAAAATTTGAATTAATAAAAAATTTTTATTTAAAATAATTAATCTATAATAAAAAGGAATTAATAAAAAATTTATTAAAAAAAGAGACAAGAAACCAAAACCTCTTTCTAAAATAATTGAAGAAATAATTTCTTTTTTATTTTCTTTCAATTTATTTCCCAGATTAACAACTCTATAAAAGTCTCCTCCGACTGTTGTTGGTAAAAAATTATTAAAAAAAGTACTAATAGAATAAACAGAATATAATTTTAATTTATTTATAACAATTCCGTAATTTTTAAGAAAAATATCCCATTTTGAAATAGATAAATATACACCGACATAAGAGAGAAGAGCAGATATAGTAATATATAAAATATTTGCATCTTTTACTTCTAAAAAAAATTTATGAAAATTAATTTTTGAAAATAATAAAAATAATAAAAAAATAGTTATTAATGCTTTAATTAAAGTGAATAATTTATTTTTCATTTTTTTATTACTATATATTTAGTATCATTAATTACATTTTTATATTTATTATACAGCTCCAAACCTCCCTTGACTCTATATAACAAATAATCCTCATTTTCAATAATTTCACATTTTTCTTCTTTAATAATATCATAAATTTTTTTCCATTCTATATGATCATCATTCCAAACATGTATATCCCCTTCTCTTTGATGTTTTTTATCAATAAAAATTTTTATAAAAGCACTTTTTATAAATTGTAAAGAAAATAATTCTTTTGTTTTTATTAATTTTACAATATGCTCAAATAATGTTTGTTTATTGATTCTATTATAATCAATTAAATCTTTATTTGGATTCCATTTATTTTCATTTGCTTCATGATCTATATAGATGAGTCCTCCAGTTTTTACAACTCTAATCATTTCTTTTACAGCATATAAATAATCAGGAATATGATGTAATACTGAATAAGTACAAACAATATCAAAAGTATTATCTTTAAAAGGTAAATTTTTATTATTAATAATTTCTAATTTTAAATTATCAGAATTATTTGACATTAATTTTAATAATTCCAAAGATTTCATTGAAACATCAGAAGCTATGACTCTACAATTTAATTTAAGAAATTTTAAAGAAAGATTTCCTGTTCCAGCTCCAACATCTAAGACTAATGGATTTTTATTGTCAAACATTTTAACAATTTTTGAAATTGTCTCAAACAATCTTTTTTGCTCAACTTCATTATATATTTCAGAATGTTTCAAATTATATGATTTATAAACTTTATCATGAATCAAACTATTGTATTGGATATTCTTATTCATAAATTTTATTTAAATCTTTAACATAATTAATTAAATCAAATCTTCTAACACCATTTAAAGCATTTAAAATTAAATTTTTTTTAATATTATCATTAGAATAAATTAATTTTATTTTATCAGCTAAATCATATGAATTATTTAATTCAAACAATAAACCATTTTCATTATCTTCAATAATCTCATTCAAAGCAGGAACATTTGACGACACAACAGGAATCCCTAAAGCTTGTGCTTCAACAATAGACAGTCCAAAAGATTCTGATAAAGATGGAACAACTAAACAATCAAACAAAGAATAATAAAAAACAACATTCTCTTGATAGCCTAAAAAAATAATTTTGTCATAAACATTTAAATCTTTTGCTAAATTTTCTAATTTGTTTTTTTCTGGCCCATCTCCAATAATCAAAGCTTTATAAGGAAAATTTAGATAAGATAATGCTTTAATAAAATATTCACAACCTTTTATTTCTGCTAAACGCCCCATAAAACCAACAACAAATTCCCCATCATTAATTCCTAATTTATTTTTTTCCTCTTTTACATCCCATTTAATATTATTCTTATTAAATTTATCTAAATCAACAAAATTATATAAAACCTTTATCTTATCATTATCTACTTTTCCATATTTAATTAAATTATTTTTAGTAGCTTTTGAAACAGCCAAAAATAAATTAACTTTTGATTTTGAAAATTTAAGAAAAATATTATAAGTAAAACTATTTGTAAAAATTCTTCCATGCTCATGAAAAACAAGCTTGATATTCGGGAAATAAAATTTCTTTAAAAGAAAACCAAAAACCATAGAACGAAACAAATGGCAATGTAAAATATCTATATTTTCTTTTTTTATTAATTCAACTAAATCTTTAATTGGATAAAAAGAATATTTTTTTTTGGAATTAAAAATAAAAACATTACTATGTTCAATCTTTATATTAATTTCTTTTTTTCTTAATGAAAAAAGAAAAATATTTTTATTGTTTTGTTGATATTCAAATATTCCCTTAACAACTGTTTGTGCTCCCCCTAAGCCGAGCGAATCAATAATATGTAAAATCTTCATTTTATTTTAATTTATCATAAATTTTTTCATACTCCAAAGCCACCACCCCCCAGCTCAATCTCTCCGCAATCTCTCTATTTTTATTCTTCAAATCACTCAATAATTTTTTATCCAAATAAAGCTTCTCCAACTTCAAAAAAATATCTTCACTACTTTCAAAATCAACAATAAACTCGTTTTCTCCAAGCAAATATTTCACTCCTCCTGTAGCAGTAGCAATAACAGCCAAACCACAAGCCATAGCCTCCAACAAAGCATTACTCATACCCTCACCAAAAGAAGGTAAAACAAAAACATCAGACTCATGATAAATATCAATTAGCTTTGATTGATCTGTCTTGCCAAAAAATTTAATATTTTTTTTATCACCATAACCATTCTTAAACTCACCAAACAAAGGACCATCTCCAACCAAAAAAAGCTCTACTCTATCTTTATCTTTTGAAAATTTTTCAAAAGCATCAAGCAAATAAATTATCCCTTTATTCTTAAGAAATCTGCCAACATACAAAATTCTAAAAACATCATCATCTCTTTTCTTAACACTAAACTTATCACAATCAACACCATTTGGAATAACTTTTATATCCAAATCTTTTTTTGTTTTCAAAGCAACATTTTTCAAATCCTCACTATTAGCAATCACACACTCAGCATTCATCCAAACTTTCTTAATAATTCCTTTCAAAAAAATATAAAGATATTTATACTTTGGATTTTTACCAGGAACATCCGCTCCTCGCAAACTAACAATATAAGGAATATTCAACATCATCGCAATAAACCCACAAGGAACACCAAAAAAAGCATGCACTAGATCAAACCTTTCTTTCTTTTTTAATTTCCAAGCCTGCCAAAAAGCCTTCCAACTATAAAGCAACAAATCTTTATTACTCTGATTATATAATTCATTATTCTTACCAATATCCAAAAAATAAATATCAATATTATCACTAAACCTCTCATAACGATACTCCCCCACCGAAGAAGTAATCAAAGTAACCCGCAAATCATCAAACCGAGCAAACTCCTTCAACAAATAAAAAGTAGCATTCCCAGCCCCACCCCCCAAAGGCGGAAACTCATAATTCAAAACCAAAACCCTCTTCATATATTACTAATTTTTTATATAAAAAAATAAAACTCTCAATACCTAAGCAAATCTTAATAAAACCATACCCCAAACAATGGAGAAAGTCAAATTTTTGAGGTTCTTTAACATCTTTGGGCAAGCAAATCGGTAAAGATCGCCATTGGCATCAAACAAAACAAAAGTCTCTTACAAAAACGATCAATATTTTTAATTCCAAAATGATTTCTTTCAATTCGTTCAAAA
>Ga0209800_10003128_pt1 | contig 13572 bp, 14 predicted proteins | sample Higcelweek8metaG_FD_187174 | JGI IMG/M metagenome (GOLD analysis project Ga0209800, IMG submission 187174) | Freshwater pond sediment microbial communities from the University of Edinburgh, under environmental carbon perturbations - High... | ecosystem: Environmental > Aquatic > Freshwater >... | reverse complement strand
TTCCGTTTTACATTCGCCTGTTTTAAAAGCGTTTATCTCAGTTTTATTTCTGGTTGCGGCAAGCACCGGTATTGTGTATGGCTATGTGGCCGGAACTTTCAAAAAACACAGCGATGTTATTACAGGTATGAACAATAGCTTCAAAGGTTTGGTTTCGTTTCTGGTACTGGTGTTTTTTGCGGCTCAGTTTGTTGCCTGGTTTAAATGGAGTAACCTCGGTATTCTTATTGCAATTAACGGAGCTGCCTGGCTGCAAAGCATTAACATAGGATTGATTCCCCTGGTAATCTTGTTCATTATATTTTCGGGGTTTATAAATATGTTTATGGGAAGCGCATCAGCAAAATGGGCCATCATGGGACCTGTTTTTATTCCTATGTTCATGCTGCTTGGGTATTCGCCCGAACTTTCGCAGGCAGTTTTCAGGATTGGCGACAGCGTAACAAATATTATTTCGCCAATGATGAGCTTTTTCGCGCTTATCATAGTGTATTATCAGAAATATGACAGCAAAGCGGGAATAGGCACCATTATGGCAACTATGCTACCTTATTCACTGACGTTCTTCATTGTGTGGACAGCATTGATGATAGTATGGATAGTGATAGGAATTCCTCTCGGTCCGGAAGCCGGATTGTACTATACAAAATAATATGCGTTTGCTGATGGAAATTCATAACTGAAATAAATCCTTACCAGCAAAGTTCAACGAACTTAATTGCGACAGAAATGAACTCAGAGATACAATCATACAACGACAAACAGATCCCTGAAGACAAGCGTATTTGCGACCAACTGGCTAAAATCATTGACAGTGAGCTTACCACAGCAGAAAGTAAAATCTGGCATGCCCATCCTGTCTGGTTTCTGGATGGCAACCCGATTGTTGGTTACAGCAAACAAAAAGCAGGTATCAGACTTATGTTTTGGAGCGGAGCTGACTTTGAAGAAGAACAGTTAAGCGTAAGAGGAGCGAAATTTAAAGATGCTTCCGTCTTTTACAACCATGTTTCGGACATCAAATCGGAAGATTTGGAACGTTGGCTGCAAAAATCAAAAGAAATCCAATGGGATTATAAAAACATCGTTAAAAGAAAAGGACAACTGGTAAAACTATAATAAAATGAAAGAAACACCTGAACACAATGAACGAATTGCAAAATTGACATTTGCATCGGTTTATCCTTATTACATCACAAAAGTTGAGAGTAAAGGCCGGACAAAATTGGAATTGCATCAGGTTATAGAGTGGCTTACAGGTTTTGATGAAAAAAGAATGCAGGAACTAATTGATAAGAATGTAACTTTTAAAACTTTCTTTGCGAATGCTACTTTAAATCCGAATGCTCAACTGATAACCGGGGTTATTTGTGGCTTTCGGATAGAAGAAATTGAAAATACTTTAACAAAACAAGTCAGGTACTTAGACAAGTTAGTGGATGAGTTGGCAAAAGGGAAAAAAATGGAGAAAATATTAGGTAGTTAGCTCACATCTATTGAAAAATGAAAACACCATCAGAGAACACTTTAAGGAATTGCAAAAATGGACATCATTACCACAAAAGCAGCGATTGCCCGACTTGCCTCATTTGTGAAGAAGAGCGTAAGAGAATATTTTTGAGTTGGCAACTATTGTAAAAAGACATCGCAACATGAGATTTAGAATAAAGATTGAGCTTTTAAGCACGAGTTTTTTTGTGATAGGATTAGCAGTATTATTGACGAATGATTTTATTCTTAAACCTTTATTTCATAATTTCTTAACTGGAAAAATTTCAGATTTTGCTGGATTGTTCATATTTCCATATTTCTTTTCGGTTTTTTTTATACGGCAATCAAAATTCATTTATTTGTTAACAGGATTTCTCTTTGTGATATGGAAGTCACCTTTATCAAATTCTTTTATCGTATGGTGGAACGATACTATTTTCTTTCAAATTAATAGAGTTGTAGATTATTCTGATTTATTTGCCTTGATAGTGTTACCTTTTTCATATTATTATCTTACAAATCACAGTATTCCCGGGACAAGAATTCGATATGCTTTTTCGTTTTTGATTGGTACAATTTCGATTTTTTCGTTTTATGCGACTACTCAACCACGACAGGAATTCAAATTGCAAGTAAATACTGACAAGCAATTTATGTTACCAATTTCGAAATTGGACTTATTTAACAAATTAAGCGATCGTTATGGATATAGCGATACAATCGAGAAAAATCTCATTGATACCATGTTTTACTGCTATTTTGACATTCCGGAAAATTGGACAGGTCTGACAGCTTTAGTGAAAATTAAAAAAGTGGATGATAAGTTAACTAACCTTGAACTTGACAGTGTGATTGGATTTCATGTTTCAGGCAGACTATTTGAAGGGATAGATAAAAATAATGTGGATTTTATAAAATCACTTAAAGCCAATGATTTCGAAAATTATTTTGAGCAAAATTACATTAATGTTATTATGGAGAAAAATACGAATGATAGAAAAAAAATATTTTTCGACAATAAAGAACTGATTGACAGATATATGAAAAATTAACGGATATAATTAAACACTATAATAAATGCAAATATGCCCGATTGTTGAAACATTTTAAATCTTTACATACATTTCACGAAAAATCGGGCCAATTTCTATTATCAAACAGCTGAGCAACAATATAGTCCCTTAAATGACATAGTTCATCCGTTGTAAGCACAATAAAAACCGAAACACCTATATTTATATTACGAAAACATGAATTACATGAATTTCTTCTGATGTATAAATATACTTTATAAAACAGGATGAGCACAAAAAGAGACGGAAGAAATTTAACATCAGCCTTTTTCGTTAATTTTAGCCCAAATTACGCAACAGGCTACAAAGCCGAACTACTTGCATTAGTTGTAAAAATACTGTTACCAAACAGTGACTCTTTAAAAACAATGATTAAAAAGATAACAGATGCCTAAATTTATCTGCTTACTATTACTAATGGCTTTTACTTTTTCAGGCAATGTGTTTGCACAGGGAAAGTTTGAGAAGGAAAGTCGCCTCAAACCGAAATATGTGCCGGTTAAAGCACTGGCATTTATTGATTCGTTAAACTTCGCGAAAAAAGTAAAATGGCACAAAGAAGAAGGACTTACCGGAATAAGTGTTGAAGCAAAATTTAAGCACGACAAAGCCATATATAGTGTTGAATTTGACACATCGGGCAATGTTGAGGATATTGAAATTGAAGCAAACTGGAAAGATCTGGAATCTAACTTAAGAAATGCTATTTTTTCACAAATCAACACTGATTGTGTAAAACATAAGATTGTAAAAGTTCAAAAACAATATACCGGCAGCGAATCGCAATTGCTATCAGTACTAAAGGCTGAACTGAAAAGCCAAACCCTTACAATTAAATATGAGCTAATTGTACGATGCAGCCATCAAAAAAAGGTTGACCTTTTTGAATATCTGTTTAATGAAAAAGGTAAACTAATTTCTACATCACAAATTGTATTTAAAAACAGCAGCCATCTTGAGTACTAAAATAAAAATTCTACTTATTTTATTGGTGCTTATGCAGTTTAAAAATCCTGTATTTGCTCAAAGCACGTTTCAGTTTGGCGGATTGCCTTCATTAAACTTAAACGTTAAGTTAAAAAATGATTGGTCGTTGAACTCAAAAATAGAATCCCGTCAACTTTTTCGGAGTGGTGATTTTAATGGAAACGTAAATAAAGATTACGAATATATACTTACTGACTTTTCGTTAATCGCAGCAAAAAAGGTAGGTTTAAACTCAAGAGTAGCAGGTGGCTATTTAATCAGGGTTAGAGATGGCGAATTGTTTCACCGCTTCATACAGCAATACATTATTGTGCAAAAGTTATCCGGATTCCGGTTAGCACACCGGTTTTCAAGTGACCAGACTTTTTCGAAAAGCGAAAAACCTGAAATAAGAATCAGATACAGAATTACCTCCGAAATACCTTTAAACGGAGAGTCGGTTGACCCGGGAGAATTTTACTTAAAGGTAAACAATGAATATTTAAATAGTTTACAAGCATCGGAATACGACCTTGAAATAAGGGTAGTGCCACTTCTTGGTTACGACATAACAGACGATTTTAAAATAGAAACAGGCCTCGACTACAGAGTCAACTCTTTTATTCACAACAATACGCGACAGAGTTTTGGGATTGCGTTGAATTTTTTCGTTGATATATAATAAAACCTGCGTACCAAAGCACCTTCCAGAATCTATACCAACATTACTACCTCAAAAAACCTCCGAAAAAAAAATCACAAAATGAAAATACCATTTAACCTTTTAGCACTTTTCTTTATCAGTTTTAATATAAACGGATTTAGCCAGAGTAGTTTTAATTATGAAGTTTCGTTAGTAGCAGTATCAGTAAGCAACTTACCCGGCTTACATTCATATGCTTATGCTCAGCATGATGGAAAATGGCTGATAATTGGAGGCAGAAAAGACGGACTACACGCAAGGCAACCCTTTAACACTTTTCCTGCAACACAAAGCAATACTGATATTTATGTGGTTGATGCAGTTAATAATCAAATGTGGTCTTCTTCGGTTAACGTGCTTCCAACAGGAATTAAAGAGCAATTGCAATCGACAAATATGAATTTCTATCAGGATGAAGACACGCTGTATATTATTGGCGGTTATGGATTTTCGGCTACTGCGAACGATCATATAACTTACCCAAATCTTACTTCAATAAATGTGCCCGAACTAATATCAGGCATTCAAAACAATGAAAGCATCATACCCTGTTTCAAGCAAATCCAGAATGATATTTTTGCAGTAACAGGTGCTCATTTAAAGAAATTAAATGGTTTGTTTTATTTAGTCGGGGGCCACAGGTTTACCGGCCGATACAATCCAATGGGTAACCCGACATATACGCAACAATACACGAATCAAATCAGAAAATTTTCAATTGATAATTCAGGCACCCAATTAAGTTTTGGCAATTACACAACACTAACTGACCAGGTTCATCTGCACCGGAGGGATTATAATCTTTTACCTCAGGTATTTCCGAACGGCCAGCAAGGATTTACTGTTTCATCGGGTGTATTTCAAATAAATGCAGATTTACCCTTTCTGTATCCGGTAGATATTACCGAAAATGACTACTCCCCCATCACCACTTTTAATCAATATCTAAGCAACTATCATAGTGCAGTCGCCTGTTTGTATGATAGCGCCAACAACAATATGCACTCACTCTTTTTTGGCGGAATGAGTCAGTATTACTATCAGAATGGCACACTGATTCAGGATAATTTAGTGCCTTTTGTGAAAACAATAAGTCGGGTTACAAGAGATGCCAACGGGGTGCTTACAGAATATCAATTACCTGTTGAAATGCCTTCATTACAAGGTTCAAGTGCCGAATTTATCCCGAATTTAAATTTGCCTCATTACACAAACAAGGTTTTTAAATTGAGTGAAATAAACCAGAACAGCTTTATGATAGGTCATATTTTGGGTGGAATTAACAGTACATCCCAAAATCCTTTTTCGAACAATCAAATCAATCAAACTTCTGCTGATACTACGATTTTTGAAGTATGGTTAAAAAATAACCCGGTTTCAATCAATGAACATGAAATTGATGGAAAAAATCCTTACGACATAAAGGTATCTCCAAATCCTTTCGAGAACACTTTCAATGTTAAGTTTACTGCCCGGAAAAACGTATTGGCAAGTTATTTCGTAACCAATATTTCGGGACAAGTGATTTTAAAATCCGAAAATAAAGGATTTGATATTGGCGAAAACACTATTGAAATAAACATAAAAAACTACACAATCGCAGAACAGTTATATTTGACTGTAGTTTTTGATGACAAGTATTATGTAACTAAAAAATTGATAAAGAAATAGAACGGCAATCAAAAAACGGCACTTAAGTAAGCCGTGCATGCCGAAACCGAATTGCAACTACATATGCATTTCCCCAAAAATCGAAACAGGTAGTTCTTGCATACAGTTGAGCAACAATTTAATCGTGCACTTGTTATAATATCGGTCAATAGATTTGATGTTAATCCAAATAAACAAACCAATTAAACAACAAATAAATTACGGTATGGCAACACAAGCAAAGAACCCATTTACCTGGATCGAAATTTATGTTGAAGATATGAGCCGGGCTCAAAAATTCTACGAAACCGTTTTACAAATCAACATGGTTCCGATGCAAACACCGGGTGAATCCGGTGATTTAGAAATGCTTAGCTTTCCCTGGGCCGAAGGCGAAACCAATATCAGTGGAGCACTTTGCAAATCAAGCGAAATGAAACCCGGTACTGGTGGCACCCTGGTGTATTTTACCTGTGATGATTGTGCGGCTGAGACTTCGAGAGTTGAGGATGCCGGAGGACAAGTATTGCAGCAAAAATTCCAGATTGGTGAGCACGGATTCTGCTCCATTGTGATGGACACAGAAGGCAATGCAATTGGCTTACATTCAATGAAATAATATTATAAAACAAGAGAAAAGAAAAATCTTACCCACACCAGCACTTTCCTGAAAGTGCTGGTGTGGTTGTTAAATGAAGCTTTGTACAGGTATAAAAGTTTGTGCCTGGGTAAGAAATTAAATATTGATCCCGACTGCAAATGGCGATAAATTATTGTCACCTCCACCAAATAAAAAATTCTATCAACAGTTTTGCACTATTAATTCAATAGAAAATGCATTTACTACGTTCAGTTGTTGAAAAACAACTATAAGTAGTGGTTTTACAACTATAAGTAATCGTTTATTTTTGATTCCGGGCATGCATCGAAATACCTTTGCTGCATCAAAAATTTAAAAAACTGTACCATGTCAGGAACAAAGAAAATTGGCAATAAAATTGCCGAAGCACGCAAGAAAGCAAATATTTCGCAGGCACAGCTTGCTGATCGTTTATTTATTAGTCCGCAGGCTGTCGGGAAGTGGGAACGCGGCGAATCAATGCCCGATATCATAACATTTAACCGCATTGCCGAAATGCTGGGTGTTGACCTCAACTATTTTTCCGATAACTTCCAATCCGCAACCAACGTAAAATTAATTGATGAAACTCTGGCAAAGCAATCTCCGGATCGGCAGACTGAAACACAGATCCTTCCTCTTGCCCCGGCAGATAAAAAAATCAGTTGGGATATGTCGCTCGGAAACTGGGTTGACGCTGACTTTTCCGGGTTGAAAAACCTGAATGAAAAATTCGGTTCATCCAATATGCAGCGCTGCAAGTTTATAGGTTCCGATCTGCCGGGGCTTATTCTGAAAAGCAATAACATCGATAGCTGCGATTTTTCAGGGTCTGACATCAGCAACAGCCGCATTGAGAATTCTCACTTAAACAAAAATAGTTTCAGGGACTGTTCGCTGAAGGAAACCCTTTTTACAAGAACCCATATCAATGCCTGCGATTTCGCCGGAGCCAATTTTACCGGAACCACATTTACGGAAAGCTATATTTTCGGCTGCGATTTAAGCGGTGTAGATTTTACAGGAGTAGCGATTAAATCCGGAGGGATATCAGGAATGGTTGCCAAAACAAGTGAAGCAGGTAAAAACACAATTGCAAATGCCGTTTGGAACCGTACCTCTTTTGTTGACGCGCAGATTACTGATTTGGTTTTCGTCGGTACTTTGGAGGATTGCTATTTCGAAAACTGCGCATTTACCAGGGTAACATTTCAGAATGCGACGCTTATTAACACTTTCTTTAAAAACAACAAAAAACTGAAACAAATCCGTTTTATCGACTGCAAAGCCGACCGCATCACTTACGAATTCCTGAAACAGGGGAAGGCAGATTTAAGTGGGATTGAGATGGTGGGTTAGCGGAGGATACCCCAGCGAGGATACTACCACACCCGGCAATTAGTCGTAAGCGAACGACGGGAAATGTATCCTGAAAAACAATACGTTTTTTTCTAAAACATATTAAAAAGAGGAATATATTTGTTGGTATATACTGGTAAGGTGTTACTAGAAAAATGGAACTCATGATTGGGCGAAAACTGCAGGAATTTTTATTGAAAGGGAAAGTGTTTGTGATCGGACTTACTTTCGTCGATAAAAACGGACAGTTAATTGAGAGGTATCAAACTCACGGAACTGTAGTCGGGTTGACTAACAATGGAATTTTAAAATTAATGAGAGAAGATAATAGTATTTTCCAAATGCCTTATGACAAAGAAACCATTGAGAAAGCTAAAAGTGGTGATTATAAAGCAAAGTCAACAGGGCAAATAATCCGAAATCCTGACTATATTGCAACCTGGGAAATAACAATCCCCGACCATGTGGATACTGAAGATTTAAAAAAACACGGATTTGTTTCACCAGAATAAAAAGCATGGAAATTTCTGACAAAAAAACCTTTAACACACGTCATAAAAAAGTCGCACTCTTCCTCAGAATCTGAATAATGAACCGAATAAGAATAACCATATTGTGTAGGTTTTAAGCTGAAAATAATACGACATAATATCAAATATATGAAACAGAAATTATCACCCTGGATTTATCAGTTTACGATATTGGTCGTTTTTATTTTGATTATCAGTAGTTGTAAGGAAGATCCTGAACCTCTGATTATTCCACCCGACTCTATAGCTGATATTGACGAAAACATATATAAAACAGTGACAATTGGTTCTCAGGTTTGGATGGCTGAAAACCTGAGAGTAACACATTACCGGAACGGTGATGAAATTACAGCTTTAAAGCAAATTTCATGGCAGAATGCAGAGGAAGGAGCATGTTGTGATTTAAATGATCATCCGGCAAATACCAAAACTTTTGGTAAACTTTATAACGGATTTGCTGTGCAGGATAGTCGCAATATTGCCCCGGAAGGATGGCATATTCCATCAAACGAAGAGTGGCTGACCTTGATAGAGTATTTAGGCGGTCAGATGGTGGCAGGCGGTAAACTGAAAGATACGAGTATTAGCTGGATGAAACCGAATATTGGAGCTACGAACGAAAGCGGATTTTCTGCCTTGCCCGGTGGTTGCCGGACAGTCCTTTATGTTGATGACCAACCTTATTATATGGGTTATTTCTGGTCAATTACTGAACGTGATTCAGCATATATGTATTTCCTGAGTTTAAGTAATAAACATACCTATACAGGTGGATTGACAAGTAGTTATTACAAAATGGCCGGTTTATCCGTACGATGTGTGAAGGATTAATAAGTTTAATCTTTTGCCGTAAATCCATCACACAACCCCATAAACATTACATTTTCCTTGACTTACCTCAGCAGAATTATGCATTCATCAGCTTCTCAATCTCAAATTTTTTCATCTGCATAAAGGCGTTAATAACGCGGTCCGATTTTGAGGGATCATTCATTAAAGTTGCCAGAATTTCCGGAACTATTTGCCACCACACACCGAATTTATCCCGGAGCCAGCCGCATTGCCCCTCGCTTCCGCCGTCAGTGAGCCTGTTCCAATAGTAGTCAATTTCTTCCTGCGTGCGGCAGCTTACGGTGAATGAAACAGCTTCGTTGAAAGTATATTCATGCACACCCGGGCCGTCCATTGCTATGATGTTATAATGATTCAACCTGAATTCGGAATATAGCACCTTGCCTTTGTTCGGGTCGTTGTCCTCATAATGGATCAGTATATCAGTGGACGAATTATCGAATACCGAGCTATAAAAATTAATGGCATCTTCGGCCCTTCCAAACTGATCGCCTGTAAATAACATGGCAGGCGTTATGGTAAGTTTTGAGTCGTCACTATCCTGAATTGAAATCTGCCAGGTAAACCCAAATTTATCTTCGAGCCAGCCGTATCTTTCGCTCCAGGGGTATTTATCAATCGGAATCAGTTCCTTTCCACCTTCGATAAGGTTGTTCCAAACTGAGTTGGTTTCTTCCAGTGTTTCGCAATACACAAAAAGTGAAATGGATGGGTTGAATTTGAACATAGGTCCGCCATTTAAGCCCATTATCAGTTTCCCGTTAAGCTCAAATGTGACCACAAGCGGATTATCGTCAACTATTTTTGAATTTTGAAAAACGGAACAGTAAAATTCCGCGGCTTGCTTTGCATTCCCATCGAACCAAAGGCAAGGATAAAGGGTATTGTTCATGATTTATAATTTTAAACTGATTACAGCTGATCGCCAAAATTATGCAAATAGTATTGAGAAGTTATTTCGCAGGTTCCGTTAAATTACAATTTCTCTGCACAGTTAAACATCCACTGCACGCCAAATTTATCTTTACAACTTCCGTAATAATCGCCCCAGAACATATCCTGCAACTCCTGTTCCACCTTGCCTCCTGCCGAAAGTGCATCGAAAAGACGTTTGGTCTCAGCCCTTGTATCAGGTTCGAGGTTGAGGTAAACATTATTCCCGAAATTTACCCTGAAACCCATCGACTCCGGCGCATCGGTTCCCATTAAATGGTGACCGCCAAGGATGGGCAATACAATATGCATGACCAGGTTTTTATCCGCTTCCGCCATAGGAGGCATATCGGGTGAAGGAGGAATATCGCCGAAACGCGAAATCCCGCCAATAAATTCGCCGCCGAACACCGATTTATAAAAGTTAAATGCTTCTTCGGTTTGGTTCGGAAAATTAAGGTACGTGCTTACTTTTGCCATTTTTTTTGATTTAGATGTAATAATAAAATTTTCTACTTCTTTTCTGATGCTTCAACATAATTTTTAAAATTAGTGAGGATTGCCTGCCAGCCAGCCTCCTGCAATTCGACAGTATTTTCCTGCTCAGCTTCAAATACTTCGGTAACCTTGGTTTTATTTCCATCCGGTTCAAAACGCACTTCTACTTTTCTGTTGTCGTCAAGAATATATTCAATCAGAGTATGTGGTTCAACCTTGGTGTATTTTCCCGAAAAGTCGAAGCCTATGCTTCCGTCGCGGGCTTCCATACGTGAAAGGAATTTCCCGCCTGGCCGGAGATCATTTTCGGCTCGTGGTGTATGCCAATCGGGTGATGCATTATTCCAGTGAACGATATGTTTGGGAGCGGTCCAGTACTCCCAGACCTTTTGAACCGGAGCATCGATAACAGCTCTTACGGCAATAGCTATATTTGGAGTTTTTGTGTTCATACCATTAGGATTAGATTGTTTTCACTGAGTAAATTTCAGGAAATGAAACAGCTGAACCTGCAGGGAGGTTGAAGATTTTAGTAAGTCAGCTATTAAGTACGTGTGAGAGAAAAACCTAGAATTATCATTTTTAGTAACAATTTGAATTGGCGAAATGTTTTTTAAATAGTCTATAATTTTTCATTAAATACTGTGCTTGAGGCTGATAGTATTGCAAAACGTAAAGTTTGGTCTGTTGCGTTTCTCTTTTTGAAAATCCCCCGCCCTTCGGGCACCCCCTTAAAAAAAAAAGGGGGACGAGGCGAGACAGCTTTAGGATGGAAATATTTTTTTTGATTTATTTACAATTAACCGTGATCATAAAAAAAAAGAAAAGTGATCGTCCCCCTTTTTTCAAAGGGGGATAAGAGGGGGATACGCTGCGACCAAAGCAATTTCGTAACTAAACTAACTCAATATTGATTTCCAAATTCCCCTTTTTATAAAACCTACAGTTGATATCTTTGTTGTTTATTAAAACAACACTTTGAATACTCAAAATACAAAAAGCGTATATGCTGTTACCGGCATGATGTGTGCCGTATGTGCCGGCAGCGTCGAAAGTATGCTTTCATCCATTCCCGGGGTAAGCAGTGCATCGGTAAATTATGCCGGGGCAAATGTTTTTGTCAGCTATAATCCTGATCTTGCTACTCCTGCCGACTTTGTTAAAGCGGTGGAATCTATAGGCTACGGACTAATTATTGAAGAAGATGACCTGAATGAAAAACTTGCTGACATCGAACAAAAACATTTCAAAGAACTGAAAAAGAAACTGTTGGTGGCTGTTATTTTCTCGGTTCCGGTTTTTGTTTTATCCATGTTTCATCTTTTTCACTTCGATTATACGAACTGGTTATTACTTGCATTGTCGTTGCCGGTTATTATTTTTCCCGGCTCCGAATTTTACATAAATGCCTGGAAACAGGCAAAACACCGAATGGTAAATATGGACACGCTGGTTGCCTTAAGTACCGGTTTTGCCTTTATTTTCAGCACGGTAAACACCTTGTTTCCCCAGATTTTTCTTCGTTCCGGCTTGCAGCCTCATGTGTATTTCGAATCGGCAACGGTAATTATTACCTTTATTCTTGCTGGTAAATTTCTCGAAGAACGGTCAAAAAGCAAAGCTTCGTCAGTAATACGCAACCTGATGAACCTGCAGCCGAAAACATTGACCGTGAAGCGCGAAGGTAAAGAAATGGAGTTACCACTGTCAATGGTTTTACCCGGCGACCTGGTAATGGTGCGTCCCGGCGACAGGATACCGGTTGACGGTATGGTTGAAAGCGGCAATTCGTATATTGATGAAAGCATGATTTCGGGTGAACCTTTGCCTGTTTTTAAAAACAATGGAGCAAATGTTTTCGCCGGAACACTCAACAGCAGCGGCAACATGGTAATCATAGCCTCAAAAACAGGTAAAAACACGTTGCTGGCGGGGATAATCGCCCTGGTTCAGGAAGCGCAGTCGGGGAAACCGCCTATTCAGAAACTTGCCGATAAAATTGCGTCCGTTTTTGTACCGGTTGTACTGGCAATTTCGGCTATCACATTCCTCGCCTGGTGGGCGTTGGGCCCCGAACCATCCATTACTTTTGCTTTTCTTACTACCATAAGTGTATTGATTATTGCCTGTCCCTGTGCTCTCGGGCTGGCCACTCCAACTGCACTTATGGCTGGCATCGGCAGAGGAGCTGAACTCGGAATCCTGATACGGAATCCCGAAAGTTTGGAAATAGCGTGTAAAATTAATGCTGTGGTCTTCGACAAAACCGGAACATTGACCACAGGAAAACCGGAAGTAACTAAAAGCACATGGTTTAAAAAAGATGATATCTCGGAACGGCTTTTGTACTCGCTCGAAAAACGTTCGGCTCATCCACTTGCCTATGCCATAGCTTCTCTTTTCGAAAATACGGAAATGTTGCCTGTTGATAATTTTGAAGATTTTCCCGGTAAAGGAATCAGCGCTAAATATAAGGATTACTCATGCCTGGTTGGCAACCGATCCTTTTTAGAAGAAAACGGCATTTCGATTCCTGCAGAAGCGGACATAAGCAGTTCGGTATTTTTTGCAGTTAATAACGAAACTTTTGCCGCGTTCAGTGTTGAAGATACCATGCGAAACACTGCTTCCGAAGCAGTTAATGCTCTGCAAAAAGAAGGAATTGAAGTATTTATGCTTACCGGCGATAAGGAATCAGCAGCCGCTGAAATGGCCGCAAAAGCCGGAATTAAAAATTATTTTGCCGGCGTACTCCCCGCTGATAAAAACCGCTTTGTTTCGGACCTGCGTAAGAAAGGATTCAAAGTAGCGATGGTAGGCGATGGCATTAATGATTCGGCTGCTCTTGCCGAGGCTGACCTGGGTATTGCTATGGCAACCGGTTCGGATATCGCACTC
>Ga0209800_10003127_pt1 | contig 13577 bp, 15 predicted proteins | sample Higcelweek8metaG_FD_187174 | JGI IMG/M metagenome (GOLD analysis project Ga0209800, IMG submission 187174) | Freshwater pond sediment microbial communities from the University of Edinburgh, under environmental carbon perturbations - High... | ecosystem: Environmental > Aquatic > Freshwater >... | reverse complement strand
CCTGGTCGGATTGGCGCCGCAGGAATTTTCTAGCCGCCGGTGGCCAGCAGGTCCATCATCAAAAGCTGGCGCGCGCCCTTCTCGTCCAGCGTGACTCCGGTCCAGATCTTGAACTGGGCCAGGCCCTGCTGCAAGAACATCTGCAGGCCGGAGAGCACCCCGACCCCGGCGTTCTTGGCGTCCTGGAGCAGCACCGTGCGCACGGGGTTGTACACCAGGTCAAAGACCAGGCCCACACCCGCAAAGCCGTCCTTGGGCCAGGGCGACTTGTCCTGGTGCTCGCCCTGCATGCCCAGCGGCGTGGTGTTCACCAGAAGCGACCAGGGGCGTGCGGCGCGCCCCTCCCACTCCACAGCGGTGATGCCAAAGTCTTGCGCCAGAAGCCCGGCCTTTTTCGCAGTGCGGTTGGCCACGGCGATCTCGGCCACGCCGAGCTCCTGGAGTGCCGCGCAGGCAGCGCGCGCAGCCCCGCCCGCGCCCAGCACCAGGGCCGAGGCCAAGGCCTCCCGGTACGGGACGAGCGGGGCCACGATCCCGGCCACGTCGGTATTGTCGCCCAGGAGCTTGCCGTCTGCCCAGAACAGGGTGTTCACCGCGCCCACGCGCGTGGCGCGCTCGGTGAGCCCGTCCAGATAGGACATGACCGCCTGCTTGTGCGGAATGGTCACGCTCACGCCCTTGATGCGGCGTGCGCGAACCTCGGCCATGAAGGCCTTGAGCTTCTTCGGCTCGGTGGGCCAAGCCTCGTACGCGCCAGGCAGACCGCTCGTACGCAGCCCCCAGTTGTGCAAGAGCGGACTCTTGCTGTGGCCCAGGGGCCAGCCGATGATCCCGTATGGCGCAGTCACGAATATTTCTACTTCTTTTTCGGCGCGGCGGGCTTCTTGGCCGCAGGCTTCTTGGCAACAGGTTTCTTGGCGGCGGGCTTGGCCGGGGCCTTGGCAGGGGCCTTGGCCGGAGCCTTGGCCGGAGCCTTGGCCGGAGCCTTGGCGGGTGCCTTGGCCGGGGCCTTGGCCGGAGCCTTGGCCGGAGCCTTGGCGGGTGCCTTGGCGGGTGCCTTGGCAGGGGCCTTGGCCGGAGCCTTGGCCGGAGCCTTCGCCGGAGCCTTGGCCGGGGCCTTCGCCGGGGCCTTGGCGGGAGCCTTGGCCGGAGCCTTCGCCGGGGCCTTGGCAGGAGCCTTGGCAGGAGCCTTGGCAGGAGCCTTGGCAGGAGCCTTCGCAGGAGCCTTCGCAGGAGCCTTTGCCGGGGCCTTGGCGGGGGCTTTGGCAGGAGCCTTGGTGGGCGCCTTGGCAGGAGCCTTCGCAGGGGCTTTCGCGGGGGTCTTGGGAGCAGGTGCGGTCTTCTTGGCCTTTTCGATCTGCTTCATCGCGTACTCCGCGCCAGTGCGCAGTGCTGTGACGTTGATTGCAACGATCTTGGCTGCCATCACCTCTGTCAGGCATTCCTCCACGGTGGACAGGCGCACCATGCCCGTGGCGGCCACAAACGCCCCGAGCATGATCGTGTTCACCGCGCGCGGATTGCCGACCTTGTCGGCCAGTTCATTGGCCGGAACAAGCACACTTCTGATGCGACCGCCGCGCTCCACCAGGCCCTCGTCCACGAGGGAGGAGTTGACGATCTGGATGCCGCCGTCCGCGAGCTTGGGCTGGAACTTGTCCAGGCTCGGACGGTTCATGACGATGAGGCTTTTGGGATGCACGATGATGGGCGAGCCGATCTCTTCATCGGAGAGCACCACCGTGCAGTTGGCCGTGCCGCCGCGCATCTCCACGCCGTACACCGGGATGTACGTCACGTTGAGCTTCTCGCGCATGCCCGCGTAGGCCAGCAGATTGCCGATCAACAGCACGCCCTGGCCGCCGAATCCGGCCATGATCACGTCGAGATATCTGCTCATTTGCCTTCTCCTGCGACCGGGGCCGCGCCGGGGGCGATGAGCGACCCGCAGGTGGCGTCGCCCTCAAGCTCCTTGTACACGCCCAGCGGGAAGTACGGGATCATCTCCTCGGTGATGCGCTTGTTGGCCGCCACCGGGCTGAGGCGCCAGTTGGTGGGGCAGCCGGAGAGGAGCTCCACGAAGCCGAAGCCCAGGCCCTTGGTCTGGGCCTCGAAGGCCTGGCGCATGTACTTCTTGGCCTGGCGGATGTTCTTCACCGAGTCCAGGCTGCCGCGCGCGCAGAAGGCCGTGCCGCCCAGCTGGGCAATGATCTCGGCCATGCGGATGGGCGCGCCCTCGCGGTCCTTGCAGCGGCCGCCGGGGCAGGTGGTGGTCTTTTGGCCGATGAGCGTGGTCGGGGCCATCTGGCCGCCGGTCATGCCATACACGGTGTTGTTCACGAACACGACCGTGATGCGCTCGCCGCGGTTGGCCGCGTGCATGATCTCGGCCATGCCGATGGAGGCCAGGTCGCCGTCGCCCTGGTAGGTGAAGACGAACTTGTCGCGCCGGGCGCGCTTGATGCCCGTGGCCACGGCCGGGGCGCGGCCGTGCGGGGACTCCACGGTGTCGACCTTGATGTAGTTGTACAAAAACACGGAGCAGCCGATGGAGCTGGCGGCCACGGTGCGCCCGGCCAGGTCCAGCTCGTCCAGCAGCTCGGCCACCATGCGGTGGGCGATGCCGTGGTGGCAGCCGGGACAGTAGTGGGTGGCGCGGTCGGCCAGGGCCGCCGGCCGGGTGAAGACCAGCTCCTCGTCTTCGGCGGTCTTGGCCGCCGCCTTCTTGGCAGCCGGTGCGGCCTTGGCCGCCGCAGTCTTCTTTGCCACAGTATGGGGCGCAGCCGCCTTGGCCGCGCTTTTGGCCTTGGCCATGGTTATTTCCTCCCCAGCGCGCGCAGGATGGGCGCTTCAAAATCATCTGGGCTTGGCATGTTGCCGGGGTAGACGCAGAACAGCTCGGAGTCGGCGTCGTGCCGCACGGAAAGCCGCACGTCCTCCACCATCTGGCCCAGGTTGTGCTCAATGGTCAGGAAGCGCTTGCCTTGCTTGGCCAGCTTGGCCAGGGCCTTTTCCGGGAAGGGGTACAGGGTCTTGGGCCGGAACAGGCCGACCTTCTTGCCTTTCTTGCGCAGCGCCCGCACCGCGTTCTTGGCGATGCGTCCGATGGAGCCGAAGGCCACCACCACCAGCTCGGCGTCCTTGACCTCAAAGGTCTCGAACTCCACCAGGTCCTTCCAGGCGTCGTACTTGGCCTGGAGCTTTTTGTTCTGTCCGGCCAACTCGCCGTCGCTCAAGAACAGCGACTTGAGGATGCGGTGCTCCCTGGGCTTTTTGCCGGGCTTGAGGCCGGCGGCCGTGCCCTCCAGCCGCCACTGTGCGCCCTCGCTCGGCGCGGCCGTGGTGCGCTCGCGGCGGCGGATGGGCTCCTTCATCTGGCCCACGATGGCGTCGCCCAGGATGAGCACCGGGCTGCGGTAGGCGAAGGCCAGGTCAAAGGCCTTGTGGGTCATGTCATAGGCTTCCTGGGCGCTGGACGGGGCCAGCACCAGCAGGCGGTAGTCGCCGTGGCCGCCGCCGCGCGTGGACTGGAAATAGTCGCCCTGGCTGGGGCCGATGTCGCCCAGGCCCGGGCCGCCGCGGCTCATGTTCACGATGACCGCCGGGATGTCGCTGCCGGCCATGTAGCTGATGGCCTCCTGCTTCAGGCTCATGCCCGGGCTGGAGGAGCTCGTCATGGCCCGCACGCCGCAGGCGCCCGCGCCCAGCAGCATGTTGGCGGCGGCCACCTCGCTCTCGGCCTGAACGAACTCGCCGCCGACCTCGAAGATGGCCTTGGACATGAACTCCGGGATGTCGTTCTGGGGGGTGATGGGATAGCCGAAGAAGCAGAGGCAGCCCGCGTCCAGCGCGCCCATGGCGATGGCCTCGTTGCCCTTGACGAAGGTGAGCTCGTTTTTTCCCGCCATGCTACGCCGCCTTCTTGGACTTTTTGGTGCGCCAGACTTCGATGGCCATGTCCGGGCAGATGGTGGCGCAGGAGGTGCAGCCCGTGCACTTGCCCATGTCCTCCGCGCCCACCTCGGCGACCTTGTACCCTTGCTGGTTGATGCGCTCGCTCTGCCGGATGATCGAGACCGGGCAGACCGTCGTGCAGAGCAGGCAGCCCTTGCAGCGCTCTTCCGTTACCACTATGCGGGACATCGCAAGACCCCTTCGCTGGGCGGAAAACCCGCGCCAGTCCTAGCTATTTCAGACAATGAGCATGGCGTCGCCGTAGGAGAAGAACCGGTACTCCAGGGCCAGCGCGGCGGCGTACGCATGCAGGATGCGCGCACGGCCCGCTAGGGCCGAGACCATAATCAGGAGACTTGATTCTGGCAAATGAAAATTGGTGAGCAAGGCGTCCACGACACGGAATTCGTAGCCGGGGGTGATGTAGATCCTCGTGTCCCCGGCAAAGGCCGCCACCTCGCCCAGGGCCTGGTGCATGCCCTCCAGGCTGCGCGCGCTGGTGGTGCCCACGGCGATGACCGGCAGCCCGGCGGCCTTGGCCTGGCGGATGGCGCGCGCCGTTTCCTCGGGCACCTCCACGTGCTCGGCGTGCATCTCGTGCTCGCGGATGTCCCCGGCCCGCACCGGGCTGAAGGTCCCGTAGCCCACGTACAGCGTCACCTCGGCCCAGCCGAAGCCGAGCGCCGCAAGCCGTCGGCGCACCTCGGGCGTGAAGTGCAGCCCGGCCGTGGGCGCGGCCACGCTTCCGGCCTTGTCCGCGTCGGCGTAGGTGGTCTGGTAACGCTCGCGATCGGCCGCGTCGTCCTCGCGCTCCAGGTACGGCGGCAGGGGCATGTGGCCGATGTCGTTGAAGATCGCCTGCAGGTCGCCCTGCCACTCCAGGCGCAGGCGGCAACGTCCGTACTCCCCGCGCTCAAGCAGCACCACGCGCAAGAGCGCGTCAAACACCGCTGCCTCGCCCTCCTTCATGCGCTTGGCCGTGCGCACCAGGCCCTCGGCCTCGGCGCAGAGCCAACCCTCCCCGCCCGGGCAGGGGGCGGGTTCAAGCAGCGGCAGGGGCGTCAGGAGCAGCAGCTCCACACGCCCGCCGGTCTGCCTGCGGCCGAAAATGCGTGCGGGGAACACTCTGGAATTGTTGGCGATAAGCAGCGCGCCCTGCGGGTAGCGCCGGGCCAGGAGCTCGGGCAGGTCGCTGAAGCGCTGGTCCTCGGGGGAGCCTTGGGCCGTGCGGTCGAGCACCAGCAGCCTGGAGGCGTCGCGGGCGTCGGCCGGTCTGCGGGCGATACGCTCGGGTGGCAGCTCATAGATGTAGCTGGCCAGTGCGTATTCCGGCGGAATGTGCTTCGGGGGCGGCGTCATGTGCAAAGCACTCTTACGTATTCGTCACGGCAACGCAAGCCCCCGGCGTTGCAATGCCCGTCGTCCTGGTTGCCCGTTTCCCAGCGTCCTCCGCCCCGTGGTGCCGCCCTGCTTCTGCCTTGCCGCGCCACGGGCTCATCACCTGCTCAGGCCCGGTGCACGCCCTGATGATCGCCCGCCTTGCACGATCACTTGATGGCGAATCGGCATCCTGCGGTAATTTTCCCTTGATCTTGTTAACGATCCTGGTATGTCGAGGGCATGGAACTCATGGCCTTAAGCGACATTGCGCGACGCACCGGCATTCCCGCTCCCACGGCGCGCCGCTATGCCGCCCTGTTCAAGGACTTTTTCTCGGGCCGTCGCCTGGGGCGCATGACGCGCTATCCCGAGGACGCGGTGCCGGTCTTCCTGCGCGTCAGCGAACTGTACGGCCAGGGGCGCATCACCGCCGAGATCGAGGAGATCCTGCGCCGGGAGTTCCCGCGCACCATCGAGGTCGGCCCGGCCGCCGAACACATGGCCCTGCCTGCGGTCCCGCCCGAACTCTCGTCGCTCCCCGGCAACCTCACCGACATCCTGACCGACGCCCTGTCCGACGCCTTGTCCGAGGCCTTGTCCACGTCGCTCAACCGCTTTGGCGAGACCCTGGACGCCCTGGCCGACCAAAAGTCCAGCCTGGACCTGCAGCAGTCGGACATCAGCAAGCTCAAGAACGGGTTCGTGCTCCTGGCGCGCAACCTGAAGCGCCTGGCCCGGCGCGACCAGTCCGACTCCATGGCCCAGATCGTCCGCATCCAGGAGCGCATGCGCCACATGGAGCCCAAGCTCGCGGTCATGGAAGAGATCACCCTGACGCTGACCAGCGACAACGCCGACCTCAAGGCCAGGCTCTCGGCCCAGGAGGTGGAGCTGCAACGCCTGCGCGAGGACCGCCAGCGCCTGGAGGACATCCTCAAACGCCTGAACGGCCTGCCGGTCTGACCCCAGCCCCACCTTTTCGCCGTCACGCGCCTGTGCCCTGCATTGAGATTCCCACCATCTTCATATATGCATAGCCCTGAAAAGCGCTTGTCGCCCTGAACAGACCGCGAAACCTCACGCCGAACCTCACGACGAATATCCGGAGGAGCCCGCCATGCACGCATCTTTCCACAAAGCCCTGCTCTGCCTCGCTCTGGCCGTTGTGCTGAGCGCCTGTTCCGGCCTGAACACCAAGAGCAACGTCGACCCTGCCCCGGCCACCGGCGGCTCGCAGGCGGAGACCTATGACAACCCCAACTATTACTACCTGTTCGACGACATCCTGATCCCCAACGGCATGGAACACACGGCGGATGACGATTTCTCCTTCGACACCCAGCAGTTCAAGGCCGGCATTCAGATCTTCCAGGGCCGCGTGGTCTTTGACGACCTCATCAATTTTTTCCTGAACAACATGGTGAAGGACGGCTGGAGGAAGGTCTCGGCCGTGCGCTCCAAGAAGAGCATCCTCATCTTTGAGAAGGCCAACAAGGCCGCCATCATCGAACTGACCGACGGCTACAAGGCCAAGGCCACGGTCTTCGCCTTCGAGTACAAGGGCGGCTCCTATTCCAGCCGTTCCACCACCCAGAGCCGCCCCGGCACGGCCAAGGCCCCGGCCGGCTCCACCAGCGCCTCCAAAAACGGTGGCAGCTTCTCCGAGAAGGACATCAGCAATTGAGCACCGCGCACCTGCAGTTCCCCTGCTTCCTGGGCCGGCGCGTCCACCTGGGCGTCACCGGCAGCGTGGCCGCGTACAAGAGCCTGGACCTGCTGCGCCTGCTGCGCCAGTGCCAGGTCGCCGTCAGCGCCACCCTCACCGAGTCCGCCCTGCGCTTCGTCGGGCCTGAGAGCTATCGCGCCCTGGGCGCGGACCTGGTGACCACCAGCATGTTCGGCCCCGGCGCCGGGCACGATCCCTTTGTGCACCTGACGCCCGGGCAGACCGCCGACGCACTCGTCATCGCCCCGGCCACGGCCAACATCCTGGCCAAGTTGGCCCATGGCCTGGCCGACGACCTCTTGTCCACCCAGGCCCTGGCCTTTCGCGGCCCCCTGCTGCTGGCCCCGGCCATGAATCCGGCCATGTGGAGCGCCCCGGCGACCCAGGCCAACTGGCGCACCCTGCTTGCGCGCGGCGCCGTGGGCATTGGCCCGGTTGTGGGCGATGTGGCCTGCGGCGACACCGGCCAGGGCAAGCTCTCCCCCGTGGAGCACATCCTGGCCAACGTCCTGCGCGCCCTTTCCCCCCACGACCTGGACGGCAAGACCGTGCTCGTGACCCTGGGCCCCACGCGCGAGAAATGGGACGCGGTGCGCTTCCTTTCCAATCCCTCCAGCGGCCTCATGGGCGCCTGCCTGGCCGTTTCGGCCTGGATGCGCGGGGCGCGCGTGCGCGTCGTGGCCGGGCCCACAGGGTACGACTTCCCGCCGGGCATCGAGGTCACCCCTGTCACCACGGCCGTGCAGATGCTCGACGCCTGCCAGGACCTTTGGCCGGACACGGACCTGGCCTGCTGCACCGCCGCCGTGTGCGACTTCCGCCCCCTGGCCCACGAGAACATCGACCCGGCCCGCAAGCTCAAGAAGCGCGACCTGGCATCAAGCGACCTGGTGCTGCGCCTTGTCGCCAATCCGGACATCCTGCGCGCCCTGGGCGAGCACAAGCGGGATGACCAGATCCTCATCGGCTTCGCAGCCGAGACCGACGACCTGCTTGGCCAGGCCAGGCTCAAGTTGAACGAAAAGAACCTGGACCTCATCGTGGCCAACCTGGTGGGCGTCCCTGGCAGCGGCTTCGACACCGGCACCAACACCGTGGCCGTGCTGGACCGCACGGGCCGGATGGAGCAGTGGCCGGAACTGCCCAAGACGGAGGTCGCGTGGCGCGTCTGGGATCTTTTGCGGCACCTGTAGACCTGCCCGACCATCTGCGCCCCTGGCGCGCCGCCGGACTGGACGCCCTGTTCCTGCCGGACGGGCTGCCCCAGGAGCTTCCCGTGGCGCTGACGGCCGCACCGCCTGAGCTTCAGGCGCCCTCGCCTGCCGCGAACGCTCACGCTGGCGCGGCACAGGTCAACCCGGGCGGCCTTGGCGCAACCCCCGCTCCCCCTACTCCCGCAACCGACATCGCCTGGCCCGAGCCCTGGCGGTCCATTGCCGCGCGCCTGCGCAGCAAGCCTCAGATCATCATCACCTATGCATCGCTCACGGCGGATGTCACCGGCCAGGCCAACCCGTCCCGGCGCAAGCTCTTCCAGGCCATCCTGGCCTACATGGGCTGGCCCCAGGGCACCAGCCTGTTCTGGCCCTGCACCGATGCCCCGGACCAGCCGGAACTTGCCCGCAACATCTTCCTCAACGGCGCGCTCAGCTTCGGCGTTTCGCACATCGCCTGTTTCGGCCCCGAGGCCTCCCGCATCGCCACGGCGCTGTTCCCGTCCGGACCGGGAGACACGGAAATCCGCGTGCACCCCCTGCCCGAACCCGAAGAGCTTATCGGACTTCTGCCCCACGAGCTGCACCGCGCCGTGGCCGCTCTCAAGGCCCTGAACCTTGAGTGAGCCTTGCCTTTGCCCCGCGCGGCGGGTACACCTCGCCCCTTGAAACCATGCTCACCAAAAACCACAGGATGCACACCATGAAGGTACTTGTCACCGGAGCCGCAGGCTTCATCGGATTCCATCTTTCCCGCCGCCTGCTTTCCATGGGCCATGAGGTCGTGGGCCTGGACATCCTGAACGACTACTATTCCGTGGACGTCAAGCTCTCGCGCCTGGCCATGCTGACCCCGGAGGCGAAGTTCACTTTCGTCAAGATCGACCTGGCCGACACCGAGGCCATGGCCAAGCTCTTCGCCGAGCAGGGCTTCACCCACGTGGTGAACCTGGCCGCCCAGGCCGGGGTGCGCTATTCCATCGAGAACCCGCGCGCCTACATCGACTCGAACATCGTCGGCTTCCTGAACATCCTGGAAGGCTGCCGCCACAACAAGGTCGGCCACCTGGCCTTCGCCTCCTCAAGCTCGGTGTACGGCCTGAACACCACCATGCCGCTCAGCGTGCACGACAACGTGGACCACCCCATGAGCCTGTACGCCGCGAGCAAGAAGTCCAACGAGCTCATGGCCCACACGTACAGCCACCTGTACGGCCTGCCTTGCACGGGCCTGCGCTTCTTCACAGTCTACGGCCCCTGGGGCCGACCGGACATGGCGCTGTTCCTGTTCACCAAGGCCATCCTTGCGGGCGAGCCCATCAAGGTCTTCAACCACGGCAAGATGCGCCGCGACTTCACCTACATCGACGACATCGTGGAAGGCGTGGTGCGCGTGACCATGCACACGGCGCAGCCCAACCCGGCCTGGGACGGCGCGCACCCGGACCCGGCCACGAGCCCGGCCCCCTATCGCCTGTACAACATCGGCAACAACACGGTGGTCGAGCTCTCCCGCTACATCGAAGTCCTGGAAGACTGCCTGGGCAAGAAGGCCATCAAGGAGTACCTGCCCATGCAGATGGGCGACGTTCCGGCCACCGAGGCCAACGTGGACGACCTGGTGCGCGACGTCGGTTTCAAGCCCGCCACGCGCATCGAGGACGGCATCGCCCGTTTCGTCGAATGGTACCGCGAATACTTCAAGGTCTAGCCTCCGCTTTTTTATCCTCCGGGCGCAATCGCGCCTTGATTTTCCCGACAGCGGGAAGTAGGTTTGACACTCAAGCGCAGCACCGACAAAAAACACCGGGCCGCCGCCCGGTGTTTCACGTGAAACACACCGAGATCCTTCCCGGAGGCCTGAGTGGCACGTAGAATAGTTGTGGCGAATCAGAAGGGCGGCGTGGGCAAAACCACCACCGCAGTGAATCTTGGCGCATCCCTTGCGGTTATGGAAAAGCGTGTGCTCCTGGTGGACTGCGACCCCCAGGGCAACGCCTCCAGCGGCCTGGGCTTCTACCCCGGCGACGACAGGCCGAACATCTACACGGCCCTGTTCCAGCCGGAAAAGGTGCGCGACTCCATCGTGCAGACGGCCATTCCCTTTCTTTCCCTGCTGCCGGGGACACAGGATCTGGTGGGGGCGGAGATCGAGCTGGCGGACAAGTTGGGGCGCGAGTACTATGTGCGGGATCTGCTCGGCCCGGTGGAGGACGAGTACGACTACATCATCATCGACTGCCCGCCTTCCCTGGGCATCCTGACCGTGAACGCCCTGTGCGCCGCGCGGGAACTATTGGTGCCGCTCCAGTGCGAGTACTATGCCCTGGAGGGGTTGTCGCAGCTGCTCATGACCTTTGAGCTGGTGAAGAAGCGCCTGAACCCGGAGCTCCGGGTGCTGGGCGTGGTGCTGACCATGTACGACCAGCGCAACAAGCTCTCCTGGCAGGTCAAGCATGAGGTCAGAAAAGCCCTGCCCCAGCATCTGTTCGAGGTCATCATCCCGCGCAACGTGCGCCTTTCCGAGGCGCCGAGCTTTGGCAAACCCGTGATCACCTACGACATACGCTCCAGCGGGGCCGAGGCCTACATGGCCCTGGCCCAGGAGGTCACGCGCAGCAAGGTGCGGGACTAGGCGGACACGCCTAGGAGGCGCGGCCCTTGTTGCGCAGGCCCTTTTCCGGCGAGTAGGGCAGCACTTCCACCTTGATGGTGTCGTAGAAGTGGCGCTTGATGATGCGGGCCTGGCAGGACACGCAGCGGAAGGAGACCAGGCCGCCCATGTTGGCGGCGGTGAGCATGAACTTTCGCGGGGAGTCGTGCTCCCAGTCGGCGGACTGCTCGCCGCAAAGCGGGCAGGAGACGTCCAGGTCCACCGGGTACCTGAAGTCCCAGTTCAGGACCAGGGCCCTCCAGTCCTCCAGGGGCTCGGGCTTCACTGGCTCGGCCGCCTGGGGGGAGAAGCGCAGCAAGACGTCCTCGCGCACGCTGGCCCAGGCCTCTGGGCTGAGGATGGCGCCAAGGGGCTGGCCCTGTGCGTTGAAAATTTCCTGGAAGCTGGGGATGTCGTGGGTTTGGCTCATGGCGTGAACTCCTTGGCGTTGGCGTGTGGCCCTTATAGGGGTCGGGCGCGGACATGGCAAGACACAAACGCGAAAGCGCTGCACAGGCCCATGGGGCTTGGGCGCACGGCGCGAGCACACCCGGAGGAAAGGGCATGGCCATAGGGCAAAGAGGACTCGGCCGCGGCCTGGACGCGCTGCTCGGCAGCATCCGCCCAGAGTCAGTCAACACGGCGGAGGTGCGGCTCATCCCCATCTCCACCATCGTTCCGAACCCGCACCAGCCGCGCAAGGAGTTCGACCCCCAGGCCCTTGAGGACCTGTCGGCCTCCATCAAGGTCCAGGGCGTGCTGCAGCCCATCCTGGTGCGGCCCCTGGCCGACGGCAAGGAGGGCTACGAGCTGGTGGCTGGCGAGCGCCGCACCCGCGCCTCCAAGATGGCGGGGCTGAAAGAGATCCCTGCCCTGGTGCGCACGCTCACGGACATGGAGACCCTGGCCATTGCGCTCATCGAGAACCTGCAGCGCGAGGACCTGAACGCCATTGAAGAGGCGCGCGGCTTCCAGCAGCTGCTCAAGGACTTCGGCCTGAACCAGGAGGAGCTGGCCCGGCAGGTGGGCAAGAGCCGCTCGGCACTGGCCAACTCCCTGCGCCTGCTGAACCTCCCGGAGATCATCCAGGCGGACATCCAGTCCGGGGTGCTCACCGCTGGGCATGGACGCGCCATCATGGCCGTTGAGGGAGAGTTCTGCCACGGATTGTTCGAGCGCATCAAGGAGTTCAACCTCTCGGTGCGCCAGGCCGAGGCCGAGGCCAGCTTTTTCAAGGAGAACGGCAGGCTGGCCGAGCCCGAGGAACTCTACGGAAGCCAGAAGCCTCGCGGCAAGGCGGTGCGCGGCACGCGCAACGGCCGCCAGCCTGCGGAAAAGGCGGACGAGACCCTGCGCGACATCCAGGAACGCCTGAAGCAGGCCCTTGGAAGCGCGGTGAAAATCTCCGGCTCCCAGGAAAAGGGCATGCTTTCCGTCCCCTACCAGTCCCTTGAGGAACTCACGCGCCTTGCGCAGATGCTCGGGATGGAAGACGCCTAGATTACGGCAATCACCAGATCATCATCACACGGAACATGCTTATTTTCCAGCAACTCTAATGAGCGGCGGGCGCGAAGCCTTCCCTGCGCAGAGGTCTGATGATCACACTGGACATGCTCTCATTGGTTGATCGCCTGGCGGGTCGGCGCGTGATGATCGTGGGCGACGTCATGCTTGATCACTACACCTTCGGCTCGGTCACGCGGATCTCACCCGAGGCGCCTGTGCCTGTCCTGCAAGTGTCTGACGAGCAATACCGCCTTGGCGGGGCCGGGAACGTCGCTCGAAACATCGTGGCCCTTGGTGGTCAGGCCATGATGATCGGGGTCGCGGGCACGGATCAGGACGGCCAGACGCTCACCACCCTCTTGAACGAGGCCGGCGTCCAGACCGACCTGGTTCACGATGATCGCCGCCGCACAACGCGCAAGACCCGGATCATCGCCCAGAATCAACAGATCGTCAGGGTCGACCGCGAAGAGACTGCGCCGCTCCCCGACACCGTGGTTGCAGCCCTGCTGGAGAGGCTTGCCGCGCACGCGCAACACCACGACATCATTATTGTTTCCGACTACGGCAAGGGTGTGGTCACCAGGGCGCTCATGGACGGATTGCAGGCGCTCACCGGTCAATCAGGGACGCGGCCGCGCATCCTTGTGGACCCCAAACCCTGCAACTACGACCTCTACAAGGGCGTGGACCTCCTGACCCCCAACGCCAAGGAGGCCTCCGAAGGCGCGGGCCTGCCCGTCACCGGGCCGCAGGGGCCGGGACCGGCCGCCAGCGCGCTGTTCAAGCGCCTGGGCTGCGCGCACCTGCTCATCACCCTCGGCCCCCAGGGCATGGCCCTGTTCCATGGTCCGGCAAAGGCCCAGCGCATCCCGACCTTTGCGCGCAAGGTCTTTGACGTCACCGGCGCGGGCGACACGGTCATCGCCACCCTGGCCCTGAGCCTGGCCGCCGGGGCGGACCTGCTCTCCTCCGCCGTGCTGGCCAACCACGCCGCAGGCATCGTCGTGGCCCAGGTGGGCGCGGCCACGCCCAGCCCCGAGGCCCTGCGCGAGGCCATCGCCAGCCACCCGGACCTCGCCATTGAGGAGCTTCAGGGCCTTGGCTGAGACTTAAGAACAACGCCCCGAGCTGCCGCCAT
>Ga0209800_10003124_pt1 | contig 13585 bp, 8 predicted proteins | sample Higcelweek8metaG_FD_187174 | JGI IMG/M metagenome (GOLD analysis project Ga0209800, IMG submission 187174) | Freshwater pond sediment microbial communities from the University of Edinburgh, under environmental carbon perturbations - High... | ecosystem: Environmental > Aquatic > Freshwater >... | reverse complement strand
AAATTCCCCAACCCATTCGCAAGCCCTGAATTATATGAATCTTTAAATCTATCCATTGTAAATGGACTATCTTCAAAACTACTTACTTCTTTTAGCAAAAAGTAGCGAAGTGCGTCTATGCCATACTCTTTTACTACATCTCTAGGATCAACAGTATTGCCGAGAGTTTTCGACATTCGTATTCCTCCTTCACCTGTGATAAACCCATCAATAATTATCTGATGAGAGTTTGGTAAACCTGAGGCCATAAGCATTGCTTGCCACATCGCCCCCTGGAAACGAGTATTATCTTTTCCACAATATTGAGTTGGTGTACCATTTACCCAGTATTTTTGGAAGTTGGATTCCTCGCCCCCTGCCAAGGGGGAGATGCCGGAGGCAGAGGGGGTCGAGTCCCACCCCAACGTAGAAATATAACTAGTAAGTGCATCGAACCAGACGTACATTACATGTTCTTCATCCCCTGGTACTGGTATTCCCCAAGGCATTTTCTCTTTCAGACGAGAGATAGAGAAATCTTGAAGACCACCTTTCACAAAATTTTTAATTTCATTGAAACGAAATTCTGGAATTATAAAATTCGGATTCTTTTCATAGAATTCTAGAAGTTTATCGGTAAAGGCGGAGTATTTGAAAAAGTAATTCTCTTCATTTATAAGACGTAAATCTATTCCTGGATGACTTGGGCAAAAGCCTTCCACTAGCTCACTATCAGTCTTCTCACTCTCACAACCTACGCAATATTTTGCTTCATAATTCTTCTTATAAATATAGCCGTTTTCTTTTACTCTATTCCAAAATTCTATTGCACATTTAATGTGCTTTTCATCTGTTGTGCGAATAAAGTGAATATCAGAACTTACTCCAAAAATTTTAATTTGCTCTTTAAAAGTTTCAAAACTTTTATCTACAAAATTTTGAACCTCCATTCCACCCTCCTTAGCTTTTTCGTAAATCTTTATACCATGTTCGTCTGTACCAGTATTAAAATATACATCATATCCTATAAGCTTTTTATAGCGAGCTATTGTATCAGCTCTCACAAGTTCAAGAGCGTGCCCCATATGAAGAGGTGCGTTTACATAAGGCAGAGTTGTCGTTAAATAAAATGATTTATTATTCATATATTAAGAATTACGAGAGAGAACTTTCTTCTTCTCTATATCATCCATAAATTCTAATAAGAAAACAGCAGTAGGGATAGCTAAGACGACGCCCCAGAACCCAGCGAGATGACCTCCAATAAGAACTGAGAGTATAACGACGAGAGGAGAAATACCTATAACATTCTTTACTATTAGAGGATAAATTAAATAATTCTCAAACTGATGCAGTATAAAGTAAAGTCCGATAGTTAAGACAGATAGAGTTATACCACCATCAAGAAAAGCGAATATGGCTGCGGGAATAGTAGCAACAAAAATTCCAAACGGAATAAGCTCACAAAAGGCAGTTATAATAGCTAGGATTAGAGCATACTTTACTCCCATAATAGTTAAGCCGAGGTATACAAGCAATCCCATTATTATACCTAGAAGTACTTGACCTTGGAACCATAGGCCTATCTTCTTCTCTGTTCTCTGCCAAAGACCTATCACATATTCCTCCTGCTTTTCCGGAGTAACAATTCTCAAAAAGTTCTCAACACCTCTATCTGTAAGAGAAAGGAAAAGTGAAAGAATAAAAATTAAAACCAAATTAAATATTCCACCGAAAGCTTGACCGAAAATAGAGAAGAAGCCACCAGACATACTACCGATAAGGTTCTGACCACTTTTAATAACATCACCAATAGAAGAATTGGAAGACAGAGTATCGATAACATCTTTTGCCCCTGTTATTGTATCTGTCTGAAATGAACTCAGTACACTTGTATTTGGTATATATTGACCGAGAGATGTCACAAGAGCTGACATCTCATCTATGAATACAGGTAAAAATACAGATGATAAAACGACAAGCATCCCAATAACACCTATATAAATAGTAAATACAATCAAGGCTCTGTTCTTCATATACGGCTTCAATTTCAAAACAGCATATTCAACGAATGAAGCTATCACTATAGAAGTAAGGATGATGAGTAAGACATTCCATAACTTAAACAAAGCAAAAACTAATAGCCCAAAAAGGACTATTCTTGCGATAGTTCCGCTAGAAACACTTATATTTACATTTCTTGGATGATTTTCCATAAGCTCATATTACCATCCTGTAGTGAATTTTGCCAGTTTTACTTCTGTAATTTTTAAAATTACTCTGGCAAAATCTACTACGGGATACCACAAAACACCAAAAACCTGAATGTCCCCACTCTGACTTAGGTCTGAATGAGGACATTTTCTATTTATTTAATTCTTCCGAAGTTGCATAATAATTACTATCTCGTTTTTTATTGTTTAAGACAACGCCATCACTTCCATCATTATCTTCAGATTCAAAATCTGAATCAACAGGAATTGGAATAATTTTTCCATCTTTATCATTAATTTTCTGACATGGAATAGCTTTATTTAAAATAATTGGTTTCGTAGTAAAAATATCTAATTCCTTAAGTTTAAAATTATTTGGTAAATCATATATAAATGCCCCTTTACCCAAATTAACATGACCAATTATTAATTCTTTATCATTGTCTCCTTTTAAAATAAGATCAAAATCTCCTTTCCCTTCTAGATACAATCCAACATCTTTAGAGAAAATAAGACTATCTTTTAATTCAATAGTATAATTATTATTATTAAGACCTTCATTAATTATTCTATTTGAAAAATGACCTAAACTATCAGTAGCATCTATTGGTAAAAAATTTTGATTTATGATATTCAACACAAGCCCACCAATATCTATTTCCTTTTCTTTAATTTTCATCAAAGACATATCTGCATTATTTTTTGAATAGACCTTAAATACTTCCTTTCTTTTCAACTTTTCAAGATTTTCCATATTTTGCCTTACTATAGCTAAATCATCAGAAATATCAGCACCAGAAGAAGAAACTTTTGGAGATTTATTTTTTATACTTTCAAGTATTCCTTCTTTTGTCTTCATTAAGGATAGATTGTCAGATGGAACATCTTCAGAACTGATACTAGCTATTTCTTTACTTTCTATTTTTTCAGTAATAGATTCTTTCTCATAAATTCTCTGGATCTGTTTTTCTTTTTCTTCAAATGCTTTTTTAGAATCAGAAAAAAATTTTTTCTCTTCTGGATTTAAGGAAACATTATTCTCTGTAAAAAAAGTATTATTTATGTTTGTATGAAAAATAGAACCATAGCCTCTATTAAAAACAATAGCATTATTTCTATATTTTATTGTATTATTATATCTAATAAGATCACCATCAATAATAAAAGAAAAATTCATACCATCTTTTACAACCTCCAAACATCTAGTTTTTTGTTTTTTATCTTTAAAATATATTTTGTATGTTGATTTTTCAGCAATCTTTCCATCCTTATCTTTTATATTTTCAAAAAAATATTTTAATTTAGCATCTGACAACTCAATATCCAAAATATTACCAATCTCAATAATAGAATATCCTTCATCTAAAGTTTTAGGAATTGGAGAATTTAATATTTCCTGAAATAATATATCTTTCCCTGTATACATTAAATCATATATTTCATTCAAAACTTCCCCTTTGGGAGTAGAATAAGATTCGTCTTCTTCCCATACTGGTTTTGTAAATTTTGCAATAGGATCTGTTTTCTTCCAATCTGTATAATAAACCAATTGATGATCTGAAAGTGAATCATACACATTATTATACCTTTTTTTAAGATCTTCAATATCTTCTTCTGTTAAAATCTTTGTTATTTTATTTTCATGATTATTAAAAAATTTTTGATTTACTTCTTTATTTTTTTGATACATTTCTGATATTCTTTTAATTACAGGAATGTATGTGTTTATAAAATATTCATCACTAACACCAATAGAACTATCTTTATAATTAGGTTGTAAAATAAATGATTCTGAAAAATATTCAGAATTAACACCCTCTGAATATGATTTCAATGTTTGTATTCTTTTTTTATAAATTTCCGCAAATTCTCTTGACTGACGCCACCGCTCAAAATAATCTTTTACTCGTTTTAAGTAATCTTTATATAATTTATTTGAAGATAGATAATAATTTATTTCTTCCTCTGGGGTGCCCTTAGGACAATATTTATTTAATTCTAATAATCTTTCTTTCTTCTTTTCATCAATTTCTCCATATTTTTTAATATATTTTTTATATAAATACATATCATCATTCAAATCTATAGAATCAGCACCGGATTCTATCTTAGGCTGAGATATATCAATATTCTCAATTTTCTTTTTATTATTATCTCTCAGTATTTCAGCATCAGAAGGGGTTTCCTGATTCTTTGCAAAAGCCCCCATTGCCATACCTGTACCAACAGCCCCAAGTACTGTTTTCTTAAACCAAGTTGGTTTTGATTTTTCTTCTTTCCTAACTTCTTCTTGTTTTTTGTTAAAACTTGGTATTTGCTCCATATATATATCGTGAACTTGACGAATTAGATTTATAATATTTTTATTCTATCTTTTCCTGATACTACTTGTCAATGATTTAAATTCTTTTAAATTTATACTATGTGTAAAAACAAAAAAAAGAGGAACCAAAATTGATTCCTCTTTTTACCATAAGTATTTTATGGCTTAAAATAAACTTTTTCTTTCGAAGTATTCTGCAATATTATTAAAATATATTTGCAAAGCTTCACCAACATTTTTTGGCATCAAATTGAAACCCTCAAGCTCTGTAGGATAAGTTGATATTGAAGATAATAATAAATCAGCTACCATTATTGATCTTCCACGAGTTAATTTGTTTTTAAAATTAACCAATATATATTGCTGATTGTATTTATTACTATCAAGCGCTATGGTATATATACAACCATCAACACCATCTAGATTCACAAGACAAAATATCCCCTCCTTGGTATCAAAAGATAATGGAATATCTTCCATGTTCATTTTTTCAATAAATCGGAAAACTTGCAATATGGTTACATCAACCTTGGGTTCAAAATTATCGTAACAATTTGAAGAAACAACAACCGTTGTATCATTCTCATTATTTTTAGTCTGAGCAGAAACCTGAGAAAAAATTGTGTTTAAAAACACAACAACGAATACTACTACTATTTTTTTCATTTTTTTATTATTAGGTTATTTTTTTATATTCTATTTATCTATTAACCCCCATTTATATAGAACCTAATAGATAAATAGAATAGATTTTCACCTTATTTTTCAAAGAATTATGAATATCTCACTTTTTTATATTGTAGCATGTTTAAGTCAAAAAGTCAAGCATTTTAACAAAAATACTTATAAAATATAGGTATCCAAATAATTATAGATATAAACAACAATCAATAGCCACCAGTCCGATCAGTGGCTATGACGTTTAGAATATTCAGGAGTCGGATTTCCAAATATTTATATTAGAATTTCAATATTTTTTCTAATACCATTTTATCTTTAACTGGACCAATGAGGGCTAGATTCAGATTTTTAGATTTGAATAAAAGCTTAGCCATTTTTTGAATGTCACTTGAAGTTACAGCATTTATCTCTTTTATTTTTTCTTCCAAAGTTTTAATTTCTTTTTTCAAAAGCTCCTGCCCTCCGTAATAGTTTGCTATATCATCTGTCGCTTCAAGAGCCATTTTTGTATTCCCTATTATGAATGATTTCACCTTCTTTAGTTCTTCTTCACTAACTTTTTGTTTTACAAGTAAATTACATTCTTTAATTATTTCTTTTATCACCTCTTCAGCTCGAGCATTATTCACTCCTGCAGAGATTTGGAAAACTCCATGGTCCAAACCTGTATCATTGTAAGCCCTTACATAATAAGCCACACCCATTTCTTCTCGAAGCTTAGTGAAAAGACGAGAACTCATTCCTGCTCCTAATACAGCAGAGAGAAGTGCTATGGTTGTATTCCTTTTATCAAATATAGAGAAAGAGCGAACACCTAATACAAAGTGAGTTTGGTCTGTCTCTTTGTATTTAACTAATACATTTGGACTAATTTGAATATCTTTTGTCTTAGTTTTCTTCCCACTTTTACCCGTATGAATATCTTTGAAATATTTATCTACTTCTTTATAGACATCTTCACTGGTAATATTCCCTGTAACTACTATGAGAGTATTCTCTGACACATAATGACCCTTTTTATAATTCACAAAATCATCTCGAACCATTTTCTTTATATTTTCTTTAGTTCCTACTATGCTTCTACCTGAAGGCTGGTCACCATAGAGAATTCTATCGAACAAATCTTGCACGTGAGCTTGGGGCATGTCTTCATACATATTGAGCTCTTCTATTATCACTCCTTTTTCTTTTTGCATTTCAGTTTCAGGGAAAGTGGAATTCAGATATATATCAGAAACTACATCAAACATTTGTTTGAAATTCTTCGCATCACCTTTCGCATAGTAGCCTGTCATCTCTCTTCCTGTGAAAGCATTATACTGACAACCGAGTCCATCAAGCTCTACTGAGATATCTCTAGGAGTTGGTCTCTTAATAGTCCCCTTGAAGCACATATGTTCAAGAAAATGTGAGATTCCATTGATTTCCTTGGTCTCATAATCCGCCCCTGTCCCTACCAATACTAAAACCGTAACTGTTGGATTATCCTTCATCGGTACCGTCACTACCCTTAATCCATTCTTATATGTTTTCTTTTTAGCTTTTTGCATAAAGGCATTTTAGCATAATTCCTATATATTAAAAAATTAACCTATTTGTAACACTTAGTAACGGCCGTTACTAAGTGTTACAGAATTAAAATCTCCGCTAGGAAAGTCCTAGCGGAGATTTTAAGTATTTTAATTCATCCTCTCTTTTATATATTCAACTATATCTTCTTTTTTGATTCTTTCTTGCTTGCCTGTGTCGCGATCGCGGATAGTAACAGAATTATCTTCTAGTGTGTCAAAGTCTATAACTATGCACCAGGGAGTTCCTATCTCGTCTTGTCTTCTGTATCGTTTACCTATATTCCCGTTATCATCCCACATTACCCTACCGAATTCATTCTTCAAATCACGATAAATCAAATGTGCATAATCACGAAGTTCTGCCTTGTTCTTAAGTAAAGGAGACACAGCACAGATGACAGGAGCAATAGAAGGCTTGAACGCCAAGTAAGGTCTAGCTTCTTCACCACTAGTATCCTCTTTGTATGAACTTAGGAGAACAGCGAGAATGGTTCTATCTAATCCAAAAGTCGGCTCAACTACGTGAGGGGTTATCTTTGTATTTGTTTCTTCATCTTGATAAGTAAGTTTATGATTATTTAAATCAAAATTAGTTCTATATGCGATACCATAGAGCTCTTTCCTTCCAAAAGGAAAATCAAATTCAAAATCTACGGTCCTCTTTGAATAATGAGCTAAGTCTTCCCCTTCTACTTCTAACTCATGAACCTTATCCATATCTATACCCACGAGTTCCATCCACTCCACCATCTCATCGTGCCAATAATTAAAGTACTTCTCCCAATCTTCTTCTTTTAAGAAATATTCTATTTCCATTTGTTCAAATTCGCGAACACGAAATATGAAATCACGAGGAGTAATCTCATTCCTAAAAGCTTTACCTATCTGTGCCATACCAAAAGGAAGTTTGGGGTGAAAAGAATCGACAATATTTTTGAAATTCACAAACATCCCTTGAGCTGTCTCTGGACGAAGATACACAGTAGCAGAAGAATCCTCTACTGCTCCGATCTGGGTCTTAAACATCATATTGAATTGCTTTGCTTCCCCTACAGGACTCTTACAATCATCGCATTTACCTTTTTCTCTTAAGACATCTTCGCGGAATCTTTTCTTACACTTTGTACATTCTACTAGCGGATCAGAGAAAGTATCTACGTGACCTGATGCTTTCCAGACTTCGCTATTCATGATAATAGCGGCATCAACTCCATACATATCTTCACGTGAATCCACAAACTTTTTCCACCATAAATTCTTAATATTATTTTTAAAAGCTACTCCAAGTGGGCCGTAATCCCAAGTCCCGGCAAGACCACCGTAAACCTCTGAGCCTTGATATATAAAGCCTCTTCTCTTGCAAAGAGATATCATCTTCTCCATTAAATTGTTTTCTTTTTCTTCCATATTTTTATATTACACTATTCTTTTATCTGTGTCATTCACCTTAATATCATAACCTGACCTATGATTTATTATTCAATGACGCGACCAGACCCTATATTGTTCGTACTATTTATGAGATTTGTAGTTACAGCATTACTAACATCAGTTACACTACTCTTCGTAAATGAGTCTTGGCCTGTGAGATTCGTTTCTTTTATAAGCTGTGGAGTACTTCCTATTTGAGAAACTGAAGGATTTATGGAAACAATAAACGAAGCTTCCTTGTTTGAACCAACTCCTGTATTAGGATTCACAGATCCTATATTCCAAGTAACCTCTCTAGTAAAATCATTATAGGAAACACTTTCACCTGCATAAGCAGAAACCCATTTCACATACACAGGAAGTGTCGTGACCGCCTTCGCACCATTTATACCATTTACTGTGTTTGATAATGTCCAAGTAATACTGTATTTGGTTTCTGTTTCGGCCTTAGGAGGAAGACTTCCTGAGAGATAATTTGCACCTGCAACAATCTGAAAATCTGAGCCTACTTTAATTATCTTATTCGAGAAATTATTTACTTCTTCAAAAGAAGAACCCAGTGATGGTTGCCTTCCCTTAATACTTACGTCAACAGAAACTTGTGGATCTCTAACCATATCACTTAAACCAACAAAAGATTTTGTCTTAAAAGTAAATTTAAATACACCCTTACCTCCCGGTTCAATACCACTCAAAACTGAAGTAGTATTCCTATCCCATATTATTTGATTTTTTAATGAATCATAAAATCCCTCTTCGGATTCTATACTTTTATCTAAAAATCCATTACCAGAAACTTTTGCAATTATCACTGCATCAGTAACCCTAGTTGATAAATTATTAGACCAAGCAATGCTTACATTTACCTTCTCTCCTCCAGAAGCAGTGTCCACTGCTAAAACAGTAGCATCTAAGAATGGTCGAACAATATTGACTGTGTGAAGAAGTGAATTATAAATAACACTAACTTTTGATTTATCAGAAGGATTCTCTACTCCTGCATAGACATGAAAAACTTGCTCATCTCCATCTTGCCCCACCATGCGACCATTAATAGTCAAGTCAAACGGCGTTTCTGTTGTGATAGAAGAAAGATTCCAAACTGAATCACCAAAATCTGGTTTAATAGAAGAATCTTCAAACACAAAATTTTCAGGATAAGATAACTGAAGGACGGTATTACTATCTGGCAGAGAAGTATTTAAAACTGCTTTTATATTAAAAGATATTTTCTGATCAATAGTGGCGGTATCGGGAGCTTCTATGAAAAGAGATAGTGGTGCAGAGCTTATCGTAATAGGATAGACAGTCTCTTTTGTGAAGATAGCATTAGACCCTTCTGGATGATACTCAATACTGACTTTTACATTACGAATAGACTTCTCTTCTCCATAAAGTCGAACCTTTATACTCCTAGTTACACTTTCCCCTTTGTTTATTGTGCCGATAGTTTCCCTCGGTAGTCTAGTAACTTCTGTAACATCATCACTAGCCCCACTTGGATACTCGACTATTAGATTTACGAGTTCTAGGTTTGCATTATTATGATTCACTATTTCTACTTCTAGAGGAAGCTCGTTACCACCCTTTGCAAAAGCATTCCCTAACACAATGAGATCTATCTTGTCTTTTGAAATAGAAACATCTGAATTAAAAAACATATAAGTAGCGAACCCTGCTGCTCCTAGGAAAAATAAAATTGCAAAAATAAAAAACTTTTTAAAAATGGACATCTTGGGTTTTTTGTTTTTCATATCTTCTTTTTTAATACTTTCATCATCTTGCCAATCTAAGGAAACTTTATGAGGAACTTGATGGAGCACTCCCGTTAAATGACGGTCGACATTCTTGTCTTTAGCATCATAAAGATGAATTTTTGCATCTTCGATTTTGTGTTTACTTTCTTCTATCATATGATAAATATTATAACATATCTAAAATCTTATTACAGGTGACTTTCACTAAGGGCTTTGTTGATATGAGATATGATAGACTGACGCTCTTTTAGTAAATCTTCTATGTTAGAATTTTCAAAAGAAGAAGATAAATATTTCGAAAGAGTCTCAGACTCTCCTATATAGCCAAGAGAATTCATAATACGTAAAACAAGGTGAAGTTCAAGTGCTTCCCTAGAAGAAGATTCCATATTCTCATCATCTAGTAGATAGAGCGCCTGTATAAAATCATCAAAGACTGTGTGATTGGCTTCCTCTCCGTCACAAAGACGATTTATGAGTGAGCTTATGCGAGCAATGAGCAAGAGTGACTCCCTCTTCCCTCTAGCGAAAGGGAAAGAAGTAATACCATTAGACGAAGTTACTCTCCAGATATCTCTTCCTCGGACTAGATCAATATTGGCATAAGAAAAATCCTGAAGAGAAAATCTATTCTTAGACTTATGAAGCCTGACACCCTGAGCCATAGCTCGAACTAGTCCAAGCTCCCTTGTATAGATAGTGAACATCTTATTTGCTTCCCCTATATTCCTAGATGAAAGTATGAACCCTTGTGTGTGATAAATATGATGCATAAAATAATTAGAACCTAGTAACTAATAGGATAATTTTATCACTAAATGATATCAGATCAAAACAGGTTTCGCTTCCGCGAAACCTGTTTTAATTGTGTATATAAAGCTTAAACTACTTCCTTTTCTTTAATTGTTTTATTTATGGTCTTTTCTAATTCACCAACCCTCCAATCTTCGCTTATTGTTTTATTTATACTTTCTTCCTCTTCTTCTTGAAGTTTTTCTATTTCGTGGTCACCTTTAAATTTATCTTCTAACTCTGCTACCCCAAAAATTTGATCCAAAACCTCATCTTCTTCTCTATCATAAGGATCTTCATAATTTTTAGAATCATGTAGTATTTCTCTAATTTTACCACGATGAGTTCTTTCTAATTTAGAAAATACTCCATCCTTATTTTTGGTCTTGGCTATTGTTTTTAAATTATCTTTTTCTTCTCCTGTGTTTCTTTCACTTTTTTTATAAAGATGTGAATTATTTAAGTATGACAAAATTTTTCTTAAAAATTTAGATTTAGATAAAAATTTTGGAAAATGTTCATCAGATTCTACCTCTTTATTTTCACAAGAATCTTTTTTAAAAGATGAATTAAGAGAATCACCACTTAAAATATTTTTGTTTTCAAAATCTGGACCAACATGGGCTACACCTTCATTATCTTGAAAGAAATTAACTGTCTTCTCTAATAATTCTTTTCTTAATTTTTCTATTTTTTCATCATCCTGATTTTCAATTTCAGGCAATAATTCTTCATCTCCTTTATCTTTTCCATCGATTTGGTCAGATATTTTAGCTTCAATATCACCATCGTCTTCTGCTATTTCCTCCTTTGGAATATATTTGAAGGCTTCACCAGTCTTTATACTTACACCTTTATCATTCTGATTAACCCACTCTAAATCCTCTCTAGTTTCTTCTGTGTGGGGAATTTTACTAAAATCAGAACCACCTAAATCAATAGGCTTACCTTTTATTTTTTTGTCTTTATAAAACCCTATTTCTTCTTTCATATATATATTATTTATATAATAAACTTAAATATAATTATATCATTATTTTTAATACAAACTCAAACTCCCCTACTTTTATTACATCCCCTTCGGTTTCTCCTATTTCAAGATTTTTAATTCCGACAGCTTTTAGAAGCTCTTTCTCAAATTTATTTATAAATTCTTGCCCTTCTATGTTTGTAGAAACCATTAAGCTAATTATATCATTAGGATTAAGACCTTGCTTCTTTCGGAAGTCTTGCATTGCACGTACAAGCTCACGATATTTACCCTCCTCTCTCAACTCTTCTGTAATGTGTGTATCTAGCTCTACTTCATTATTAAACATATCACTAGTAGCATACGGTGACTCTATTGGTTCCTTACTTCTAATATCTTTTACTATTTCTATTTCTTTAACATTTATTTCGTCTTTGATAATTTCTAAATACTCATTAGTTAAAATTAGATCCGATTTGCCATTTGGTATTTCTTTTGCGACTATTTTAGAAAGTGGTTGGCGCACAGGAATTCCAGCTTTCTGTCTTGCTTTCAACCCAAAGGTAACTATTTCTCTAGTTTTTGCCATTTTCTCTATGACATTATCACCTCCAGTACCAGATACAGGTTCCGGCCAATTTGTAAGGTGCACACTCTCCTCATCTGATTTAGCAGAATCATGTCGCGTATCGTCAATTAAAACACGACTTGTTTTTAATTTCTGCCAAATATCTTCAGATGCAAATGGAGCGAATGGTGCCATTAATTTGGCTAAATTTTTAAGAACAAGATACAAGGTCTTTTTAGCTTCTGCATCCCCTTCTTTTAATCTCTCACGACTTCTACGTACATACCAAGTAGAAAGCTCGTCTATGAATTCTCTTATTGCGCGAACTGGTTCGAGTAATTTATAATTTTCTAGATTTTTAGTCACATCTTCTATGAGTTGATTGAGTCTTGCGATGATCCATTGATCTAGAACATTATCTGATTCTTTATATTCAATACTCTCTAAATCTTTATCTCTATACAATTCATAAAAAGTAAGAACATTATAAAGTAAATTAAATACTTTATTGTGAAGCTCAGCGACAGTCTTCTCGTCAAAGTTCTTCGATTCACCTGGCTGATTCACTGCATACATCCAAAGTCTCAAAGTATCCACTCCGTATTTATCCATCATATTCCAAGGATCTACAACGTTACCGATAGATTTACTCATCTTCTTACCATTGGCATCTAATATGTGACCTAAGCAAACTACATTCTTATAAGCCTTACCCTTACCCATTATCGCTCCTACCGCATGGAGAGTGTAGAACCATCCACGAGTCTGATCGATAGCTTCACATATAAAATCCGCGGGATAACCCTTGCCGCTGTCTATTAATTCTTTATTCTCAAATGGATAATGATCTTGTGAAAACGGCATAGTTCCAGAATCAAGCCACACATCCATAACTTCTTTTGTGCGAACCAAATTTCCACCACAAACCGAAGATTCTGAGTTTGTCGAATGGGCACAAACTAATGCGACTTCATCTATATAAGGCTTATGCAGATCTAGTTCATAATTCTCATTATGAGGAATAGGAGTAAAGTCTAATTCTGTAAATTCTCCATTACCAAGATAATTGAAATCTTTGAGCATAGCGAGAGATTCCTCGTTTGTATAACCACGAGTACCAGCAACTGCAAGCCAAGATGGTCCCCCGTGAGTAACAATTAATATATTCTTATTTTTATATTTCTCATCTATTTCATAAAGAAAATTCATTGTCCTATTCTTCACATCACTGTTTGACTCATTACCTTCTACTGTCTTACCAAAATTATCTACAGTACTAGGAAAATCATTATGATATTCT
>Ga0209800_10003123_pt1 | contig 13587 bp, 9 predicted proteins | sample Higcelweek8metaG_FD_187174 | JGI IMG/M metagenome (GOLD analysis project Ga0209800, IMG submission 187174) | Freshwater pond sediment microbial communities from the University of Edinburgh, under environmental carbon perturbations - High... | ecosystem: Environmental > Aquatic > Freshwater >... | reverse complement strand
GATGAAGAAATTGTTGCCCAAAGGCGCGGCCTCGTACCCCACCTGTCCGCCGTGCAAGGCCACCACCTGCCGCACAAAGGCCAGCCCCTGGCCCGTGCCGTGCTCCTGCCCGGTGGTGCTGGCGCGGAAGCCCGGCCGGAAAAGCTGGCCGCGCTCGTCCTCCGGTATGACGGGACCCGTGGTGAAGACATTGAGCTTCACGCCATTGCGCCCGGGCCCGAAAACATCCGGCTGCACGGACCACCCGTAGGCCATGAACTTCCTGGCCAGGCCGTCCGGCCCCACAACCGCGCGGGTGTACTTGACGGCGTTGGAGAAGAGGTTGGCGTACACCTGGGCCACCAGCCCCAAATCGGCCATCAGCATGACAGGCTTGTCCGGTATGCCGCCCATGGAGAGGTCTATGCTCACGCCGCGGTCGCTCAGCCGGGGCCGGAAGCGCTCCACCTGCGGCTCCACCACCTGCTGCCGCAGGTTCACCAGACGTTTCTCCAGCACGTAGCGGCCTTCCTCAAAGTGCCTGCGCCGCAGCAGCGTTTCAAGAAACAGGCTGGTCTGCTCGTAGTGCCGGTTTATCTCCTCGTACTGGGCGCGCATGCGCGTCTGCAGCACATCGAGCTCCAGCAGGTACTGCCGTGGCGCATCAAGGGGCGCCTCGAGGATGAGCCGCTCCAAAGCGGAAATGGAGCCGCGCAGACGGTTGAAGAACAGCTTGAACGTCATGTTGGGCACAATGACGTTGTGCCCGATGTCGGCCACCAGATTTTGGATGAAGGTGAGGTGTTCACGGTTCTTGGCCCGGGCCATGCGGTTGTGCATCTGGTAGCCCATGCGCCCGGCAAACTTCTCATAAAACAGCTGGTGCTTGGGAGAAAGGACCGCCCCTCCGACCACCTCTATCCAGCCAAGAATGCCGTGCTCCAGAGGGAAGCCCATAAGCTCGGCGGTATCTTTGCGGCCCTTGATGGGCGCGTAGAAATGCGCTCCGCGCACGGCGGAGACGGAAGGAGGTTCGCCTACCGGGAGATCGGCCGGCAGCGAGAGGCTGCGGGCCAAACGCCAGGATTGCTCCGAGGTGCGTAGGTATACCCGCACTTCCTGATGGAAGTAAATCATGGGCAACAGCACGCAAATGGTGAGCAGGTCCCGGCGCGAGTCATACTCCTGGGCCAGGTCGAAGAAGGCATTGAGCATGCGCTGCTCGTCCAGATTGAAGCCGTAGCCCTCGGCGTCCTCGATCTTCTGATGCACGCGCTGCTCCAGGGTGCGCAGGCGCACGGAATCGTTTTCCAGGCACAGGGCCGGATCCGGCGGCAAGGGCGGCGGGGAAACCCGATGTGAGGACGATACCTCTGCGGAAGGAATCTGCGCGCCAGAAGCCGGAGATGCGGCCCGCGTCTCGGCGGAGTCATCGTGGCCCTTGTCAGACATGGCTGTCTCCCTCGGCATCCGGCCGGGAGGCATGCGCATCCCCGACGCCGAGCACCTGGCGTTCAATGTCGAATTCCGGGTGTGCCTCGCCACGCGGGGCAAGCCGCCAAATCCAGGTCTCTCCGGGCAAAGCGGGGTCCACGCCAAACAACAGGTCGTCCTCGTAGCGCACCTCGCCGCCGGCCAGACCCCGTTCAAGGATGTCCGCCACCAGGCAGGCCGGACACGGCAGCGCCGCCAGGGCCGCCAAATGCGCGCGCACCAGGGAAGCGGCGTAGGCGCTGAACTGTTCCAAATCAGGAGCCGGGCTGCGCCGCCCGAGCGCCTGCAAGGGCGCCAGCGGCAATTGCGACAGCACATTGGCGGAATACGCGAAATCCGCGTCAGCCTGCCCCAGGGTCAAATCCGGCGCCAGCGCACAAGCTTCCGAAAGCTCCGCCAACGGCGGGGCGCTCAAAACACCCGTCAAATCCACATGCGCCAGGGTCACGTTTCCCAGGGCCTTGGCCGTGCGCACCGTGTGCGGCAAAAAGGCCATGTCCGCCAGGACGACGCGGCGGAACAAGGTTGAAAGCTGTCCCAGAGGCACATCGTTCAAAATCCCCCCGCCATAGACCAGGGCCGTGCGCCGCGCCTGCGGGGGCGTGGCCTCGGCTGCGGCAAGGCACAAGGCCCTGGCGCGCGCCAAATGCCCGGCCCAAGCCTGGCGCTGACGCCGGTGCCTGGCCCAAATGCCCACAAGCTCGGTCAAATGGCCGTGGGGATTCGGCTCGCCGCCAAGGCGGGCGCGGGCATAGTGCAGGGCTTCAAACAGCATGGCGCGGCAGCTTCCTTGTCCCTAGGCCTGCACGGCCACAAATTTCTCCGGCAAGGCCTGGCACACGGGGCAACGCCCGGGGTCCGCCCCGGCATGGATATGCCCGCAAATGGCGCAAACATAATACACCGTTTCCCCGCCCGCGCTTGCTTCATGCACGGCCAGATGGCTAGCCAAGGCGCGGGCCATCTGCACCAAGAGCGCGCCCGCGGCGCGGTCCCCCTCGGCCTGGGCCAGCACGGTCCAGGGCAGGGTCTCCACGGCCATCTCACGAGATTCCTGCAGGGCCTCGGCCATGTTCTCCGCCGTGAGGCCGATACGCCCGCGAAGCAGAAGCAGCGCCTTTTTAGCCTGTACCTCCTGCCCCTGGGCCAAGGCCAGGAACAATGCCTGGGAGGGATCTTTCTCCTGTGCGGCCTTTTGGGCGCGGACACGGTTTTTTGCGGCGGCTATGGATTGGCGCACAAAGGCGTCGGCCAATGGTTCTATGTCTGATTGCATGGCTATGGCTCCTGCCTGGAGGGTTGGGGGGATGTTTGCGGACGAAGGGCTTGGCGCACGGCTTCAAGCATCTCGGCCCGGGTGAAGGGCTTGCGCAGAACGGCGCGGGCGCCCAGCCGTTTTGCCGTTTCCAAATAAATATCCGGCCCGACGCGGCCGCCGCCCGAGACGACCAAGGCCTGGGCCCGGGGAGCCAGGTTCCGCAGCTTCAAGAGCACCTCGAACCCGTCCACGCCAGGCATAACCACATCGGTGATGACCAGATCCGGATCGAGCCGCTCCACCTGCTCCAAAGCCTGCTCCCCGCCGTTTGCGGGAACGACGCGATAGCCGTCCTGCTCAAGCATGCGACACATCAATTCGCGCACGTCGCCGTCGTCGTCAACCACAAGAATGCATTGGGTCATGCGTCCCCTCCCGTTCTCGAAGCGAAAGCCTGGCGCACGGCCTGGGCCAGCTCGCCCGTGGAAAAAGGCTTGGGCAGAAGCCGGACCGCGCCAAGGGATTCCAGGCGGTCCAGGGGGATGGTTCTGCTGAAGCCGGTGATGAGTATGATCGGCAGATTGGGGCAAACCGGGCGCAGGCCCTGGGCAAGCTGCAACCCGGTCATTCTGGGCATGTTCATGTCGGTGATGACGAGATCGAAGGCGTGCGGCGCGCCAAGAAGAATGCGCAAGGCCGCTTCGGGCGAATGCTCTGTGGTCACCTTATACCCAAGAGGAGTGAGGGCTTGGCGTCCCAGCTCAAGCATGTCGGGCTCGTCGTCAACAAGCAAAATGCGTTCGTGTCCGCGCAGGTCGCCTGGCGAGGACTTGCGGGGCAGATCCTCGCCGCCTGGCTGCGTGGGCAAAAGAATCTGAAAACGCGCGCCATGGCCGGGATCGCTTTCCGCCCACGCCACCCCGCCAAGGCTGGTCACGATGCCGTGCACCACGGCCAAGCCAAGGCCCGTGCCCTCGCCGGGTCCCTTGGTCGTAAAGAAGGGATCAAAAATACGGCCCAGGTGCTCCGGGCTTATGCCAGGCCCCTGGTCCTCCACACACAGCACCAGATATTCGCCCGAGGGCAGGCGATGCCTTGCGGCGAGCTCTGCGGGCAGCGGAGCGGCGCTGGTGCGCACCAGAAGCCGTCCGCCCGCGCCCTCCATGGCTTGGGCCGCGTTGGTGCACAGGTTCATGACAATCTGATGGATTTGCGAAGGATCGGCCAAGATGACGGCCCCGGCTCCAAGTTCGCTTTGGATGTCGATGTTTTTGGCCAAAGAGGCTTCAAGAAGCTTCAGGGCCTCGGCCACCACGGCGTCGGCGCGCAGATGCCGCAGCTTGTGCTCGCTGCGGCGGCTGAAGGAGAGGATCTGCCGCACCAGCTCGCGGGCGCGCAGGCTGGCCCCCAGCACGCGGTCCAAACAGGCGCGCCCGCGCGACTCCTTCGGCATGTCATCCAAGGCCAGTTCGGTGAAGCCCATGATGGACGCGAGCAGGTTGTTGAAATCGTGCGCGATTCCACCTGCCAGCGTACCCAGGGCTTCCATTTTTTGGGCCTGCCAAAGCTGATGCTCCAGCATCCGCTTTTCCGTCACGTCTCGGCACACGGCAACGTAGCTCACCAGGCGGTCGGCGCGGCTGCGGATGGACGACACGGTGAATTCCACCTCGGCCGGCGTGCCGCCGGGCCGGGTGAACATGCAGGTGCCGCGCCAAATTCCCTCCTGCCCCTCTCCCTGAATGGCGGAGCTGTGGTGGTCCAGCACGCAGATGTCCAAATCAAACACGGATTGCTGCCCCTTGAGCAGCGCGTTGGCGCGCGTCAGGCCGGTCATGCGCTCAAAAGATGGGTTGGCATACAGGATGGCCCCGGACTCGTCCGCAATGAGCACGCCCTCGGCGGCTTGCTCGATGGCCCTGTGCAAGCGGCGGAGTTCGGCCTCGGCCTGCTTCCGCTCTGTGGTGTCGATGCCGTAGGCTATGGTCCCCGTAACGGCATCACCTTGACGGGTCAGGCTGATTTGCCAGGAAATATGGCGCAGACGCCCGTCCTTGGTGCGCAGCACGCCCTCGTGCTGCCTGGGCAGGGCGACGCGCCCGGCCATGAAGTCGCGGTACAAGGCGGCGCTGGTTTCGCCCATGTTCTCAGGAAGCATGAAAGCGAACCAGTTGCGTCCCTGAACCTCCTCCCGCGTGAAGCCGGTGATGCCCTCTGCCGCGGCATTGAACAAGGTCACATTGCCCTCTGTGTCCATGCTCACCAAAATGGCGTTGGTGCCTTCCACAAGGCCCTCTGCGTAATCCCTGGCCTGGCGGATGGTTTCCTCGTCGCGGCGGGCCTGGAGCACGCGCCACAGGCCCACCAGGAAAAGCTGGAGCTGACGGGTGTCGTTCTCGTCGTAGGGGGTGCTTTTGTTGGCCACGCAGAAAACAGCCACCACCTTGTCATCCGCCACCATGGGCACGGACATGACGCGGCTCAGAGGAGCGTGGCCTGCAGGCAGGCCTTTGCCACAGCCGCAGGATGCATAGTCGTTCACCACCAGAGGTGTTTTGGTGCGCACGCAGTCGGCCCACAACCCCGCTTCTGAAATGGGATAGGAAGGCGTGGGAAGGTCCACCGGGAGGGGTTTGCCATGCGCCGACCACTGGGCGTTCTTCAGGTCCACCGTGTCATTCTCGATAAAAAGCAGGAAACCCCGTTCGCTGCCGGTCAGGCGGACGCCCTCGTCCAAGGCGAAGCTGGTGATCGCGCGGGCATCCGCCGCGTCCATGTGCGTCAGGGTGAAGAGCGTCTCCACGCGCTCCTGAGTCAAGCGCAGCTCGGCAAGGGCCTGGTCGCGGGCGCTCAGCGCGGTGAGAAGCTTGCGGTTCATGCGCAAAAGCGAAACGTACCGCCACAGCAGCAACGAACCGACCAGGACCACGAAAAGCCCGCCCACGATCCACAAGGCCTCTGGAGACAGCAGCGGCGGACTGGGCTCTTCGTGCCAGGCCTTGTAGAGCAAGCGGAATTCCGCCGTATCTCGGTACGCGCTCAAGGCCGTGTCCAGCCGGGCCAAAACGTCCGGCCTTCCGGGAGTTACCGCAAAGGCGCGGCTCACCTCAAACAACGGTTTCGCGCTGCGGGCCAGCTTGCTGGAAAGGCCGGCGGCGCTGGCGGTGAAATCCACCAACGGACTTTGGAACACAAGGGCGTCCGTCTCGCCGGAAATCAGATCGAACATGGCCTGAGACAAGGACTGCGACTTCAGCAGAATGATCTCCGGGTCCTTGCTCAAAAGGTCATGCGGTATGCTTGCCGCAAGCACCGAAACCCGCACCCCCCTCAAAGAGGCCAAATCCTCGCGCCAAGGGCTGTTGGCGCGCGTGTATATGTGCACGGGCTGGGTTTCGATGGGCCGGGTGAACAGAAAGCGGAGTGCGCGTTCATCGCTGACGCCCATGCCGGGAAGCACCTGCGCCACGCCTTGATCCACCAGGCGGCGGGCCTCCTGCGGGTTTGCTGCGACGATGACGCGCAACTGGTATCCCGCGTGGGCGGCCACCTGGCGCAAGGCCTCCACGGCAAACCCTGTGGGGGTTCCCGCCGCGTCGAGATAATAAAGAGGGGGCAAACTGGCAGGAACGACAGCAACCAGTTCGTTGTTTGCGGGTGCGGCGGCAAGAACGCGGCCAGGCAAGCCAGGCAGAACGCCCGCGAGCCAGAGCAACGCCAAAAGCTGAATCACGCGCGCAAGTAACCCGCGCCGGGCGCAACAGCCCGCTGGGCGCCACGGCTGAACCCTGCCAGGGGCCCGGCGCGCAGCCAAGAGATGTCGCATGGACCTCGCCTCGCCTGCGGGCCTATTCCAAGGCCCGCTTCACATAATCCTCCAGCACCGTGCGGTCCACCGGCTTGGGCATGAACCACGTGGCGCCGATCCCGAGCAGGCCGGAAATCTCACTCACGCCAATGAAGGCGGACATCACCACGACGGGCAGATCCTTGAAGCGGTCGTCCGCTCGCATGGTGCGTATCAAGGTGGTGCCGTCCATGCCGGGCATCATGATGTCGGTGATGAGCATGGCGAAACGGTTTTCAGCGTTCAAGGCCTCCCACGCGTGCCGACCGTTTGGACTCACCACGGGGCAGTGGCCCATGCGTTCCACAATGGCGGAGACAAAGCGTTGGGAGATGGGGTCATCTTCGGCTATGAGGATTTTGGCCATCAAGGGTCCCTCCAGTTGACGGGCGGTCATGGCCTAAAGCCCCTTGAGCCCGCGCAACATCACTTATAATCAAATTCCGTTCCAAACACCGCAATGCAACACGGAGCAAGGCTCTCACACCGCTCGAGCAGCACTGAACGCCCATAAAAGCGGGCCTATTCCGGAATTTCCGGAATCACATCTCCTCCACGCCGCCCCCGCACGAGTCCATGCTTGCCCAGCAATTCATAAAGCCTTGCGGACTTGAGTCCGGACAGTTCAGACGCCAAGGCGGCATCGCCGCCGGAAAAGGCCATGAGCGCGACGAAATAGTCCTTCTCCGCTTTTACCAGAATCCCGGCTCGGTGCATGCGCCAAGGCCGAATGCCACCGACGGTTGAGGCCAAGGGAGCCGGTGCGGCACACGCGCGCGAGGCCACCCGGCCACGCATGAGCCGCACACGCAGTTCCAGCGGCAGATGCTGGGGCAGCAGCACTTGTTCGCCATGCGCTGCGACAAGGCTCATGTCCACGGTTTGCAGAAATTCGCGCACATTGCCCGGCCAATGGTGGGAGAGCAGCAACTCCAGATACTCCGGGCTGGGCGTCGGGCTTGCGTTTCCGGAGCGCGCCGCATGGTTGGCCAAGCGCCAGTCGAGCAGGGCCTGGATGTCGCCGTCGCGCTCGCGCAGTGGCGGCAACTCCAGGGAAAAAGCTCCCAGGCGGTACAGCAGATCGTGGCGGAATTCCCCCCGCTCGGCCATGGCCGCCAAGTCCCGGTTGGTGGCGGCCACCAGGCGGAAGTCGCTCTTGCGCACCTGCCCCCCGCCCACCGGCCGATAGCTGCGCTCTTGCAGCACGCGCAAAAATTTCGCCTGCACGCCAAGCGGCAATTCGCCCACCTCGTCCAAGAACAAGGTGCCGCCGTCGGCCTGCTCAATAAGGCCGGTTTGCTTGCGGTCCGCCCCGGTGAAGGAGCCGCGCTCGTGCCCGAAAAGCACGCTTTCGGCCAGGGTGCCGGGCAGCGTCGTGCAGTCCACCACCACAAAGGGGCTTTGCGGCCGGCTGCCGCTGGCATGGATAGCCCGGGCGAAGATCTCCTTGCCTGTGCCGGTTTCGCCGGTGATAAACACGTCCACGCCGCTTGCTGCGGCCATCCCCGCCTGCGAGAGGCAGGCCGCCAGCCGTGGGCTTTTGCCCACAATGCCGGATGTTTCCGGCAGGGCCGGGATGCGGTGCCTGCGTTTTTCCGCCCGGTAGGACAAGGCGCGCAGCATGGGCAGGGCCATGCGGTCCACGGAGGCCGGCTTCTCAATGTAGTCCCACGCGCCGCAGCGCAAGGCCAGTTCCGCGCCGTCCGGGTCGCCCTGGCCGGTGACGATGATGACTTCCGGCGGGTCCAGGCTGGCGCGCAAACTTTCCAGCGCCTCGATGCCGGAGCCGTCCGGCAGGCGCACGTCCAGGTAGACCACATCCACATCCTGATCGGCGAGGGCGCGGCGGGCCTGGGCCAGGCTCCCGGCTCCCGTGGCCGTGTGGCCATGCCGCTCCACCGAGGTGCAGAGCAACTCGCGGAATAGATCGTCGTCATCCACCACAAGCACGGTGGCCATGGGTTTCTCCCCCCTGTCCCGAATTCTGGCAAAACCGGAACGATTCCGGATTAAGCATACTGCAAGGGCGACTTTTTGACCAGTCTAAAGCCTTCTTTTCTTCGTTCTTCTACGTAATGCACTAAGATGTTTGTACTTGACTTATTTGGTACGGATATTGTTTAAATCACGCCGTGCGCCGGGCGGCAACGTTCCCGGCGGCCGCGTCGGTTGGACCGACGTGTCTGCCGGGCAGGTGGGGGGCCTGCCCGGCTCTTTTTTTAACCTCCGCCAACGCGCCCAGCACTCCCCTACAATCCGAGCAACAAAGCTTCCGTGGCCGCAATCATGCGCGCGGCGGAAAATTCCTTCACGATGCGCTCCCGGCAGGCCTCACTGATTGCCCCGCCAGCTTGCTCCGTGCGCGCCAGCATGGCCGCAAGCCCGGCGGCAAGCCCGGCAGCGTCGCCAGGCCGCGTCACCACGCCCGTTCCGCCCAGCACCAGCGCGGCATCGCCCACACCCGTGGCCACGCACGGCACGCCGCAGGCCATGGCCTCGCCCAGCACGTTGGGAAACCCCTCGCCATAGGCCGAGCACAGGCAAAAGACATCCAGAGCGTTATAGACCGCCGCCATGTCCGTCTGCTCGCCGGCCCACACAAGCCGCCCGGCCAACCCCAGCGCCTCCGCTCTGTTCCGCAGGGACGCGGAATATGCGGCAGGCCCGCCGCCCACGCACACGAAGCGAGCCTCAGGCCGTTGCGCCGCAAGCCGGACCGCAGCCTCCAGAAACAACCCATGGTCCTTCATGGGATCAAGCCGCGCCGCCAGCCCAATAAGCCGTCGCCCTTCGCATGCGCCCCACTTCCTGCGCAGTTCCGCTCCCGAGGCTCGATCTGGGCGGAAACGTTCCGTATCGATGCCGTTCGGCACCACGGCCGAGCGCGCTGCGGCGAAACCACGCCCCAAGCAATGGCGCAGCCCGGCGCGGGAGTTGGCGACGACAAGGTCGGCGCGGCGGGAAAGCCAGGCCTCCAGCCGGTGCAACAGCCGCCCGGCAGGGCGCAGCCCCTCGACATTGGAGGCGCGCACGCCGAACACAAGCCGCGTGGCGGGGAAGCACGGCGCAAGGAGCCCGCCCAGCACGCAACAACTGGGCAAAAACGCATAGTGCGCGGCCGGTGCCTCCCGCCGCAGCACTGCAGCCAGCGCAAGCGCGACGCGCGGGCCGTCCCAGCGGGAGGTCTTGCCCAGCTCAACCAGCCTGGCAAGGCCCAAGGACTGCGCAAGGACTCCGCCCCGGCCCAGGATCACGGCCAGCACATCGTGCCCGCGCGCCGCCAGCCCGGAGGCCAAAGCCGCGAACTGGCGTTCCGCCCCGCCTGTGGCCAGGCTCGGTATGCTCAGCAGAATGCGCATGGTTCAGTCCCCAAGGCGGAGGCTGGCTGCACGCTCCGCTCAAACACGAACTCGTTGCACCCGGACTTGCCGCCCACCGTGCGCAGGGTGCGCAACGCAAAGCCCCGCGCCCGGCAAAAAACGAACACCTGCTCCGGCGTGCTTGTTTCAAAGGGCCAGCCGCCCACCCAGTCCCGCACATCGTGCCAAAAGTTCATGCCGCGCGGCAGGCCCGTGGTTTTGTGCCGGGCCAAGGGGCTGCGCCAGCGCAGCACATCGGCCAGCGCCAGGGCCGCGCCCACGCCCAAAGCGTAGGCCGGGGCGATGACGCAGCTTCCAAGCATGGGCCAGCGGCAGGCGACGCGCTTCATGCCACGGTGCAGGGGCGTAAAAAACGGCTGGTGGTTGTACAGCGCGATGGCGAAAAGCCCGCCCGGAGCCACCAGCCGGGCCGCGTTGTCAATGGCCGTCCATTGGTCCCCGGTATGGTGCAGCACGCCCCAGGAGTAGACCACGTCAAAGGTCCCAAGCCCGGACAAAAAAGTTTGGTCCAGCACCGACCCGCGCAGCACGGTCCAGTCCGCGTCGCCTGGGCGGAAGGTTTGCCGCAGGCCCTCGGTGCAGGCCACGGAGTCCGGGTCGTAGTCGCAAGAGACCACAACAGCCCCCAACAACCTGGCGGCCAGGGAGAACAGCCCGGAGCCGGAGCCCATGTCCAGCAATCGCAGGCCGCAGAGGTCGTCCCGGCCCAGCAGCCCGCGCAGGGACTCCTCGGCCTGGCGCAAGCGCTCCGGGGTCAGCCGGGCCAAAAAGGCGCGCCAGTTGGCGCCGAAGCCAAAGCGCTCGCCCGCCCGCAGCTCCTCATCCCAGGAAGGCGTCATGGCGCGACCCCGCCAGCAGGGTCTTGAGCCGCGCCGGACTCGTTCCCCAGCCAGGCCTGGAACATCAGCACGTCCCACAGGCAGTGGCACCAGTTGTCCTCGCCCGCCAGATACTCGCGCCACATGCGCTCCACAAAGGACGCATCCAAAATGCCCTGGCGGCGCAGGGTCGCCGGGGAAAGCAGGTCCGCCGCCCAGGGCTTGAGCTCGCCCCGGAGCCAGGCGGCCAAGGGCACGCCAAAACCCATCTTGGGCCGGTCGATCAGGGCCGGGGGCACGTGCCGGTAAAGCACCCGGCGCAACAGCCATTTGCTGTGGCCCTTGCTCACCTTGAGGTGCATGGGCGTGCGCGCGGCGAACTCCACCACGCGGTGGTCCAAGAGCGGCGTGCGCGCCTCCAGCCCCACGGCCATGCTGGCGCGGTCCACCTTGGTCAGGATGTCGTCGGGCAGATAGTTCAGAAGGTCCGCCAGACTCATCCAGGCGCGGCGCGCATCCGGCGTATCGCCCAGGGGCGCCAGCAAAGCCGCGGCATAGCCGGGCTCCTGTGCGCCCGACTCGCGCGAACCGGGCACCAGCACGCGCGGGTCCTTCAGATGCGAGATGAAGTGCCGGTACAGCGCCTCGAAGCCGTCCACGCCCAAAGCGTCGAGCCGCCAGCGCAGCTTGTGCCCGCGCGGGAATAGCCCCCAGAAGGCCTTGGGCGGCAGACGCAGCAGCGCATAGGCCGCGTGGCGCAGGGGGCCGGGCACAGCGGAAAGCAGCCGGTGCGCCCGCAAGCTCCATGGGTAGCGTTCGTAGCCGGAGAACAGCTCGTCGCCGCCGTCGCCGGAAAGGGCCACGGTCACATGCTTGCGTGTCAGGCGGCAGAGGATGGCCGTGGGAATCTGCGAGGAATCGGCAAAGGGCTCGTCCCACAGGTGCGGCATGTCCGGCACGATGGCGAGCAGATCGCGCGCGGTGACGGCGAGCTCCGTATGCTCGCAGCCCAGATGCCGGGCCACGGCGCGGGCGTACGGGGCCTCATCGTACGCGGATTCGGCGAAGCCGATGGAGAAGGTGCGCACCGGCCGGGCGCTCTGCTTTTGCATCAGCGCCGCCACCAGGCTGGAGTCCACGCCGCCGGAAAGAAACGCGCCCAGGGGCACGTCCGCCAGCATGCGCAAGCCCACGGCATCGGCCAGCAAACGCTCCAGGGCATCGGTGGCTTCGCCCTCGCTGGAGGTAAAGGGCTCGGCGAAGCCTTGCCGCCAAACGGCCTCGGCGTCCCAGTAGCGCGCATGGCTTTCGCCGCCGGGCGCAAAGGTGACGATCTCGCCCGGCAGGACCTTTTGCGCCTGGACGTAGATGCTGTGCGGAGCCGGGATGTAGTTGTGCCGGAAGTACAGAGCCAGGGCGTCGCGGTTCAGCGTGGTGTCGAAGCCGGGGTGCCTGCGCAGGGCCTTGAGTTCCGACCCGAAGACGACCCCGCCCGGTTCGCCGCCGCCGATGCGGCCAAAATACAGCGGCTTGACGCCCAAGCGGTCGCGCACCAAGGAGAGGCTCCGCTCCCTACGGTCCCAAAGGGCCAGGGCGAACATGCCGATGCAGCGCGCAAGCGCCCGCGCAAGCCCCCACTCCTCAATGGCCGCAAGCAGCACCTCCGTGTCCGATCCGCCCCGAAAGCTGTAGCCGAGCGCGGCCAGCTCCTGGCGCAGGCGGGCGTAGTTGAACACCTCGCCGTTGTAGGAAAGCACGAAGCGGCTGGAGGCGGAAGCCATGGGCTGATGGCCGAGGGGGGAAAGGTCCAGAATGGACAGACGCCGGTGCCCCAGGCCGATGCCCGCCTCCGGGTCGGTCCACAGGCCATCGTCGTCCGGGCCGCGGTGCGCAAGGGAGGCGTTCATGGCCGCCAAGGGCGCAAGGTCTCCGGCCCTGCCGGGCGCGTATATTCCGCAAATGCCGCACATGCCCGCGTCTCCTGCTGGTTATTCGCCCCGCGCCGGGCGTTGCGGCCAAGTCTCACACAGGATGGGGCCGCACTCAAGGCCGAAAGCGCGTCCGCACTCCTGAAAACATCAGAATCGCCCGCCTCCAGGCTTGGCTTGTCCTAGCCCTCTCCGTCATGGCCAGCCTTGCGCGCCACGCAATAGGCCAGCGGCGAGGCCAGCCCGCTCGGCAGTTCGTCCTTGAAAAGCCGTTCCAGCGACCATACCCCCATGGAGGACCCCGCCAGCAGCCAGCTCAGCAGGCGGTGGGCCAAGGGCCGGGCCTGCCAGCGCGAAACATTGACCACGCCGAGGTTCAAGGTGCCCAGGTGCCCCCAGGCCACGGGCGTCAGGCCGCTGTCCCGGTGCGCGGCGGCAAGGCCGTCCGGGGTCAGCGGCACGTGCAGATCAAAGGTCCGCTTGTCCGCCACGCGCTGCAGCAATCCCGTCACGCCGCGCATGTTCGGCACCAGGGTGAGCACCAGCCCGCCCGGCTTGGTCAGCCAGGCCAAACGCTCCACCACGCCCCGCGTCGGGCTGAAATGCTCCACCAGCCCCTGGCTGAAGACGACGTCCGCGCAGCCTTCCAGCTCCGGCGGCAGGGCAAAGAGATCGGCCCGCAGGATGCTGCCCGCGGCGCCGGCCTTTTGCAGCACGGCCTTGGCCAGCCCGCACCCCTGCTCGGAATAGTCCAGCCCCATGACCCGGTAGCCGAAGCGCCGGGCGAACACCGGCAGCCAGGCCGAGGCCCCGCAGCCCGCCTCAAGCAGCACCTGGCCGGGCCGCGCCATCGGCAGATGCTCGGAAAAGAACCGCCCAAGAC